>Ga0334901_1000790_pt1 | contig 39152 bp, 29 predicted proteins | sample GraSluR3_MG_3_FD_207216 | JGI IMG/M metagenome (GOLD analysis project Ga0334901, IMG submission 207216) | Sludge microbial communities from methane-producing bioreactor in Wageningen University, Netherlands - Granular Sludge_15_08-R3 | ecosystem: Engineered > Bioreactor > Anaerobic >...
GAGCTCGGCCTCACAACCATACCAACCTTCCCCTCGGATGATACCGACAGAAACAGAACATCTCCTTTTGCTTTCACAGGAAATAAATTCGAGTTCAGAATGGTTGGATCTTCACAGTCACTTGCCGGTCCTAACACTATGTTGAATGTGGCGGTCGCCGAGGTGCTCCTTGAAGTCGCTGAGCGTTTGGAGAAATCAAAGGAAATATTAACAGAGGCAAAATCCATAATAAGAGAATTCTATTCCGCTCATAAAAAAATAATTTTTAATGGAAATGGCTACTCAACCGACTGGACAAGGGAGGCTCAAAACCGAGGACTCCCAAATCTTACCAGTGCTGTTGACGCGTTAGTACATCTTGATGACCCTGAATTTATTCATCTATTTGAAAAACATCATGTTTTCAGTGCAGCAGAGCTTAAATCTCGTAAAGAGATCTATTTGGAGACGTACTCGGAACAATTGCATATTGAAGGTTCAGTAATGGTGAAAATGGTTAGACAGATGGCGATCCCAGCTGCTCATGCATATTTAGATAAAATTATAACTTCACTCGAATCTCAAAAAAGAGCAAATCTATCTCCTCAGACTCAACAACAGTTAGCACAGGTAATATTTGACCATCTTGAATCAGCCTTGAAGGCCATCAGTATACTCGAAGACTCTCTTATTGAAGCAGAGATGATTACAGATGTTCCAACGAAAGCACGATATTATCGTGATGCTGTGGTACCGAAGATGTCCCAAGTGAGAAGGCATGTTGATGCATTAGAGCTTCTCTCTGATGCTGCTGCGTGGCCCTACCCCTCGTACGAAGATATGCTATTTCGCCTCTGAATCAACTTTATAGTTCACACCAGTTTGAGGAGGACCTATGGAAGACAGAAGGGAACAGATAACGGTAGAAACGCTAAGGAAAGAAGTACTACGTACTGGCAGTTACGGACTCTATAATACTGCCTTTGAACACGACAGTTGTGGAGTCGGATTTGTAGCACATCTTGATGGGATTCCGCGCAAATCTATCATTACCCAGAGTCTGCAAGTCCTTGAAAACATGGAACATCGAGGAGCCGTTGGAGGAGATGCTCAAACAGGTGATGGGGCAGGGATAATGCTGCAAATACCAGATCAGTTTCTTCGGAAGACAGTCCCACACATAATTCCTTCAGAGGTTCAAAACTATGCTGTTGGTGTAGTTTTTCTTCCGAAACAGGAGACTGAATGCCAATTCTATATGAAAGCTATTGAGCAAATATCGAAAAAGGAAGGCTTCAAGTTTCTTGGCTGGAGAGATGTTCCTGTATGCTCAAACATTCTCGGAGCAATGGCAATGGAGACTGAACCGTCGACTAAACAGTGGTTTCTTTCACATAAGATCCTCGAAGGAGATGATTTACAGCGAGCTCTCTATATTCTGAGAAGAAAAATTGAGAAATCTTTTTTTTCTTCGGATAACGATACGACACAATGTTATGTGTGCAGTCTCTCTCATACGATACTCATCTATAAAGGGATGCTCACGGGGAACCAGGTGGGACAGTATTTTACCGATCTACTTCATCCGGACATTGCAAGTGCTTTTTGTATTGTACATTCACGATTCAGTACGAACACACTTCCGCAATGGAAATTAGCTCAACCATTCAGACATATAGCGCACAACGGAGAGATAAACACACTTCGAGGGAATATTAATCGGCAGAAAGCACGAGAAGGATTCATGTCTTCGCAGCTGCTTGGTGCAGAGCTTGATGCAATAACACCAATTATTGACAATACAGGAAGTGATTCTGCTGTATTCGACAACGTATTGGAACTATTCACGATGGCTGGTCGAAGTATTCCTCACGTCATGATGATGATGATTCCTGAAGCCTATGGTCCAGACATTCAGATGAGTGCTGACAAACGAGCTTTCTACGAATATCACTCGATTCTCATGGAACCATGGGATGGTCCCGCTGCCATGGTATTCACTGATGGACGATACGTAGGGGCAACGCTAGACCGAAATGGTCTCAGGCCAGCACGATATACCATAACTCAAGATGGACTTGTAGTTCTTGCCTCTGAGACAGGGGTATTGGACATTCCTGTTGAACAAATTAGAGCTAAAGGAAGATTGTTGCCTGGGAAAATGTTTTTAGTGGATTTGCAACAACACACTATCGTTCCCGACAATGTTATTAAATCAAAGCTCTTCCGCCAGTATCCATACCGAAGATGGGTTAAGGATAGTCGTATTGAATTACGCGGATTATTTGCTCCATCTGGAGTTCCCTCAATAGAGAAACAGGAATTGCTTGAAAAACAAATACTCTTTGGATATACAGACGAAGATATTAAAACAATTATTACTCCTATGGCCATACAGGGACAGGAAGCTATTGGGTCCATGGGTAATGACACTGGTCTTTCGGTATTCTCCGAACATCAGCACTTGCTATTCTCTTATTTCAAGCAAATGTTTGCCCAAGTAACAAATCCGCCCATTGATCCTCTCCGTGAACAATTGATGATGTCTCTCGAAAGTTATATAGAAAACGAGAGTAACCCTCTTGATATTGACCAGCGTCAATATAGAAGTCTCAAATTAAACCACCCAGTTCTTAGTTCCCGAGATATGGCAAGAATTCGAAGTAATACGCACGAGGATTTGAAGACTGCAGATATTGACATAACGTTCCCCGTAGAAACTGGTATAAATGGAATAGAAACAACGATGAACCGTATTTTTCAGGAGGCAATACAGTGTGTAGATCGGGGAGTTTCCCTGCTTATTCTCACCGATACACATGCTGGTAAAAACCGAGTGGCAATACCTTCTTTACTCGCAGTCTCTGGTCTTCACCACTTTATGCTCGAAAAACGGTTGCGTGGTCGAATTGGTATCATCATTGAAACAGGTGAGGTGAGAGAGGTCTCCCATTTTGCAATACATGTGGCCTTCGGCTGTGATGCAATATCACCCTATATAGCTTTTGCAACAGTACGGCAACTTGCTGAATCGGGAGATTTGGGAAAGCTAAGTCCAGAACTCGCAGCAGACAATTATGTCAATGCAGTGAAAAAGGGGTTATTGAAAACATTCAGCAGAATGGGAATATCAACACTTCATAGTTTCTTCAACACACAACTCTTTGAGGCTGTGGGCCTCAGTGAAGAACTTATCCAAGCCTACTTCACAGGAACTATATCCCGAATTGGAGGCATTGGACTTCAAGAACTTGCCGACGATGCACTATACCGGTATAGATGTGCCTATCCCGCAACCCTGGCAGGACCAACTCTTCGTGAACCCGGAGGAGCCTACAGATACCGAAGAAATGCTGAAGCACACTATTGGTCACCAGAGACCATCACACTTCTTCAACAAGCTACCCAAACAAATGACTATTCGCTGTATAAAGAGTTCTCCGCAAAAATGGATACTGCTTATCGTAATCATGGAGAACTCCGGGGTCTTCTTGAGTTCACACAGAATAACCCAATCTCACTTGATGAAGTAGAATCAGTAGAATCAATTATGAAACGATTCGTATCTGCCGCGATGTCTATTGGATCCATTAGCAAAGAAGCCCACGAAACGATTGCCATTGCAATGAACCGTATCGGTGCAAAAAGCAATAGTGGTGAGGGGGGTGAAGATCCACAACGAATAGTCCCTTTGCCGAACGGAGATTCCATGCGTTCTCGCATTAAGCAAATTGCTTCTGGAAGGTTTGGAGTTACGACCGAATATATTATGAGTGCCGATGAAATACAGATTAAAATGGCTCAAGGTGCAAAACCGGGAGAAGGTGGACAGTTACCCGGTGCCAAGGTTACAGACTATATAGCAAAAATACGACATACAGTACCAGGTGTTACACTCATCTCTCCCCCACCTCATCACGATATTTACTCAATAGAAGATTTGGCTCAACTCATTTATGATCTAAGGGAAGTGAATAATTCCGCTGAAATTTCTGTCAAGTTAGTTTCAGAAGCGGGAGTAGGAACTATAGCTTCCGGGGTAGCAAAAGCGAAAGCCGATAGAGTTCTCATATCGGGATATAATGGAGGAACTGGGGCATCTCCTCTTACAGCGATACGCCATGCTGGGTTGCCATGGGAACTTGGCCTTGCAGAGACACAACAGGCTCTCGTCCTGAACAATTTACGAGATCAAATTATCGTACAGGTTGATGGACACTTAAAGACAGGAAAAGATTTAACGATTGCAGCACTTCTTGGAGCTGAAGAATTTGGTTTTGGCACATCATTACTCATTTCTCTTGGATGCATGATGGTGAGAAAATGCCATCTAAATACGTGTCCTTTTGGGGTAGCTTCACAAGATCCTGCATTAAGAAAACTCTTTCGAGGTAAAGCAGATTTCATAGTCAATTTCCTGCGATTTGCTGCTCAAGAAATGCGAGAATATATGGCACAACTGGGATTTCGTTCAGTTCAAGAGATGGTAGGACGAGTAGATTTACTCACCTACTCCTCCAACCCTGAACGGAAACGAACAAGCAGCCTGCGTTTAGACCAAATAGTACAGTCCGAGCATGTGCATCTCAGAGTTCCTCTGAGTAGTACAGGAAAAAGAAAAACTCCAGCACCAACCAATCTCGATAACCAGATAAACCACCGGCTTCAACGATTCTGGCAGACTCCAACTCCAAAAGTTCTTAACTTGAAGGTAAAAAATACTAATCGTACTATAGGTGGAGCATTAAGTGGAAAAATTATTGAAAGATATGGTTCAAAAGGTCTTCCAGCTGACACATTAACACTACAGATGGAAGGATCGGCAGGTCAAAGTTTTGGGGCTTTTCTTGCTTCCGGCCTCACGCTGCGGCTGAAAGGTGAAGCAAATGATTATGTCGCAAAAGGCCTCAGTGGAGGAACTGTCATAGTATTACCACCTGATAATATTCGATTTAAGCCTGAAAAAAATGTTATCTGTGGGAACGTTGCACTGTATGGAGCAACTTCCGGTGCAGTGTTTATTCATGGCATTGCGGGTGAGCGTTTTGCTGTTCGTAATAGCGGGGCAGCTGCTGTAGTTGAGGGAGTAGGAGATCATGGGTGTGAATATATGACAGGTGGAGTCGTGGTAGTACTGGGAGATACCGGAAAAAATTTTGCAGCTGGGATGAGTGGTGGTGTTGCTTATGTCTATGACCCCGTTGAGCTATTTGACACACGTTGTAATTTAGACATGGTTGAACTTGAGAGTGTCTGGGATAAAAACGACAGGAAGGAACTACGAACACTTATAGAAAAACACGTACTACTCACTGGCAGTAGCTTGGCCAAAGGGATTTTAGATGATTGGGAAACTCAGTATCCACAATTTGTTAAGGTAATGCCGATTGAATATCGTAAAGTACTGGAAAGAATTAAGATGAATGAGGATAGGGACGATGAAACAATGTCTGCAACCGAGGAGGTGTACCATGAGTAAAACCGATGGATTTTTAACTATTCCTCGTACAGACCCTCCCCTTAGAAAAATTCGTTCAAGGATTGCAGATTTTAAAGATGTAAAATCGTCTCTCTCCGATGACCAAGTATCGAATCAGGCTTTGCGATGCCTCGATTGTGGGATTCCTTTTTGCCATATGTACGGATGCCCCCTTGGAAATCGAATACCCGACTATACTGATGCAATCACGAAAGGTCACTGGCGAGAAGCCCTTGAATTACTGCACTCGACAAACAATTTTCCTGAGATAACTGGTAGAGTTTGCCCGGCACTGTGTGAAGCTGCATGTACGCTCTCAGTAAACTTTTCACCTTCCTTATGCCAGCACATTGAATTACGCATTGTGGAGCATGGGTGGTCAAAGGGCTGGATTATTCCAGAACCACCAAAAGTCCAAAGTGGATATCGTGTAGCAGTAGTTGGATCCGGTCCATCAGGACTCACTGTTGCCCAACAGTTAAGAAGAACTGGTCATAACGTTGTGGTGTTCGAAAAGGCTCAACATCCTGGCGGTATACCTATGTATGGCATTCCGAATTTCAAACTTGAAAAGTGGATAATTGAAAGAAGAGTGGATCAGATGCGAAAAGAAGGAGTGATTTTTGAAACAGAGGTAACCGTGGGGTCAGATATTTCCGCTCATTATCTGGCACAGAGATTCGATGCTATTGTTTTAGCCACTGGAACACCCGTTCCTAGAGATTTGTCTGTACCAGGAAGATCTGCACAGGGTATCTGCTTCGCTCTTGATTTTCTGACCCAGCAAACCAACTTAGTATTGGGTAATCCACCACCTGAAAAACAACTGATTAATCCGAAAGATAAACATGTGGTAATTATTGGAGGGGGCGATACAGGATCAGATTGTGTTGGGACTGTTCTTAGACGAGGTTGTGCCTCAGTGATGCAGCTGGAACTCTTACCTAAACCATCGTCGGAGCGACAACCGGATAACCCTTGGCCTCAATGGCCAAAGATTCTTCGTACTTCAAGCTCGCACAAGGAGGGAGGAGAAAGACTATGGAGTGTAAAAACCACTAGCTTCATTCAAAAGAATCACATGTTAACTGGAGTGAACTGCACTCGTGTTAGATGGAAAGATGGAACATTTATAGAAATCCCTGGAACAGAATCAATAATTAAGGCTGATCTCGTGTTGCTGAGCATGGGATTTCTTAAAAGTAATCTCACTACACTTCCCATTGAATTTTGCAAGCAAAACGCTTCCCAGGAAAACAACAGAGAGATGGAACAACCTGGTATCCATCAGAAAGTATTTATTACAGGAGATGCTGCGATGGGGCCTTCCTTGGTCGTACACGCAATTAATTCAGGGAGAATATGTGCGGAAAGAGTAAACAATTTTCTCAAAACTAAGTAATGTATTTTCTCAGTGGAAGGTCCTGTTTTTTAAGTACTTGCATTACCACATGTAATCTGAAGAACACAGTGATATCTAAATAGTATTCGCGTCAGAAAGGTCCATAAAAATGGACCTGGAAAAGATTTTATTGACAAATTGTTTAACAGGAAAACAGACTATATTCAGCTGAAATATATACTTGAGACTTCCAATTTTCATAGAGAATAATGCGGGGGGTTAAAGTGTCAGATTATACTTCCTTGTTAGTATCACTAACTATTTTTATTACAAGCGGCATAATCGGTGGAATTCTTGCAGTAAAATGGAATCGGAATAGATTTCTCTACTTCTTTCTTGGATTTTTTCTAGGATTAATCGGTATCGCAATTATCGTATTGATTGGAAAAAAGAAGGAAATAAAAAACCCTGAAGCTTCCACTACTTCTAATCTATCAATACAGAAATAATTATGACATCAGTATACAATATTATACTCTTTAAAATACCTCTTACGCATTAGATACGATTTTCTTCCATAAAAAATAATTCCACTGGTGACAGATGGTAATATATTATATATGATTACCTATGAATGTGATGTATACCATTCGTGTGGGTTCTAGTCTCTCAGGATTTACTCCAACTGTCTTATTACCCTTAAAACCCTGAGCTTTTCTAGGGAGTTTCGATTTACTATTTGGAGAATTCTTGAGTATGGCTGCAATACTTATTATCGGAGTATCCGATTTTGAAAAAACCTCTATTCGAACCATCTTAGCTGAACATACAGTACTACAGGCAACACATAGAAATGATGCACTCACTATCCTTTCTCAAAACGAAGATGTGTTTCTTATAATAGCTGAGCTGAAATTACTTGGAACGAGCTGTTCACAAGTATTAGATGACATCACTACGCTTCCTCAGTTCATCAGACGACATATTATCCTGCTCACCAGTGATGATGAAGATATTCATGAAATAGAAAATCTTCCTTTAGAACCACATATCATGGCATGCAGGAGTGAAGAAACAAAACTATTGCACACCCTCATCGTTCTACAGTTAGAACGTAGACACCGCAGGGAACTTATGCAGAGATTAAGGGAACAAACCTCTTTGTTTAATTCAATACTCTGGCAATCACCTGTGGGCATTGCAATATCTCAGGGAAACTGTCCGAGTGGGAATGATAAAGACGACCTCTTTGTCGTGAACCCTATATTTGAACAGATTACTGGAAGGACAAGAGAAGAACTATTGAGCCTAGGATGGGTACACATAACACATCCGGATGATGTCGCTGTTGATTTACAAAATTATCACAAGCTGATGACCCAGGAAATTCAGGGCTATCATATGGATAAGCGCTACATAAAACCTGACGGATCCATCGTCTGGGTTCATATGATAGTCGCCCGCATAGATTTTCCTAATACAAACACTCAAAAACATATCAGCATTATCCAAGATATCTCTGATCGTAAGGCTATTGAAGAAGCCCTCATAGAAAGTGAGAGAAGTAAAAGCGTACTGCTCACCCATCTCCCTGGTATGGCGTATCGATGCAACTATGATCATGACTGGACCATGCAATACGTTTCTGCTGGATGTTTTGACCTCACTGGATTCACATCTGAAGAATTACTGTACAACAAAAAACTTTCATACAACGAAATCATTGCACCAGAATATCAAAAGCTACTGTGGAATGAATGGGAACACTGCTTATCGCTCCATATACCATTTAAACGTGAATACGAGATTATTACTGCTCAGAAAGAGCGTAAATGGGTCTTGGAAATTGGACAGGGAGTATACAGCGAAACAGGAGAAATTGAAGCACTCGAAGGTATCATTCTCGATATAACAGAGCGAAAAAAAGCCGAAAACGAACTTACGTATCATCACGACCACGACTTGTGGACAGGCCTCTATAATCGTCGCTATTTCATTCAACTGCTCAAACAGGATCTCAACCATTCTATAGATGAAAGAAAACGGGCAATCATTGGTTTTAATCTCAGTACCATACACCTTCTCAGTATACGCTATGGATTTCAGTATAGTCAGGAAGTCATGAAAAAAGTGGCCCGTGCATTACTCATTCATTGTAATCAACATATTCAACTCTTCAATACGTATGAGAATCGATTCGTCTATTATGTAACCAAGTATGAGACACGGGAAGATCTGTTAGCTATCACCCGTAAAGCTTCTCAAACTATTGATTCAATACTCTCTGTTGAGCGAATAAACTGGGGAACCGGGATTATTGAAATTGATCAGCATAATCAGCAGGATATTGAACAACTATTGAGAAATCTGCTCATTGCTTCCGAAAGATCTACAATCTCCTCCGAAGAAGATTTTCCAATGTGTTTTTTTGATGATTACATGAAAGCCCAGATTGATAGAGAAGAATACATTACTCAAGAACTGACCCAAATCCTATCAGACAAACATCCTGAACGACTATTTCTCCATTATCAACCGATATTTGATCTGAAAACAAAGCGTATATATGGGTTTGAAGCACTTGCTCGCTTAAAGAGTGATAAATTTGGCCTCATCTCGCCGCTCGAATTTATCCCAATTGCGGAAAAGACGAAACTCATTATTCCTCTAGGAGAAATTATTCTTCGTCAGGCATGTTCATTTTTAAACACTATGAAATCAAACGGCTACGAGAACATACGTATCTCAGTGAATATTTCTCCAATTCAATTACTTGACCCGAGTTTTATGGATATGCTTCGAACATGCTTTTGTGAAACTCAGATCGATTCAACCTCTATAAATCTTGAGATAACTGAATCTGCAGTATCCTTTAACTTCGAGGAGGTAAACTCCATACTTGGGGAAATGAAAAAGCTTGGTGTTGATATTGCCCTCGATGATTTTGGAACCGGATATTCTTCCCTCTCACGAGAAAGGGAGCTTCATGTTGACATCATCAAAATCGATAAATTATTTATTGATCGGATGCTCTCCTTGAAACCAGAAGAGGCCATCACTCAAGACATCATCTCAATGGCACATCGACTTAATCAGCGTGTTATTGCTGAAGGTGTAGAAAATGAACAGCAACTCGAATATCTTCAGCAATTTGGGTGCGACATGATTCAAGGTTATGTAATGAGCAAGCCTGTTGACCATACTCTTGCATACAATCTCTTAACCATACATAATCCACGAGGGTGTAAAGATACATGACAAATGAAGAACAATTCAAATTGGGCAAATCATGAGAGCAAGTAAACAGATTTCTATTAGCGGTTCAATAATATTACTCTTCACAAGCATCCTTCTTGTTACAATTGTAAGTATCGGATATCTGGTATTTTCCAGATGGTATGAAACAACTGACAAAACTATTCAGACAATTTCAGAATCTATCAGTGACTCTATTTATGAAGAGATTTCCAGCTTCATGCACATTCCACTAAATATAAATGACGTAAACCAAAAAATTATCACCAATGGTGTCTTTGACATGCAGAATCAGTCCAGCAGAGAAAAATTCTTTGTCGGAGTACTCTCTTCTTGTAAGGAGGAGATTTATAGCTTTAGTTACGGAACCGCCCAGGGTGAATACTATGGTGCACGAAGAAATGAGTTGGGTGCTATCGAAATTATGCGTAACAACGCTACTACCGGAGGAAATTCCTGGTACTATGCAGTTAATGATGATCTTACGGCAGGAAATCGCGTGGTAGAAGCTGGAAAATTTGATCCTCGCACTAGAGCTTGGTATAAAATTGCCGAAGAACGAGGTGTTCCAGCAATGTCTCCCGTCTATAAGCATTTTATCATGAATGACCTCACGATATCTGCAGCTCATCCTATTTATGATAGCCATGGAACTCTTAAAGGAGTTCTCGGTACGCATACTCTCCTTTCAGACCTCGGTTCTTATATCTCTGAGGCAGTTCAACCATATAACGGATTTGCCCTCATAATTGAAAAAGAGACCGGTTCATTTATTGCTAATTCGATGGGACTCGCTAACTTTACCATGTCGACAGATGGACTTCTGATTCGCAACAACATTCAGGATATTCAGGTTGAAGCAATCAGAGAGCTCTATGCACAGTATCAGACACAGGGGTCTATGCATAGCATAGTCGATGATGGTAATGAACGATTTAACACCCGCATCCGTGAATTAGAGATTGAAGGGATGTCATGGGTCATTATATCTGCAATACCCACTAGTTCCTTATTGGGAAATATTGAAAACAGCATCAATATGACCATAATTATGGGACTGATTGGTATGATAGTCTCGTTGACTCTCTATTTTATTTTTACACGACGCATGCTCAAACCAATGAATAATCTGCTTCAGGTTGCCGAATCACTATCTTCGGGTAATCTCAGCCAGCGAGTCGAGATAACACGAGAAGATGAAATCGGCAGAATAGCGAAAAGTATGAACAAGGTCGCCGATTCAATGCAATTCTTAATCAACAATCTTGAAGATCAGGTGAAAATTCGAACCGATGAACTGCAACTAATTTTAGATTCAACGGCAGAAGCCATATATGGTATAGACATCCAAGGGAACTGCACTTTTTGTAATTCCAGTTCGATTCATCTCTTAGGGTACTCACGGAGTGAAGATTTGCTTGGGAAAAATATGCATGTGCTCATCCATCACTCTAGAGAAGACGGTTCAAAGTTCCCTATAGACGAGTGTAGGATTTTCAAAGCAATCAGAGAAGGCAGAGGGTATGAAGCGGAGGATGAAGTCTTTTGGAAAGCTGATGGCACTAGCTTCCCTGTTGCGTACCATGCGTATCCGAAAGTTCGTGAAGGCACAATACTGGGTGGAGTAGTCACTTTCATGGATATTACTGAACGAAAACAAAAAGAGACTCAAATAGATTATCTCAGTAGTCATGATCCTCTCACAACACTGTTTAATAGAAGCCGGTTTGAAGAGTTGTCCCGCCAAATCGATATTCCGGAAAATCTTCCCATCTCCGTGATTTTTGCCGATATTAACGGATTAAAAATGACAAATGATATTTTTGGGCATTCTGCCGGCGATGAGATGATAAAACAATCTGCTGCAATTATTAAACGGGCTTGTAGGGAAAACGATATTGTAGCACGCATCGGAGGCGATGAATTTGTTGTGTTGTTACCAAAAGTATCAGAATCTGAGGTACTGTCTATTATTGAGCACATGCGATTTCAGTTCAAACAAGTTAAGATTGAGGCTATCTCTTGCAGTATCTCGATTGGTTCAGATACAAAACACACACCTGAGAAATTACTTAAAGAACTCCTCATAAATGCTGAAAATGATATGTATCATGATAAAACAATTCATCGTCAATCGGTAAATAAAGCAGTATTCAAAGACCTCATAAAGTCCTTACATAGCAGAAGTATAAAAGAAAAGGAGCATTCGAATTCAGTTCGAGAAATCAGCAGATCAATCGGACTGTCCCTACAACTTACTGCGACTGAAATTACTAAATTACAGCGAGCTGCTTTTTATCATGATATTGGTAAAGTAGCTTTACAGTCATCACTTCTGGATAAAGATAATCTTACAGATGATGAGATCGAAATCATGAAACAGCACCCGGTGATCGGCTACCGAATTCTCAATCTTTTTGATGATACTTTGAACCTTGCTGAATATGTATATTGTCACCATGAACGCTGGGACGGTAACGGGTACCCCCGCGGGCTTCGAGGCGAACAAATACCACTGCTTTCTAGAATTATCGCAATAGCCGAGGTATATGATCGGGTTATGACAATTACTGACGGTTCATTGGAAATGAAAGAGCAGGCAGCCCTTAATGAAATTAGGGATGGAGCTGGAACCAAGTTTGATCCGTACCTGGTCTCTGTATGGTACCAGGTAAAACCAGCCCGATGAGCCGGTTTCACCCGGTACCCTAGGTACATACCATTATCCCAGGCTTCCTCACGAAAAAAGGAACACTTATTGGAGGAACAGATTCACGAGCAGATGGCATCGTTGCGGCCTATTAGTACATCTTTAGAATTTTTATTCACTTTACGTTACCCTTGATGATAAATTTATTGAATTTGTTGCAATTTGTTGTACCATGGAAGTAGGATTCATACCGAGCGATATTTCGTACAGTGTATGCCCTTCGGTCGTGAAGGAGGATTTTATGGCAATAATCGGAGCTCCGCTACAGAGAGTGGATGCTAAAGATAAAGTTACAGGTACAGCTAAATATACAGAGGACCTTCTCGGTGCTCATGCTCTGAGGGCAAAGGTACTTCATAGTACGATTGCGAATGGAGTAGTCACCTCATTTGATCTTTCTGAGGCTTGGAAAGTTCCCGGAGTGGTCGATATCGTTACATGTTTTGATGTTCCCGACATCCAGTTCCCTACTGCTGGACACCCCTGGTCCACCGATAAAAAACATCAGGATATTGCCGATAGAAAGCTATTGAATACCCGTGTCCGCTGTTATGGCGACGACATTGCCGCTGTCATTGCTGAAACTGAACTGGCTGCAATCGAAGCTGTGAGAAAAATTGTAGTTACCTACGATACCTACGACCCAATTCTTACAGTTGAAGATGCGATGAAGCCTGGTGCAATAGCAATTCATGAAGAACGACCTAATAACGTAGTAGTTCATTCCTCCTATGAAATTGGAACATTTGAAGAAGCGATCAAAGAACCAGGCCTCATCAAGGTAGAAGGGAATTATGAGACTCCCATAGTACAACACTGTCACATTGAAAATGCTAATTCGTTTGCCTACATGGAGGCAGGAAAAGTTGTTGTAGTCAGCTCTACGCAGATTCCCCATATCGTACGAAGAATTTGTTCACAGGCATTGGGTGTGGGATTTGGCGATATTCGCATTATCAAACCATACATTGGTGGTGGTTTTGGTAATAAGCAGGATGCCCTCACCGAACCGCTCAACGCCTACCTTACAACACGAGTCGGTGGACGCCTCGTACAATTAGCCTATACTCGGGAAGAAACTTTCGCCTGTACGCGAGTGCGGCATGCAATGAAGTTCCATATTGTCTCCTACATACGTAAGGACGGTTCGTTTGCCGCCCGATCCATTGAAGCCTATTCAAACCAGGGTGCGTATGCGTCACATGCACATGCACTCGTAGCTAATGCGGTAAATGGATTTCGCATGATGTATCCCGTAGGCGCAATCAAAGGGGACGCCTATACTGTCTATACAAACCTCCCGACTGCCGGTGCAATGCGTGCATATGGGATTCCACAAATCGCGTTTGCACTTGAAGCACATGTAGACGACATTGTACTCCAAACAGGACTTGATCCGATAGTGTTCAGAAAACAGAACATGATGAAACTAGGCTATGTTGATCCAATCACTACCATTACCTGTCATTCAACGGGACTTTCGGAATGTATAGACAAAGGGGAAGCGTATCTGGACTATTCGAAAAAACGAGCAGTGTATGCCAAACAGCAAGGCCCCGTGCGTAAGGGTGTTGGGATGGCAATATTCTGCTACAAGACTGGCGTCTACCCTATCAGCTTGGAAACCTCGGCATGTCGGATGGTGTTAAATCAGGACGGATCAGCTCAATTGCAGATGGGAGCAACGGAAATCGGCCAAGGAGCCGATACTGTGTTCAGTATGATGGCTGCGGAAACAGCCGGGTTCACTATCGACAAGATTCATCTGATCAGCCAACAGGATACCGACATTACTCCTTATGATACAGGAGCGTATGCATCTCGGCAGACCTATGTCTCAGGAATGGCAGTTAAAAAAACCGCTGAAGTATTCAAACAGAAAATTCTTGAATTTGCAGGATACATGTTACATAAAGATGCGTGGGATCTCGATATAAGAGAGAATATGGTTGTCCGTAAAAATGAAAACGAGCCGTTGATTTCGGTAGCGGAAGTTGCATTAGAGTCATGCTACAGTCTAACCAATTCACAGCACATCGCGGCTGAAGAGTCTCACCATTGTTCAGATAATACCTACGCATTCGGAGTCTGTTTTACCGAGATAGAGGTTGATATCCCTATGTGTCAAATTCGTGTACTCGATATTATCAACGTGCACGATTCAGGTAAGATTATCAACCGTTCAACAGCGGAGGGACAAGTGCATGGCGGTATGAGTATGGGACTTGGGTATGGGCTCACCGAGTTTTCAAAATTTGACCCGAAAACTGGTCGCATGTTGAACGATAATTTACTTGATTATAAGCTGATGACTGCGATTGATACCCCTGAATTACATGCAGCGTTCGTCGAACCCTATGACCCTACTGGGCCGTACGGAAATAAAGCACTCGGGGAACCTCCAATCATTCCTGTTGCTCCAGCACTCCGCAATGCACTTATTAATGCAACCGGAGTTACCATAGATTCTATACCGCTGAACCCCGAGAAATTGTTCTTCGCGTTCGAAAAAGCGGGACTATTCAGGTAAGGGGGAAACGGGAATGTATAATTTTAGAAATCTGTATGAACCGAAGTCTGTTAAAGAAGCTCTTGAACTTCGTAGAAAATATCCAGAGGCTCTCATCCTTGCGGGAGGAAGCGATATCCTCATCAAGTTACGCGAGGAGAAAATCGCGGGGTGTGATCTTATAAGTATCTACCTTTTGGACGATCTCCGCGGGGTCTGTGTTGAAGACGATGGAACGCTGCTCATACGTCCACTTTCGAGCTTTACCGATATCACTATGAATCCGCTTATAAAGAAACACATCCCTGTATTAGGAGAGGCTGTTGACCAAATCGGAGGCCCCCAAATTCGTAATATTGGTACGATTGGTGGAAATATTTGCAACGGAGTAACCAGTGCCGATAGTGCCTCTACCCTGAAGGCATACGATGCAGTATTAGAACTCACAAGTCTTGATGGTGTGCGAGAACTCCCCTTTGCTGATTTTAATCTAAGCCCGGGAAAGGTCGATTTAGGTGCCGATGAACTGCTTACCGGAATCCGTATATCCAAGGAGAGTTACGAGAGAACCTATGGACACTACATAAAATACGCGATGCGTCGTGCAATGGATATCGCAACACTCGGCTGCTCAGTAAATGTGAGACTTTCCGAAGATCGAAAAACTATTGATCGATTCCGTATTGCCTATGGAGTTGCAGCTCCTATTCCGATTCGAGCTGTAAGTGCAGAAAAGGCAGCTACCGGACATACAGTCAATAAGGAGCTACTCGATGTTGTTGCAGAAGAGGTGCTGCATGATATCACGCCCAGATCGAGTTGGAGAGCTGCAAAGGAGTTTAGACTGCACCTGGCACAGGAGCTCGCTCGTCGTGCTACAACTCATGCAATAGAGAAGGCAGGAGGGAAAATTGATGGCTAATACTATCGTTACCTGTACCGTAAATGGGAAAAAGCGGGAATATTATATTGATGTAAGATCATCGCTCTCTGACATGCTTCGTGGTCAAGAAGGATTACTCAGTATTAAACATGGGTGCGATGTCGGAGAATGTGGAGCATGTACCGTCCTTATTAACGGTCAGCCATTCAACTCCTGCATCTATCTTGCTGTGTGGGCGGAAGGAAAAGATATTCTTACTCTGGAGGGCTTGAGCAATGGCCGTGATTCCATCTCCGATATCCAACAAGCATTTATTGATGAAGGTGCGGTTCAATGCGGCTTTTGTACCCCCGGGTTTATCATGTCTTCATTACCTATCATTACACAGGACACACCATCTACTCGTGAAGAAATTCGCAAGCAGATTGCAGGAAATTTATGTAGGTGTACTGGATACGAAAAGATTGTGAACGCAATTGAAAAGACACAAGCAAAACGGATTGCTGAAAAAAAATCAGGAAAAGCTTAATTGCCTTTTTAATATAATATCACGCTCTTTGCATCCAAGTAACTGTGCGATAGGCTGACATTTAGCCACGAGAAGGAAATAGATAGGTGCCTGGACATCCAGCAACGATTCTAAATTCCCCTGACCCTTGCTGATAATAAGATCGGATTGATGAAACAGCTCACGAAACTCTTCAGTCGCATGCTCAAGAACAAGTCCAGGAGTATCAACTCCACTGGAAACGACTGTAACTAGAGAATCGAGCCCAACCGCATAAGCATCTTCAAGCAATACGTCGTTCAGAACCCAATTTCCCAACTAATTATAACTAGGAATTGAGTTAATTCGTTCCTTTTACGAGAAATAACTGTATTTTGTAGTTGACTTCTACCCTAATCATAGCTATAATTGTAACTATGATTAAGCAAGAGCAGAAACCCAAGGTTATCCAAGTCTACAACAAGAAATCCAAGACCACCTACCTGTATGAGAACTACCCTTACTGGGATCCTGAACTCAAGCAGGGGCGCCATAAGCGCAAGTGCATAGGCAAGCTAGATGCCAAAGGGAAAGTTATCTACAACGACTATTATCTGAGTCGGCTTGAGCAACAGACCGATAAAGATGTGGCCCTGCGGGTGGTGTCCACCACAACCCTTTTAGGAGAGAATCTCATCCTAGACAAGATAATTGCCGACACCGGCCTGAAGCCGGTCCTGGCCAAAACTCTTGGTAAGGAAAAGGCTGACCTTGCCTTGCTTCTGGTGCGGTATTCTGTCTGTGAGGGCAAGCCCCTTTGTTATGCCGAGGATTGGCTTGATGCTCGAGGGTTCAATGGCGCTTCCCTCTGTTCCCAACGCATCACAGACTTTCTCAGGTTTCTGGACAAAGACATTCAGAACACCTTCTATGCTGCATGGATTGCAAAAAAAGCTGAAAAGAAGAGCCTTTTGTTTGATATCAGCAGCATCTCCAGCTATGCAAGGGACAACCCTTATGTGGAACGGGGATACAATAGGGATCATGAAAGTCTTGAGCAGATAAACATTGCCCTTATCAGCACCTACGAATCCAATACACCCTTATGGTGCACGGAGCTTCCTGGGAGCATGTCCGACCAGATGGCCTTGGAATATGTTCTGGGCCATCTGGAGAAGCTGGATGTCGGCAAGGCAGGCTTCCTCTTAGACAGGGGCTTCTACAGCGAAGACAACATAAGCAACCTTGCCCAGAAAAATCATAAGTTCACCATGCCTGTCCCTTCCCACATTAGGTGGCAGAACGATTTCATCGACAACCACCGCGGGGCTCTCCAGCGTCCTGCCAACCTAATCGAGACTGACGACAAGGATTCCATCATCTACGGCCTGACTATCGTAAAGACAACCAAATATGGCAGGATGTGGATTCATCTCTACTATGATGCCGTCAGAAAGGAGCGCGATGTCGCCCGCCTGATGGAAACTCTGAAGAAATGTCAGGATGAGCTTGAAGATGAACGCCTGTTCAAGAGCCGAGAGCATTACTACGAACGGTATTTTGAGGTGAAGGAGACCCCCAAGAGGGGAAGGAAGGTCACGCTCAAGGAAGATGAGGTTGATGCCTACATCAACGGGCACAGTGGCTACTGGGTGCTTCTGTCCACCCATGAGAAGGATACAGCCAAGGCTCTCTTCCATTATCGCCAACGCAACAACATCGAGTTGCACTTTGACGATCTGAAGAACCTCACGGACTGCAAGCGCCTCCGGGTCCATTCGGAGGATGTGATGCAGGGACGGGTGTTCATAAACTTTCTAGCTATGATTGTGATCAACGAGCTGAAGCGTTTCATAGCTGCCATTCCTGCCAAGGAGAGGAAGTATTGGAACCACAAAATGATTCTGCACAAGGTGGCAACCTATTCGAAAATCCACTATAGGGGCAAATACAAGGATGTCTCCTCTGTTCCGACCAAGTCTCAAAGACTGATCTTCGACCTCTTTGGCATCAAGTACGAGTGGAAGGGAAAGATGGTAAATGGCGATGGTGAGGTGGTGCCGATTGATGAGGAATAGCTGGCCTAGTTACAAAGGACTGGGAATTTGGGTTCAGAATAGGATACCCGCGAGTTGCAAATGTAATAATGAGATGAGGATACAAATTTTTTATTGTTGTAATAAGTGCTTTATCGAATACAATCTCGCCTGCATTATCACCCACATAAAGGAGCGTTTCTGATTTTTGTAAATCACGTTCAAGCAAATCGAAAGCAAAGAGTTCGCCATTCTCATATTCTATGAGAGCCTCTTCCTGTTGCATAATACGTTCGAGTTCTGCAGGTACATCGAGATCATGAATCGCTCCGTAGTCAATAATATTTCCAGCAATAGCGACCTGTAAAGCTGCCTTCAAGGGATTTTCTGCATGTGTAATCACATTCATGGCTGTATCGTAATAGGAAAGAGCGGCAGTATTGCTCATAACTTTCACCGCTTTCAATGGATCAGGATTTTCCATTACTTCGGTCACTACACGTTGGAGATGAGCCGCTATGACCGTAGGAGGATTATCTAAGGAGACTGAGGGAATTTCTTTTCCTACAGCATCAATAAGTGTCTTTATATGTGAATCAGTTAGTCCGCAAAGCCGTCCTGTTTGAATGGTTTGCTGCATAAAACAGGGAATACAATCAATAAAAGATTTCATGAAAGTTCATCTCCTCGGAGTTCAGTCAGTAACGATGGTACCGAGAAAGATAAACCTAAACTACATAAACTCTAAAAAGAGATTAGGAATTCTTATGAACCTCGATTTTAGGTTCTATACTTACCTCAGTTTTCATCGAATTAGATATAAAACAATATCCTTCAGACTTTTCTATGAGTTTTAGTGCTTTCTCGGTATCTTCTTCTCGTGTCACCACAATTTTTGGATAAATAATAATTCGAGTAATCTGGAGTATTCCGTCAGCTTTCTCCAATACACCTTCTGCCTCGGAAGAATAGGCGACAAATTCAAGTCTTGATTTCTCAGCGATTGCGAGAAATGTGGTCATGAGACAAATCTCAGCAGATCCAACAAAAAGATGCTCTGGAGACCAAATACCGGCATGTCCACCTGGAAATTCAGGAGGAGTGGCAACCTCGAAAGCGGGTAATCCTTCTGATCCTAGTGTTCCTTTTCTCTGGGAGTTCCATTGTACGTTGGTTCGGTAGGTATGGGCATCTGACATAGCAATCCTCACTTTTTCTTGATTTCATAGAAAATATACAAAAACTCACGTACATCGCCTACTTTCTTTCTTGAACTCTCTAAGTTATCTCCCCGATTTACGAGAAAAGCTCCTCACATAATAGGTAGAACCGGAATACTCTGAGACTGATATGAGGCCCTTCTCTACCAATTGGTGTATCACCGAGATATCATCACCATTACGTAGTAAAAGTGCTTCAACTGCGTCTGCCCTCATAGGATGAACGGATGTAATACTAAGAAGATCAGCTATCGAATCACCTGAATTACTGAAGGAGTTCCCTTCGTACCCTATCAAATATTCAACAGAGTGAACCCATTCTGTTAAGATTGCGTATGCTCTAGCGAGTGAATCTTCACTTGCTGGAAATACCCAGGATTCAGCTGGAGGTCGCGTAGGAACAGACAAGTAAGCAGTGTCAGGTTGTAATTTTGCAATAAATTGTGAAATTGCACGGAGTTCTTGTTCTCCTGTGTTCACCCCCTCTATAAGCATGGTCTCTGTCATGAGTACATGGTGAGATTCTGCGTTATATCGTGCAGAGAACTGAAGAAGTCCCTCCAGTAATTCATCATGAATTACCTGTTTATGCGGCCTATCTATTCTTTTCCACACCTCATCGGTTATTGCATCTACCTTCACCGAGACCCAGTCAGCGAGTATTAGTGCATCCTGAACATCTTGCAAGTGGATCAGCGAAGCATTTGTAATTACTGCTATCGGCACTGAAAGACTTTGTAGCAGAGTAATGAGTTCTCCAAGATGAATATCCAACGTAGGCTCTCCATCGGGTACAATAGTAAGATAATCTACGATTCTACCTTGATCCTGCTCCATTGCTAGCCGCTCTTTTACTGCCTCGAAAAGCTTAGACGGAGTATAAAATGATTGTCTTTCCGTGTGCATAGAAAGAGCCTTACCCAACTGACAATATACGCATGCATAGGTACAGTGTTTCGGCGGAATGTTATTGATTCCTAAGCTCTGACCAAGACGTCGAGAAGGTACCGGACCAAATATTTCCAACAAACTACACCTCCAATAAAAGGGAGTATCCTGCCAAATACATGACTGGATACTCCCACATACTAGTTCCCATAGCAGGGGTCTACGACCTCATCTTCTTAACAATAACCTCGGCAGCTTTAATCAAGGGATATCCAGCAGGAGAACCTGTTAACAGTGGCTGAGTTCCTATCTGCATGGTAAGCAACGCCTTCACCGTCACTCGATTCTGAATGAGAAAACCAATCGCATTAGTAAGTTCCCCAGCACTGTAACCACCATATACCTCACCACCAAGAATCATGCCGCAATCGGCAGCAACAATAAGTTTTACCGTCTGTTTGTGTGAATGAGACAGATTTCCTGGGTGTGTATCCATACCTGTAAAACTACCACTGATAATTGCAAAATCCTCTTGGATTGCTCGTGCTTCGGTAATTCCTGCTGTTCCGAACGCATGAAGACCGATTGCCGTAGCATAAATGGCAATCGTCCCAGTAAACGGCTTACAAGGACTCAATGTGTACAAATTCATGCCCGCAGTTCGTGCCTCAGCACACGCCGTAGAAGCAAGCATTGTTCTATCTAACTTACGAGTGATAAAATCACGTTTTTCAGCACAATCACCTACGGCAACAATATCTGTCGAACAGGGAACAACACGCATATACTCACAGGTCCTGATAAAGCCGAATTCGTTCAATTCTAAACCAGCTTTTTCTGCAATTGTTGTATTTGGTGCGTAGCCCATCGAGAGAATTACCGCATCTGCTGATAGTTTCTTTCCCGACGAAAGCGTAATTGCGGTTACTTTCCCATCTTTTCCGATAATTTCGGAAACACCCTCGCCCGTAACAAGATTTACTCCACGCTCACGAAGATGATCCTCCGCAATTTTCCCAAACTCTTCATCAAAAGCCTTACTCAGAATTGTTTTTTCAATCTCTACGAGAGTAACTTCGTAATCTTTCTTGTTTAATTCATCCGAGACCTCTACACCAATAAATCCGGCGCCAATTACCACTATCTTTTTAACACTTGCAATTTTCTCGAGCATTGCGTCGAGGTATACTTTATTCTTCGGGATGGTGAATACATTTTCCAGCTCTGCTCCCTTCAACCACTTAGGTTTCGTAGGAATGGACCCAAGGGCAAGAATCAATTTCTGATACATGAGGGCTTCTCCCCCCTTTGTATGACAGGAATGAGCATCCACCTGAATATCTACTATCTCATCAATAATTATTTCCACTCCTACACTGGAGAGAAGCTTGTCGGGAAGAATATCCTTATCACTATCTGTCAATGAACCAAAAATATAGGGAATACCACAGGGAATCAATACTTGTTGCTCTTTCCTTATAAGAACGACCTCTTTCTCAGGATAGGTTGATTTGGTGGTGATTGCAGCCTGTAAACCAGATGCTCCTCCTCCAATAACCAATACATCGACTTTTCTCATTTTCCTTACCTCCACTTTCTTTAGTTCTATCGCCTAGCTCTTCTTGCCCCACTAAATTTCTGCTCTTTCTGGGTGGCATAACACGCAATTATCTGATGCCCGCGGCTTACAGCCTCCTGTGATGTCCTGTTCTTGCTCAGTCAGTTCCTGTAACGCTGTCGCGAGACTGTTTAGCACTGATTGTTCCACTTGATAGTGCATGAAGTATCCCCGTTTAGATCCCACCACAAGCCCCACATCCTTCAGTACTTTTAGGTGTTGCGAAACCGCTGCCTCAGAAATTTCAAGGATCCTTGCAATTCCACCAACGCAGTAATCACGGGAGAGCAACATCGTCATGATGGTGAATCGTGTTCGATCGGATAGTGCACGAAGCACTTCAAATAAATCTGGGATAGGAAACCTCCCTCAGCCATTTAATTAAGTTTTTACTTAATTAGAATATCATGCCGAATCGCTTGAAGCAAGAAAAAAGTTAGATATAGCAAACAAATGTTCTTGTTTCATTTCTGGTTATCACACAAAAAAATATGCTATACTCTTACGTATGTTATTCTGAGAAGGAGACCACCCTATGTACCCATTGAATAAACCTGCGTATACCTTTACAGAGAAAGAAATTGTCAACATATTAGAAACCGACGCTGAAGATGGCCTCACATCATCTGAAGCAACCCGGAGAATGAACGACTTTGGCCCCAATACACTTACAAAAGGTAAAGCAATATCTCCTTGGACTATACTACTGCACAACCTGAATAACATTATTGTCTACTTGTTAGTTGTTGCTGCTGCAGTTGCCTTTTTTATGGGAGACACGGTGGAAGGAATTGCCATAATCGTCGCAATTCTCATTGCTGTGCTCTCCGGTTTTATCTCGGAATACAAAGCTCAGAAATCAGTTGAAGTACTTCAAAGTATGATTAAAACGGTTACCAAGGTTGTTCGTGATGGAGAAACTCGTGAAATAGTTTCTACAGATTTGGTACCTGGCGATTTGGTCTTTATTGAAGAGGGAGACTCCATTACGCTCGATGGGCGAATTATTCAAGAATCCAATTTTGCAGTAAATGAATCTGCTCTTACGGGAGAGTCAGAACCTGTAGAAAAAAATGTTACTGTGCTTGTAGATGAAAAACTATCAGTAGGTGACCGGAATAATATGGTTCACGCTGGAACTGCAGCAACTCGCGGCAATGCCTATGTAATAGTGACCGGCACCGCGATGGAAACGGAAATCGGTCGGATAAGCGACCTCATTAACCAGGAAGAGAAAAGTGATACCCCACTCGAACAGCAACTTGATACACTAGGAAAAACATTGATGGTAATATCTGCTGTGGTTGCCCTGTTAGTAACCATCGTAGGTATCATTACCGGTGAACCGATCTTTGACATGATCAAGATTGGAATAATTCTTGCCATTGCAGCAGTTCCCGAGGCACTTCCCGCTGTTTCCACCATTACGCTCGCCCTTGGAATGCGTACTATGGCACAACACCATGCATTGGTAAAAAACCTTCCTGCTGTAGAAACCCTTGGTTCCACCACTGTTATATGCACCGATAAAACTGGAACACTCACCGAAAATCAAATGACTGTGACCCAAATATATCTTACATCAGGAATTCATTACGAAGTGGAAGGTAATGGGTACACACCCACCGGTGACTTCCTGAAAGAAGGAGTCGTAACAGCAGTTTCTCAGGATAGCGAACTCATCAAAATGCTACAAGCTGGAGCCCTCTCGAGCAATGCAACACTTGTGCATGAAGAGCAGGAATATTCAATAATCGGAGATCCAACAGAGGGAGCTCTTGTAGTTCTTGGTAAAAAAGCCAACATAGATCGAAAGGAACTTGAAGAGACCAGCTATCATCGGCTGGGAGAAATCCCTTTTGACTCGGCTGCAAAGTATATGGCTACCTCGTATTCGTACAACAACCAGCAGAGTATTTTCATAAAAGGTGCTCCCGACGTTCTCTTCGATCTCTCTCAAGCACCTTCAGAAGTGCTGGATAAACTAAATCAGGCAAACAACGCACTCACAAGTGAGGGAATGCGCGTACTTGCTGTGGGAATGATTGGAAATTATTCAGGTGATGGAAGTGAACACTCCATGCGTACATCAATGAAGCAAGGATTTGACTTGCTTGGGGTAGTTGGGATTATTGACCCCCCACGCAATGATGTGAAACAAGCTATTGCTGAAGCAAAACAGGCTGGAATACGAGTTATCATGATTACAGGAGACCACCCGAAAACAGCATCCATTATTGCTGGGAAAATTGGGTTAGATACCCAAGGTGGTGTTATTACCGGAAAAGAAATGGATGAAATGACTGAGCAAGAATTAGCAGAACGTATTGTCAGTACATCCATATTTGCCCGGGTATCACCTGAAAACAAATTACAGATTGTTCATGCCCTTAATCGGGCTCATGAAATTACAGCGATGACAGGTGATGGAGTAAACGATGCTCCAGCCCTCAACGGTGCTGATATTGGAGTTGCTATGGGTATCCGAGGTACTGAGGTTGCAAAAGAGGCCTCGGATATGATTCTTACCGATGATCGATTTTCCACCATTGTGGATGCAGTACGTGAAGGCCGTGTCATATTTGATAATATTGAAAAATTCATCTACTTTCTGTTTTCGTGCAACTTTATTGAAATTTTCGTTGTATTTGCTGCGATTGTATTTCGGCTTCCCGTCCCTATCGCTGCTTTGCACATACTCTGGCTGAATCTCGTTGTCGATGTCCTACCTGCTATGTCTCTAGCCTGGGAACCTGGTGAGCCTGGAGTCATGAATCGAAAACCACGTAACCCAAAAACCGGTATAGTCACCAAGAAGTTTCTCTTTCAGGTACTGGGTAATGGAGCACTCATAAGCATTGGATCCATGGGAGTTTTCCTTTTTGCATTATCTGTACAACTTCCTGTAGCAACAGCTCAGACACTTGCTTTTACAACTATGGCCATTGCACAGCTTGCACATATATTCAATGTTCGAGAGAAAGAATCATTTGGACTTGATCGAAGTATTTTAAGAAATCCACTGTTACTTCTCTCTCTTGTCTTATCAGTCGTCCTACAACTCATAGCTATCTACGTACCGTTTTTTAACCGTGTACTCAACACCACACCACTCTCATTAGGGCAGTGGGGATGGGTGTTAATTGGATCATTAGGACCCATGATGCTGATTCAGCTGTGGCGAGCGATATCATTGAAACATTCAGGAGGGAAAACAATATGAAATTACTAAAACTGGGCATACTCCCACTCATATGTTTTATGATTATCCTCACGCCACTTTGGGCAGGTACATTCTCAACTCGGGAGACAAAAACTATCGGAGGCGATTCATTCACGTTTCCACAAGATGCACTTCGCAGTGGAATTTCATTATTTGCAATTGCACTTGGAACTACTCGAGAGAGTGGAGAAATTCAACAGGAGCACTTGCTCACATGGCAATCACAGCTAAAAAATGCAAACTCCCCATTACGCTCTATCCCTCTGTATCATTTTCCTGTCATTGATGCTCCCCGATTTATACAAGGAGTCATACGAAGAGGAATAGCGAAGAGTTATGAAGGCATCGTCTCTTTCGACAATGCAGCAGTACTATTCATTAAAAACACCGAAGAGTTCTCATCTGAATCAGGTATTCCGATTGATAATCAGGCGACAGTCGCACTAGTGCATCCGAACGGAAGTGTCATAGGTTTTGTAAAAGGACCTCCCACACCACAATCAATAACGACCCTAGAACAACTCTATTCAGAGTTCAGCAGGAAGTAGGCAATTTCATTTTCAATGACAAATCCGAGTTTTTCATAGAGTCTGAACGCTCGTTTATTTGATGAATTCACTTCCAATTGTACCGTCCTGTTTTGAATTTCAGGAAGGTTAAGGACCATAGAAAGACAAGCTGCTCCAATTCCTTTCCCTTGAAAATCCTGCTTTACTGCCACCATATGAAGCGACGTAAAGGAGGATCTGTCATGTATAAAACAACTGCACACAGGTATTCCAGATAGCATTCCAATGTATGCCGTTCTATCAACAGCATAAAAACTTGTTTCAATAAAAGCTTCTGTATGGAGATGGTCATCGCTATAGGCATCAGCACAAATCTGAGCAATTGCAGGAATATCAGCAGCTGTTGCTCGACGTACTGAGAAATCTGCAAGAGAAAAATCTTTCACATCATCCTTAACCCATTGCATAGTAAATTCACTGAACTCTTTTGCAGCCCCCAGTGATCTGACAAAATTTATCCCGGATGTTGAGGCACAGTCACACACGAGAAGCATTCGCTTAACTCCAACCACGTGCAAGGCTTGCACAACTTTGTGTACTAACAAAGTACCAATTCCCTGTCTTCGCAGCGAAGGATGTACACAAACTGATATTTCCCCCTCTTCGGGTGTAGGAACAAAAACTGTTGCGACTCCTAAAAGGTTTTCGCTATCTCGAACCCACCACACCGTATGCATATCTGAAAAGGCACAGACCGTCTCCTCCAACGTGAGCATCGCCTTTGCATGCTCCACCTGCTCTACCGCATCCTGCAATTGTTGAATTTCTGCTAGGATAGCCTCGTCCGGTTGAATTGCTGATTCCCATATCAAGTTTTGTTCACTCATATCCTATTTTGTGCATACAATTTCATAGTTGCCTAGAGGGTATTTTTGCAAGTCACTTGCATTTTCAACTTCATCTTCGTATAGTATGTATGAGGAGCCACTCATGAAACGTCTTGGAATACTGATTCTTGTCATATGCACACTATTTCCCCTCATCGCACGCGGAAACAACGAGGCACAGAATACTTCTGACTTACCGGTACGTATTGCAGTAAGTATTGAACCTCAACACTATGTGGTGGATAGAATAGCTGGAAATCTTGCACAAACCGTAGTGCTTGTTGGTCCGGGTCAAAGCCCGCACTCATATGAACCAACACCCCGGCAGATGGCTGAACTTTCACAAGCAGATGCATGGATAACAAGCAACACCGACTTTGAACGCGCTCTTAAGCCAAAAATCATGTCACTCTACCCTGAACTTCTCGTTGTTGATGGAACAGAAGGGGTTACATTTCGCTCGTTAGAGGAACATCATGATGATGAGCATGACCACATGGAAGAAGATGAATCTGATCACGCTGAGAACATCGATCAACATACTTGGCTTGGTAAAGAGCCAATGAAAATACTTGCTCAAAAAACAGCACAAACTCTTATTTATTTAGATCCAGCACATACCGACACATATAATACTAATCTAGGGGAATTTTTAGGGGATATCGACGAACTATTCTCTCGGCTTACTCAAGAACTAGCTGCATTGGCAGGTACCACCATTTTTGTCTATCACCCCTCTTTTGGATACCTGCTTGATGAATTTTCAATCACCCAAAAAGCGGTTGAAACTGGTGGTAAAGAACCGACTGCTCGGGCACTTTCACAACTTATTTCTGAAGCACAAAAAGTCCAGCCTCCTGCATTATTTGTACAGGCTCAATTTCCTGTGCAGGCTGCTCAGACTATTGCTCAATCCATTAATGCTCAGGTCCTTCCGCTTGATCCCCTCGCCTATGATTGGATTGCAAACATAAGCCTTATTGGAGAAACACTCAAACAGACGCTTGTAAACTCTGACAAGGAGGTTGTTCAATGACCGCATTACCAATCCAGCATCATCCGACGCAACCCATCGTGTTGCAATTTAATCAGGTCTATTTCTCATACGACAAAGTCCCAGTATTAGAATCTGCCTCATTTCATATCCATGATGGTGAATTCGTTGCTCTCGTTGGGCCAAATGGAGCGGGGAAAACCACCGTATTGAAACTTGTTCTCGGTCTTGCTACGGCTAACTCAGGAAGTGTGAACCTCTTTGGATTACCTCCCAAGATGGGAAGAGACCGTATAGGATATGTTCCACAGCATGCACAATACGATCCCACTTTTCCCATCACAGTAGAGGAAGTGGTACGCATGGGAAGAATCAAACCATTCATGCAGAGATACACTGAAGAGGATCGTGCCGCAGTCAATCAAGCCCTTGCCAATATGGAACTATCTGATCTTGCGAAACGTCCCTATAATGCTCTCTCTGGAGGTCAAAGACGTCGTGTTCTTGTTGCCCGTGCTCTGAGTGCAAATCCCGATATGCTCGTCCTGGATGAACCAACCTCTAACATGGATGCGGAAAGTGAACGCCGATTGTTCAGTGCCCTTGGGACCTTAAAAGGAAAAACCACCATCCTTATTGTTACTCACGACACAGGGTTTGTCTCGTCACTTACCGACCGTGTACTTTGCGTCGGCAGTACTGGACCTACTCTTAGAGGCAGAACTATCGTGCAACATCAAATTGAACCGACAACCGAGGCCCCCGCAGAATTATTTGGTGGTGCAGCTTTCAGAGTATTACACGATCACTCATTAAGTGACGATTGCTGTTGTTCTCCAGGAGATCAAATATGATAGGATTTTTTTCAGCACTGTTTGACCCATCGATGCCATTCCTCAGAAATGCACTTCTAGCAGGGATTCTCTCATCTATCCTCTTTGGTATCCTCGGGACAATAGTCACTGTTAAACGAATTGCCGGACTTGCTGGAGCAATCAGTCATGCCGTGCTCGGAGGTATCGGTATGGCACTCTATCTCTCAGCAACTGGAACCATTCCCAATCTCCCACCCATGGCAGGAGCAATTCTCTTTGCAATTCTTGCTGCCCTCATTATTGGAATCGTATCAATGCGTGCACGACAACGAGAAGATACCGTTATTAATGCAATTTGGGCCATAGGGATGAGTATCGGAGTTCTCTTTATGGCAAAAACCCCAGGATACACCGATCCAACGAGCTACCTTTTTGGTAATATCTTACTCATATCCGGTCGAGAACTTATCCTCTTAGCAGTTCTCGATGTCATGGTAATCTTTCTGGTATGGAGGTTCTATCCACAGTTGGAAGCCTCTTCTTTTGATGATGAATTCTCCCAGGTTAAAGGTATCTCGCCACATGCAGTGTTCCTAATTCTCCTCAGTGTAACAGCAATCGCCATAGTTCTCCTGCAAACATTTGTGGGTATAGTTATGGTCATTGCAATGCTTACACTCCCCGCTGGAACTGCCGGATTTTCAGCGAAAAATATGCTCGGGATGATGATTCTTGCCTGGCTTTACGCCTCAATCTTCTCAATCGGGGGGCTCGTAGCCGGCTGGTCATTCGACCTTCCTGTAGGGGCAATGGTGGTAGTCTTTGCCGGTGCCATCTTCCTCGCCTTCTCTGCAGGAAAAATGTTTGTTCGTAAACACAAGATGAATACTGAATCTCAGATTCTATACCGAAAGAAGAGAGGTTCAGAAGTATGACAAAAGCTCGTAAAGCAACACTTGAAGTATTACAAAAAACAGACCGCCCCCTTTCGGCAAATGAAATCTCTGAACGAATAGCATGTACCTGTGATCCGGTAACTATCTATAGAACTCTTCATTATCTTGAAGATAAAGGCTACGCGGATTCCTTTGTGCTACATTGCTCTGAACATGGGACAGAACGATACTATACGGCGATTGATACATGGGGACATAAAGCAGGGCATCATCACTGGTTCCACTGTGAACAGTGTCATGAGTTTATTGACCTTGGAGATTGTCGCATCTCTCCTCTTATACAAGAGTACGAAAAAGAGCGCGGCTTTAGAGTAACAGGTCACACACTCTACCTCACAGGCCTGTGTCCTAATTGTGCGGCTTCACCGAAAGAAACATCATAACCGAAGCCACTATGCCTACAGCGAGTAAAAGAGTAAATATTACCACTTCACCCAGAGCAAGGGGGACTCCCGAACTTGCCATAACCAGCATCATAGAAAAAAGTGCTAATGCCATAGTGAGAAGCTTAATGAATAAAATACCCGCAAGAGTTGCACCGAGTACGTGTCTTCGAAGAAAAAGAATCCCAGTGATTATTGCTGCAGGAACTACCACCCCAAGATCAAGTGTCTGAATCACTAAGGTTGTGTAATGCTCAATACCAACAGGAGCCTCTCCGGTCATAATCGATGGCACAATTCGTGCTAACCACATAAGAGCTAACAGTACTCCCATTGCAATAAGATACCCTCCGAGAAATCTTCTCGGGTATCGATCTTTGAGCATATCTGAAACCTCAGATTCCCCGAAATTGGACCACGCAAGAATAAAGCCGAAGAGAGAAACTCCAAAGAGAAGCACGTACAATAAATATAATGAATTGTACATAGACAGAAATGAGTACGAAGCATATGTGTAAAGAATATAACCCAAGGATCCTGCCTGGAGCATTTTCCCCCGGGTACTTCCCTTTAGCGAATTTCGTGTACCGACGATGAGAAGTGGAATACCTATCAATAAAGTAACCCAATCCTGGCCTCGTGCTTGAGCAGCACATGACACAGAATCTCGTGCATACAAACCCGTACCATCAAGTGTTACCTGTTCGCCATACAATGAAGTATACCTTACAGGAATTTCAGCGGTAGTGGTATATGGAATTAAACCTGCAAGAGCAGCTGCCAATGAACCAATGACAACAATTATTGTCAAACGAGTAAGTATTCGTTGTCTATGGACCGCCTGAGTGTTATGTCTGGTCATATTCTCCCCTCCCGGATACCACACTAGAAAAGATGACCAAGCATGTCAACTCACACCGTCCCATTTACGACGTACTGGATCCTCCCACAAGTCTAACTGCTCAGAAACAATCTCGGTAAGCACCTCCATAACAATATCCTTTTTCAAGGCTCCCTCGTATGGCCCAAATTCTTCATGGTTATCTGCATCATATACAGCGATTACTAAGGGGGAAAGATGACCTTTCATACCATCAGTTAAATCGGTTAATCGCTCACCAGTCATATGTGCAAGTACTCTAAAATCAGTCTGCTCAAGCACTACACTCATAATATGTCTCTTTTTACCATCAAACACTGCTAGTGCAAATGGGAAGACAAGAAACCCATCACCGTGCACATTCTCTGGATTAACTTGTTCAAATGCTTGGATTCGTGCCCGCGGCCAAATCCAGGCTACCTTATCCACCGAGTCTCTATCAAATGGATTCGGCATTGCAGGCCATCGTAGTGCATCAATTTCTGTAAAGCCTGAAGTACTGTTGTGTGTCATAATTATTATCCTTTGTTTTAAACTCGCTCCACAAGATTTGCAACGCTCAGATTCCCCAGCGTTTTAATCCCTTTACTGTTAATTTGGGAAGCGATGGCATCACCAATCGTATCAAGATTTTGTTCAAGGTAGACCTCTCCATACAGAGCTTCGACCAGATTCACTACTTTTAAATCTTCTAATGGACGAGCAGGAACCCACGCCGTTCTTGTCGGATTGGTGGAAATAATGAACTGTTTTTCTACAAGAAGATCAAGAACCGCAAAAAGTTGTCGTTCATTCATGAGAAGCCGATCAGTAATATCACGAATCTTTGTCTCTCCGTTTCCATTTCGATACTTCTGTCCGATAACCATCATCACATTAATACCATTAGCCAGTTGTTCTGCTGGCGATGAAGGTTTTACTATGGTCGACTTTTCCGGTTGATACTGATGCACATAGCTCACTTCTACCGCTCCGAGTATTACCACCCAAATCATATATACCCAGAGAAGGAAGAGAAACACGACTGCAAATGAGCCATAAATGACCGAATAATCCAATACTTGAGAAATCAGGGAGGAGAATAATTCATTGACCACATACATCCCTGCAGTCCCCACAATTGACCCAATGGACGCACTTAATTTACTGACTTTGGCATTCGGGGCTACCATTACAATGAGAAATAAGAAGAGCCATCCAATGATCCAAGGTCCAAGATTTCTTATGAGCATCATCAAAATGCTATTGGAAAAATTCCATCCGAGCACCCGAATAACTAATGCACTAAAGAGAGATTTTACACTGACGTACGCTCCCAACAGAATAGCTCCAATTATGAGGAGGGTGAGAAATCCAATAGTTCTTCGCACCACATTCATTTGGGCTGTCGCAGATCGATAAATCTGATTCACAACCGACCACACACGATTGAATAGGAGTATAGATGTGATGATAAACGAAACGAGTCCAAAAATACCAAGCCCACTTGCATTGGAGCTATATCGTTCCAGCATATCGACGAGTTGTCCTCCGGCCACGTCGCCAAAGATTGACGTAAATAGGTCTGTGAGCAGTGTGTAAAAAGGTTGCAACACATTGAAGAGTGAAAGAAATGCAACAAGGAATGATACGAAGGGTACTATTGAGATAAGCGTTGTGTAGACTAATCCAGAGGCAAGTATGGTAATTCTGTCTTTAAGAAATTTTCCATACCAGACCTCAACAAATAGAATCAGTCGATTGAATATCGATTTTTTATCAGTAGATTTCACTGCCCTACATCCTTGTATTATCGGCTTTTCGGTGTTTTGTGTGTTTCTAACCAGGTACCTATGATTTTAAAAGTCTCCTCTCGGTCTATCTCGTTGAGTATTTCATGCCGAGCTCCTTTCACTAATTGGATGGTGACATCTTCAATACCTGATTCTTTGTATGCTTCGTAGACTTTTTGTACTCCTTTCCCAAAGTTCCCGACTGGATCATTGGCTCCACTAATGAGAAACAGAGGCTTGTCTTTCGGGATACGAGTCATGAGAGACCTTCGATTTGCTAGAGCTATACCGGTGAGCAAATCGATAAAGAATCGCGAGGTACAAACAAAACCGCAGAGTGGGTCATTGATGTATGCTTGAACTTCATTTTCATCTCGACTCAACCAATCAAAATTTGTTTTCTGAGGTTGAAATGCTCGCCCAAATGCACCAAAACTGAGGTTGTCAAGAAGCTCATCTGGTTGTTTTCCATGATTTTTTAGAGATCTGATTCGTGCAAGTGTTTTTCCTGCAACACCAAGAAGCCCTTGCCCGGCACCTGTACCACTTATTACTGCTCCGGTATAGGTTCCTGGATAAAGGGCGATGAGCGCTCGCACCATAAAGGATCCCATACTGTGTCCAACGAGAAATAGGTCTTTTTGTGGATGATTTTTTGCAATCAGTTGGCTCAACTCATAACCATCTTGTAAGACTCGATACCACCCGCGTTTTGGAGCAAACCACCCGAGGTCATCATCGCTTGAAGAAAGGCCATGCCCACGATGATCTTGTGCATATACCGCGATTCCAAGTGTATTAAGATAAACAGCAAATCGGTCGTATCGTTCGCTGTGTTCAGCCATCCCATGAAAGATGTGTACAACCGAATGAATATTATTGTTCTCCGGTAACCATATGCGATAGAAGATTTTCGTGTTATCGCTGGCAATAAAATGATTAGTCTCCATAGTAGGCCTCCGAGTACATTGTAATTCAGGTACATTATCAGAGCAACTAGGTAATGATGACAAAAGTGGAGTTAAGAATCGAAGTAAACTGGAACTACACGAAGTCTGTTATGTATACAGGTCTTGGAGGTGCCGTATACATGCCAATATTTGAACCGCCATTCTGTCCTAATCCAGAATGCACATACAACAGCCTCGATCATTCTCATAAACATACTCGATGGTGGATACTCAGAGGGTTTTATAAGAGCAAATCCAGGGGATACGTACAACGTTACCGGTGCAGAAATTGTAGAAAATCATTCTCTGAGCGAATCTTTCATACCGATTATTATGCAAAAAGAATCGATATTGACCTCAAAGATCTTCTATTTCACTACTGTAATGGCTTTAGTCAACGGGCACTTGCAGACCATTATCACTGTACTATCCGAACAATAGCACACAAACTACAAATTATTTCCCGGCAAGCAATAGCGGCCATCTTACAGGCAAACAATTTAATTAGAAGTAATGAGGATATTGCGATTGATGGGATGCAAAACTTTACAGGAAGTCAATATCAACCAAACAATTATACCATAGCGGTAGGTCAATATTCTCAGTACATCAGTATGGTTACACAAGTAATTTTTCGTCGTTCCGGCAAGATGAATGCCTACCAAAAACGACAACGTTCACTTTACGATCAAATCGGACTCTGGAAACGAGGAGCGTTCTCAAAATCAATTAAGGAACTCGTTGCCCACCTAGCTTTCATTGCTCTACATAGATCACCTAAAAAACAGGTATTCACTTGCAATAGCGATAGACTGCTTATCTATGCACGTCAGTTACAATTAAATCCCACAATTAAGTATTTAATGTCCACTGGTCATTTTATCCACAATATCACATCATCTAGGAAATGGCGTGATCTTAAAAATCCATTATTTCCGGTAAATTACATAGATTCTCGATTAAGAAACGATTTAGCGGATTGGCAACGCGAAACAACTAGTTTCCCCAGAGAAGCAAATAGGAATTTCCAACGATTTCTCTGTTATGTGGCATATCACAACTTTTTTAAACCGCATCGAAGTAGAACTCCTCATATCACCCATGCTGAACAGGCAGGATTATCTAGCAAGGATTTGGCGAATATCAGAAAATCTTTTTATACGAACCGTGCATTCTATTCGCAACTAAAGCTCAAAGGGCAATGGGAATCGTGTTGGTTTTGCAGGTTAGTGACTCCACTTCAAGTTAAAAATAAAATCCCGTATAACGGTAATCGAGTACCGGCATATCTACACTTATAATGTAGAATACTTGCCATTAATCTACGCAGCATCTACATTCATTACATGGAAAAGTTATTTGTGTTCTCCGATCTACATGGTGATAGACTAGCATTAGATTCTGTGATGTCACGCATAAAAGAAGAACAAGTTAGCCAAATTTTATTCGCTGGTGATATGGGTCTTGAACGACTAGGAACTTATCAGGCCTCACTTAAAAGTCTTGGGATTCCACTCTGCATGGTACGGGGAAATTGTGATTCTCCCTGGTTATATTCTCATTTTGGGATAAGAACACCACAACTGTATTGTCAATTCAATTTTGGGAATAGAATTATCTTTATGACCCATGGGCATCTATACCACCGCTGGGATTCAGTACCATCATCATTAACTCAGGCAGACATCTTTATAAGTGGACATACTCATCGTTCTGAACTGATTCATCCTGAAGGAGAACCCCTCCTTATTAATCCAGGTTCTGTATCCTCCCCTCGAGATGCCCTACCCCCAACTTTCGCAACAATAACTCATCATGAAGCAACTATTAAAATTCTTGAGACTGGTCAGGTAATAAATCAGATTGAATTCTCATATTAACTCCACTCTTGTCACGAGTACTAAAGACGCATGGATGCAGTTACACCAATTCTCATATATGGAAGCCACCTCTCTGCTAACTTTAATTCACTAATAAGATTGGTCGTATCATTAAACATAACTCCGAACGATACTTCTAACCCATAGGCAACTCCTTGATATTCAAATCGCCCATCTGGGAAAAATCGTACCCCCGCATTTGCATTCGCCACGAACCTCAGCTCAGACATTTCCCGAACCCGTCCATTGCTATCTATCGATGAATCCTCGGCATCCTTCATAATCAAATACCCCTTCACTCCAGCACCAAGTTGAGCGAACGGTCTCATCCAACCAAAATCCCAATACGAGAACTCATAATCACCATTTAGCAGCCAGAGGGAAATTATCTCTCGCCTTCTCCCATTATCACTTAATGGTATCATCTTATACATATTCGTTACTGAGACACCAATATCATTCACAAGAGTATACCGAAGAGATGTTGCGGTCATCGCTTGCGGAGCAATCATCCCCAAAGAAAGTTGGACATCATTACCATCCCACTCTTGAGAATCATCAAAATTAATCGAAACTCCTAAACCACCGAACCCTTGCAGACGATCCAGAAACCACGTATACGAAAAAGCAAATACTCCGAAGTGGCCTTGAAGAAAAGCCGTAACCCCAGTCTCACTCATCGTAACCCGCTCATGAGTCTCTCCTCCGGCGTATGCATGTGCCCACGAATATCCTAATCCGAGCATAATAGTATATAGAGACGTTGTTCTCTGACCCACAGAAATAGACGTTGAAGCTTTACTTACGAACGACACAGCGTGAACAACATCCGACTCTGAACGGAAAACCAATTGCGACCGCGAAAACCAGGGAGCAGGTTCTGCATAGGTAAAGACAACCTTCGTTCCCACATGAGGAGTAACGATTGCCTCAGTGATATCATAATCAAGAGACACCCTTTCAATAGAAAAAAAATCGTGCACGAAATTCTGTACTACATCGAGTCTTAAATTTCCCACGAATGTAATTCCAGCGAACGGAGTTATATTCAAAATCATCTCAGGATCATTTTCACTAATATCAAAATGAAATTGATATCCCCCCTGCAGAAGAAACTCATCATATCGACCGCCATCTTCATCAGACGGATCATCACCTCGATCCCTATACGTAATGCCGAACAATGAACTATATACGTCCCATCCACTTGAGTGAGAAAAACTGATCTCAGAACCATAAGAGCGTAAATCGTCCGGGTTATCAGATAGCCCGAGTGTAATACTGTCGTTGTACATAAGTGCACTCAGACTTGTTGACTGATGTCCTGCATATAGTGCAGGAAAAGCACACATCAGCAAACACATACACAAGAAGAGTTTCAGCCCTGTTGGAAGTGAACACCTTCGTCTAACCAGTTCTAGTCCTCCTTATGAGTAGCTACATCTAACCTTCTGAAAAACCTATATCTATCTGCCAAATATTTATACGGAACAGTTGCAGACAATTGGTGATTACTTTCCGGATCAATCAAAAATCGTTCAGGTAACGGAGCTGGAATAACTGATTCTCCATGTAATTTAATTTTCAGTGCAATAGAACGACGACCGATATTCATTAATTTATTTGGGGTAAAAGAAATACCTGTGTATGCACTGAGTAATTCGGCAAGTGGCCTCAATTGTATCAGCTGTACCATTCTCTTAGGAAATCGTGCATAGAACTTCAACAGGAGCTTGTGTAGTTTTCTGTTACCATGTTCAAAAAGTAAGGGAATGATTGTCTCATCACACAAACCGATAGAACGGAATATTGCAAGCAGGTTCTCCTGTAGAACAGCCCACTGAGCTTTTGCGATTGTGTGAGCAGGTGGAAGCCAATTAAAATATACTTCTGGGATACTTGGAAAATCTTCGAAGAGACCAATAAGTAGAGCTTCACCCCAAGCTCCTCGTGGATCAAAAGGAGCCATAGTACGCCCACCGACAATACAATCCGGTGATGTAGGAGACCCCGTTTTCGCGAGCATTTCAATATATTCGGAAACTCCATGCGAAGAACCAAATTCAAGGGACTGATTTTTACGATCCATTTCACCACCGATTATCATTCCGGTTGAAACAGGATGTAAACCCAGTTCGATACACTGCGACCGCCATTGTATCACTAGGTTAGTATCATAATTACCAATATTTGATCCTAATGCCATCATCTCTAATGCATGTGGAAGTATTGCATCATTTCCACCAGGTCGCATAACATTTCTTTGGCAACAGAGAGCACAATTCTCGCAGGCAATTGGTTCAAGAGCAAATTTTCGAGAACATTCTGAACTCTCTAAATGAAATAAACGAGGGTCTGTCCGTTTTTTACTGTTCTCCACAGCCGCAAAACCATGTCTATGAGCTTGTTCTAAAACGAAAAGAGGACCGGTTTGTTTATACCGCTGTGCATAGGAACTTGAATTGAGTGTATGTTCCAATTCTTTTAGCTTTTGTGTAAATGTCTGAACATCAAAAGGTCGAAAGTTAAATTCGCCAGCAGATATTGCTAGAGCCTTAATATGTTTCCCACCAAGGACAGCTCCAAACCCAAATCGTTCCATCGCCCTCCTTTCATGAATAATTGCAGAAAAAGGAATTTTCTGTTCGCCTGCAGGACCGATACTCATGACTGAGACATTCGGATTCGTTTGAAACGATGCGGCAGTTTGAGACGTATGCTTATTGATGAGTTTATCTGAAGGTGAAAACAACACATTTTCTGCATCTATATGGATTGTCATCTGTCTTCTAGCTACACCGATGAGTACAATTGCCTGCCAACTGCTTTCAATAAGAGCGGCGGCAAATTCTGCTGGAGCCGTTGCGGCATGTACAAGATGAGTCTCCGGTGATTTACCTACTATGGAAATCATGTTAGAACAGGGAGTTTTTGATCCAACGAGAGCTCCTGCTGAAAACACTAGAGGTAACGCAAAATCATCTAAAAGCTCGTTTTGTGTATGCAATGACCAGAGATAGAAGCCTAGCGCTTCACCACCGATGTAATCTTTATAGACTTTATCGGGAATATGTTGGACTTCCCAATGCTCAGAGGCAAGGTCAATTACGAGATATTGTCGAGTTCCCCCTATTTTTTCCATAGACTCCTCTTGTATTCATCAATCTACCGACAGCTTAGTCACATGTCAATCGTTGAGTTCAGCCTTGCAGAATGCTCTTACTCCCAGTAGAATGAGCCGAGAGAGGGTATGAATCGTGTCTAGGCATCATGTTATCCGTAGACTTGAACTCATGTGGAAGGGAATTACCATTGCAGCAAGGATTGATCCTTTTGTTGAAGAGGTATTGCAGCTCATTCCCAACGATACGATAATCACGTGGAGAATACAGAAAAAAGGAATTACCTATAGTTATTCAGTTCGGAAAAAGGGGTTGCAGTTCACACAAGAGATTGAATTATTGAACGATGTAAACCACATTACCTTTCATACCGAT
>Ga0334901_1000794_pt1 | contig 39028 bp, 31 predicted proteins | sample GraSluR3_MG_3_FD_207216 | JGI IMG/M metagenome (GOLD analysis project Ga0334901, IMG submission 207216) | Sludge microbial communities from methane-producing bioreactor in Wageningen University, Netherlands - Granular Sludge_15_08-R3 | ecosystem: Engineered > Bioreactor > Anaerobic >...
TTTTCCATCCCGGAACCGGCATTAGCTATCAGAAGAAGTTTCTGAGTAAAGAACTTCGGGCGATGATTGGTATAGGCGAAGCGGTCGATGAAATTCTTCATCAACCAGCTGACATTGTAGACATAACAGGGCGATACCAGAACGATACCGTCAGAAAGGCCAATCTTCTCATCTATCTCCTGCAGACCATCCTTTAAAGGACAGAACTCCCTTCCTTTGAGGACACATAAAAAACACCCCTTACATAACTCGATATTGCTTTCCTTCAGTAAGATGTATTCGAAATCAACATCACCCAGTTTCTTCATTTTTTTCTCAAGAGATTGGGCTATACGATAGCCAATTCCCTTCCCTTTAGGGCTTCCGATAAGAACCAGAATTTTCATCTCTTTTTCCTTAATCATCAAAAAGAAGTTGTCATTTTAATGCTCAATCTGAAATCTCCTCTGATCCTTTGCTCTACCTTAATATTACTCTCTGACAGTACGATATTCTATTGCAGCTTTGATGAATTCCCGGAAGACAGGATGGGGTGTTGCCGGGCGTGATTTGAATTCCGGGTGGAATTGTACTGCTATAAAGAAAGGATGGTCAGGAATCTCGATTATTTCGACGAGCAGATCATTGAGATAACTGCCCGACACTACCATACCCTTCGAGACAAACAGATCACGATACCTGCTATTGAACTCATAGCGATGGCGATGCCGTTCCGATATCTCGTCAGCTCCGTAGATCCCGGCAGCGAGTGTTCCCTGCTTCAGCTTACAGGGAAAGGCTCCCAGCCGCATCGTTCCACCGATCTTATCAATATATCTCTGCTCGGTCATCAGATCAATGACCGGATCCTTGCAGGATTCATCGAATTCGGAACTGTAGGCATCGGGTAGGCCACAGACATTCTTGGCGAATTCGATCGCAGCAACCTGCATTCCGAGACATATACCGAAGAAGGGTATCTTCTTCTCCCGTGCATAACGGACTATCTCGATCTTCCCATCGATCCCACGCACACCGAAACCACCCGGTATCAATATTCCATCAACATCACCGAGCGTCTTTTCGATATCTTCCGGGCGGAACGTTCTCTCCGAATCGACCATCTTCAGATGCAACCTTGCCCGGTGGTGAGCAGCAGCATACAGTAAAGCCTGCCAGACACTCTTATAGGCATCCTGATGCTCGACATATTTACCGCAGAGTGCTATTCTCACTTCACGCTCCGGATTTTTGAGATTATTGATAAGAGCTGTCCAGTCGGAGAGATCGATATCTCTCTCTTCCAGTTCAAGATGAGCGGTTATTGCCCTGTGCATGCCATCTTTATAGAAATTGATGGGGACTTCATGGACATGAGCTACATTAATAGCGTTGAAGACCTGATCCTTGGGAACGTTAGTAAAGAGTGAGATCTTGGCTGCTATATCTTCACCAAACGGTTTATCGGACCGACAGATCAGAATATCAGGCTGGATACCGATCTCACGGAGCTTGTAGGCACTATGCTGTGTCGGTTTCGTCTTTAACTCCCCGGCAGAACTGATATAAGGAACATAGGTCAGGAAAACGAAGAGTGTATTCCTGACCCCGATCTCCATACGAAACTGACGAATAGCTTCCAGAAACGGCAGGCTCTCTATATCACCAACCGTTCCACCGATCTCTGTAATTATGATATCGTAGCGGTCGTCCAATCTGCGGATAAGATTCTTGATCTCTTCGGTAACGTGAGGAATGACCTGTACCGTCTTACCGAGATAATCACCTCTTCGCTCTTTCTGGATAACAGTTTCGTAGATCTTGCCGGCAGTAGCATTTGAATCCTTGCTCAGTGATTCTCCGATAAATCTCTCATAATGGCCAAGATCAAGATCGGTCTCTGCCCCGTCGTCGGTTACGAAAACCTCTCCGTGCTGAAAGGGACTCATGGTTCCCGGATCTACATTAAGATATGGATCGAGTTTCAGCATTCCAACTCTGTAATTCATCTTCTTGAGCAATAATCCGATGGAAGAGGCTGCTATCCCCTTACCAAGCGATGATACCACACCGCCTATAACAAAAATATGTTTTGCCATTTCTCTCTTCCTTCTCTATTAGTGTTTGTTTTCTATTATCATTACTTTTAAGGTCGGACAGGCCCGGTTGTACATTGCACTCAACAGCAGTCCTGTTAGACGTTGAACTGAAGGTCATAAAGAACTTTATAGCGTGGACACTTATCGATTAACTCTCCGTGTGTTCCCATTCCAACAATCTGGCCGTTATCGAGAACGATTATCTTGTCCGAAGCGAGTACTGTAGATAGCCTGTGGGCGATTATCAGCACTGTCCGCCTCTTAGTCGCCTGTTCGATAGCAGCCTGAACCTTCTTCTCCGCCTCTGTATCAAGAGAGCTCGTAGCCTCATCGAACACCAGTATGGGTGGATTCCCGACTATTGCTCTTGCTACACATAACCTCTGCTTCTGCCCGCCGGAAAGGATTGTCCCCTTTGCATGCAGGATCTCTTCATATTTTTGAGGTAGATTGGCGATGAACTCGTCAGCATATGCTATCCTGGCAGCCTCTTCGATCTCCTTCAATGAGACCGGTTTAAGAGTCCCAAATCGGATGTTATTGGCTACTGTATCGGTAAAGATCAGAGATTCCTGAGTCACTATTCCGAAAAAATTACGGAGATCTTTTAACCTGATCTTGTGGATCGGGACTCCATCTATCCTGATCTCACCGGAGGTAACATCATAGAGTCTTAGCAGCAGGTTGGCGAGAGTTGTCTTTCCCGATCCGCTGCTCCCGACGATCGCTACTGTCTCTCCCTTATTAATAGTCAGAGAGACATCCCTGATAACCTCTTTCCCCGGTTCATACTGAAATGAGACTCTATCGTATTCGATCTTATCCTCGAATTCTTCTTTCTGCACTGCATCTACAGCCTCCAGCAGATCGGGTTCATTGAACATAACCTCTGATATCCTGTCCAGGGAGACGAGTGCCTTCTTCAGGTCGGTATAGGTTTTGGCGATCGTCTTAATCGGATGCATCATAGAGAATATTGCGAAAAGAAAGGCGGTGAACTCACCGAACGTAAAGTTAGAAGTTCCTGATAAGACCTCTCCACCACCAATGAGAAGGATGATGATCCCTGTCACCGTCCCGTTGATCTCAGAGATGGGAACATTGAAGCTGGTATAGATCTCCGATTTACGCCAGAAGCGGAAGAACTGTTTATTGATCTTCTGAAAGAGGTTATACTGATCATCCTCTCTCCCGAACGCCTTGACAATCTTCATATTGCTCAGGACCTCTTCTACCCGGGAATAGATATCGGAGAACTGGGCCTGGATACGACGGGCATATTTCTTGATCTTCTTACCAAGCGTGGCCATGAGGAAGGCAGTGAGTGGAAGGATAACCAGGCTGATCAGGAAGAGCCTGAGATTAAGATAGATAGCGATCCGCATGAATACTAGAACGAGCAGGACATCCCGGATAGCATTGAACATCGAGGTGATAAAGAGTTTACTAACTATCTCGACGTCATTGACCATCCTGACCAGAGAATCACCGACCCGGTGTAGGGTATAGAAACGGAGTGATTGACGAAGGTAATTCTTAAAAATCCTGTTACGGATATCGTATATTGCCTTTCCGTTCAGATTGGCAAACATGAAGCGATTGAAGAAGAAGAATATATTCTTGATCAGGATGATCAGGAAAACGAGACCGGCAACAATCTTCAAAAGTAGCATCGAATCGGTCTGCTCCATAACAGTTCCATATTGATCGAAGAGGGGACGGAGGTTGTCTATATTGATAATGCCCACAAGGGATTCCGACTGGATAAAGGTTGTCGTGATCTCCTGCAGGGCAGAGAAGAATTCGGGGAGTGTGCTGTAGATTATCTCACCCTCAACCTGAGGAAAGACATAGTCGAAGAAGGGAATAGCCATGGTAACACTGGCCCCACTAAATATAGCGTACCCGACCATAAAGAACAGTCCGGCTATCAAATAACCGTAATGTTTCAGCATTATGGCGTAAATTCGCATCAGATTCTTCATGAAATGGCAATCCTGAAAGATCCCGACCACCAGGGTAAGGATACGTTTTATGATATGAAAAAAATTTATCGGTTTGTGTCAATGAAAAGGATTGACTTTCCTCTCCCATACCCCTGAGTATCTATGTAGTCAGCCGGAGCTGACTACGGGATTCCCCGGAGGAAAATGTGAATTAAGCCGAATCAGCTCTATCCGTTAAGATCCTTCAGCGTTTTCAATAAACTTTCGGCAAAGGGGAAGAGTTCCTGATAAATCTCAGAGGGAGTTTTCTCTTCTTCATCTTCACCGATAAAGATCTTCATTTTCAGCCTCTTGCCGGTTGCATCGAAATCCACCGGATGCTCGATCTTTTGTAAAAGGTATTCCATTGTCTTCTGAGAGGGATGATAGTTTTGGGGAAATTCAATAATAATCTTACTCTTCTTGATCCTGAACGATTCCAGTTTGGCCTTTTTAGCCAGCAACCGCAGACGGTAGTAGCCTATTCCCCTTTTTGCCGGAGATGGGAGTTCACCGAAACGATCACGTAACTCCAGTTCCAGATCTTCAAACTCCTCTAATTCACCGAAATCGAGCATTCTCTGATAGAAATCGAGTCTTGTTTTCTCATCATCAATATAGCTATGTGGAAAGAAGAAATCGGCATCGATCTGTAACTTCTCCCTGTATTTCTCCTTCTCGTCTTCCCAGCGAACGACTGCTCCATCCTGCTCAGAACGGTTGATATCGCTACCTCCGTCAGCTGTCAGGCTCTCTATCGCCTCTGCGAGTAGTCTGTTGTAATAGTTAAACCCTATAGCCTGGATTACACCACTCTGTTTGGTGCCGAGTAGCGTTCCGGCTCCTCTCAACTCGAGATCACGCATGGCAATCTGGTATCCCGAACCGAGTGCATTATATTCGGTGAGCGCTTCCAGCCGCTTTCTGGCCTGGACATGAAGATGTTTGGGGATGACGAGATAGGCATAGGCACGACGTGTGCTCCTCCCGACCCGCCCTCTCAACTGATAGAGCTGGGCAAGTCCGAACATATCAGCCCGGTTGATAATGATCGTATTGGCATTCGGAATATCAATTCCAGATTCGATGATCGTGGTAGCAACCAGAACATCGAAATTCTTATCGTAGAAATCGAGCATGATTTTTTCCAGCAGTCGTTCCGGCATCTGACCATGTCCTACCGCTATCTTCGCTTTCGGTAATAACTCCCGCAATTCGTCGGCAATTGTCTCGATCGTCTCGACTCTGTTATGCAGAAAGAGGACCTGCCCTCCCCTTTCCAGTTCGCGAAGTATGGCGTCTTTGATAATCTCCCGGTCGTAATGGATGATCATCGTTCTTATAGGTAGTCTCGCCTTCGGAGAGGTCTGCATCAGTGACATCTCCTTGAATCTTGAGAGTGCCATACTCAAGGTCCGGGGAATCGGTGTTGCAGACATATAGAGGGTATCGACATTAGCCTTCAACTGTCGCAACTTCTCCTTGTGTCTCACTCCAAAGCGGTGCTCTTCGTCTATTATCAGAAGTCCGAGTCTCTTGAATTTTATATCTCTGGAGAGTAATCTGTGAGTCCCTATCGCGATATCGACCTTACCCTTACCTATCCTTACGACATCCTCCTTGAGCTGTCTCGTTGTCCTGAACCGGCTGAGCATGGTAATATTGATTGGATACTGGGCTAACCTTTCCCGAAAGACGAGATAGTGCTGTTCTGCCAGCAGTGTTGTGGGAACGAGCACCGCTACCTGCCAGCCACTGGTAACTGCCTTGAAAGCTGTCCTTATCGCCACCTCAGTCTTGCCGAATCCTACATCCCCGCAGAGAAGACGCTCCATAGGATTGGGCTGTTCCATGTCACGCTTTATCTCGTCTGTTGCTCGCTTCTGGTCCGGTGTATCTTCATAGATGAATGATTCTTCCAGGTCCTGCTGCCAGACTGAATCATTATCGAAAACGATCCCAGCCCGGGCCGATCTCTCGGCGTAAAGCTTGACCAGGTCGTCAGCTATCATCTCGATCTGCTTCTTTGCCCGGTTCTTGATTGTCTCCCAACGCTTACTGCCCAGTTTGCTGATCTCTGGTTTGACACCCTCATCGGCAACGAACCGATTGACCAGCTTTAACTGAAAGGTAGAAACATATACCCTGGCATTATCAGCATACCGTATAGATAAACATTCAATATTTACCCCATTAACCGTCATCAGCTTCAATCCTTCGTAGATTCCGATGCCGTGATCAATGTGGACGATATAGTCTCCCGGATTGAGTGTCTCATAGTCGATCAGAGCGTCGGAACTGGTGAAATAATCCTGAAACCTTTTCTGTTTATAACGATTGTAGATCTCGTGATCGGTAAATACAGCCAGCCTGGCATCTTCGAGATTGAAGCCACGATGCAGGACGCCAATGGAAAACTCGATCCTGTCTTCATATTCGATCAGGAGTTCCTTCATACGGTTACTCTGGCTTTTGTTGTCTGACTGGATGATGATATGCCATCCCTCGGTCAGTTTAGTATCGAGTATCTTTCTTAGCAGGTTCAACTCTCCGTTCATACTGCTCTGAGAGGAGAAGGATGACATCAGGCTCTCTTGTATCAGATCCCCTTCCTGGAGATAGGCCGAGAGGAACAGGTGTCTCTGCCGCAGCAGCCTGGCAGATAGCCAGTCGAAAGAACAGAACATTTGCGATGGTTCCGGGCGTTCGAATCTTTCCGTTCTCTTTTTACTCTTATTCTCCAGTATTTTTTTTGTATAGAGCTCTTCAGCCTCTTGCTTGAATTCTCCGGCAATACTTTTAAGGAAGTGGTATTCGTCATAGATCGTGAAAGTCTGCTCCGGTAGAAGATAGTCGTAAAGGGTAGCGGTTTCCGGGTATAAGAGTGATACATCCTGTTCTATGCCCTCATAGAGTCCGATATTGTGTATCCTTTCCCAATGTTGGGAATCCTGAGTCGAGATATTATCGAGGAATACCTCCCTGACAGGGAGGACTGACACACTATCCCTTTTATCACCTGTAGAGCGCTGGGTTCTCGGTTCAAAGAAGCGGCATGATTCGACAGTATCACCGAAAAATTCAAGTCTGACTGGCAGTTTTGACGTATCATCCAGAGTTGGAGAATATATATCGAGGATCCCGCCCCGTCTGGCCATATCGCCGACGCGAGCGACTTCCGACTCGTGTTCATAACCGATACTGACCAGTCTGGAGCAGAGCTGATCTAAATCGTAATCCTCACTCTTTCTGATCTCGATGATATTTTCCCCGAAAATCCGGGGAGCAACCATTATTCGGAGAAGATTCTTGATAGAGACAATCACTACTAACTGTTTCTGCCCGGAAGCTGCCGTCCTGCCCCTTCTTTGCAGAATTCTGGCCAGCCCTTCTATTCGCTGGGCCCGGATAGAGAAATGAGGCGATCTCTCTTCATAGGGAAGAGTCTCGAAATCGGGGATGAAGACAACATTCTCTTTCCCTACCAGCAGGCTGAGGTCATCAAGGTACTCTTCAGCTCGATTATCGTCGCTGGTGATAAGGAGGACCGACTGTTCACCCTTCGTCGATTCATAAATACGGGCAGCAAGCATGGCCTTTGCACTCAGGTTGAGCTGATAGCAGAGAATCCCTTTTTTAGCAGCAGCTATGTAGCTGTCAAATTTCATCAGAAATTCAGAGCGGTTCAGGTACGGTTTAAGTTTATCGTATATCATATCTTATTTCCCAGAAAAAATCACCTACTGATAGCAAGTTGTTACAGATGTCAGTATTAAAAATCACGGGAGATTGCAGGTCCAATCTCAGAATTGTCTTTTTAGAAGAGCACCTCAATCCAGATACTGAGAGTAAAAGTTCTCAACGAGTCGTCCGTCCTCTTATCGTGTGAGATCTCATAACTGCTTAACATTCCACCTTTGATATTACGGCTGAAATTATAGGTAAGTTGTGGTGTAACGGTATATCTCTCCGTGTTACGGTCTACGATCGTGTCCTGCATTCCCTTATTGGAACTTTTCGATCGCTCCCAGCTGCCCCCCAGTTCTGCAGTCAATTCATTGGTAATCGGCATCCTCTGAGAAAAGAAGGGAAGCTTGATACCCTGTGGCGACCGGAAGGAATACGCGAGGTTGGCGTTCAAGGCACTGTTCTGAGTCTTCTGTATCGCATCAAAGGTCTCCCGATGAGTTGTTGTCTCTGATTGTGAGAAATTAAAGCTCAGTGATGAGGTGATATTGTTTATCCAGTTAGCGTGCCAGGAAATCAGAGGAGAGAAGCTGTGAGTCTCTGTTCTGGCGGTCGGTTTGTCCCAGTTCGGCTTATCCCATTCAATAGTACCTCTCACCCTTTCTGTATAGGTATAGTTACTGCTCAATCTGGAACTTGTAAGATATCTCTCACCTCTGATAATCCTTTCAAAACCTGTCAGGGTAAGCCTGACATTGGGGAATACGGTAGTAACTTCCTTCTGGCTGGCAGTTGAGTATCGGCGGTCGATAGTCAGAGAGTAGTTCCAGGTAGTAGTCAGATTGGAGAGTATTGGATATCCTGTAGCAATTGTATAGGCATCGCGTTGATTCTTCATATCAAGCTCTTCACTCTCATCGTCGATATATCCCGGTAAGCCGAGCTGGTATGGGAATGGCGGTCTCTCATCCCATCGAGAGTATCTGCTTCCGTAGGTGTTATCATAGGAGAGCGTGATATTCTCTAATCTGGCAATATAAGAGAGGACTCTGGCCCATAATCTCTGCTCTTCTACAGTATCAGCCTCTGTTTCTTCTCCTTTCATTTCCTCTTCAGCCTTTTTCTCCTCTTCTGATTTGGCTGACTCCTCCTCCCGTCGTCTCGCCTCTTCCTCTTTTCTTCGCAGGTCCTCTTCGCGTCGTCTCGCCTCTTCATCCTCGAGATTGCCCGGATTACCGCCAAAGGGGTCTTTATCACCCGGCGGGAAGAAGCCGTCACCATCGGGATCAAATCCGTCTCTGTCGTCCCACCCTTCGATACCATCAGGGAACTGGAAGGGCTCTTCCCGATAATCCTCGCTCCTCGGTAACTCCTTGTATCTTATCCCGTAACGGTTCATCAATCCGGTAAGCAGATCCCGATTCTTCAGGGTCATATTAAATCTTATATTCCGATTCACATTACCCTCGAACTCATATGTATATTCTTCGTCTGGCTGCTGACCATAGTAGCCAGATTGTAAAGGCCGCTGCCGCTCACTGTAACGGACAGTTCCGGTAGCATTGAAATTAAATAATTGTTGTAAATAGTTCGGAGTATAATTCAGGCTCAGATTGTGGTCACGTTCTGATTCCATTCCAATTGGCAGAAAATCCCAGAGTCTCATTGATCTGGTCAGGTCGCGTTTCTGAGAAAAACCGAGTGTACTCTTGATATCAGTCGTCAGATCATAGTTGATAGTAGTCGAGAGATTCAATTCTTCCCTGTCTACAGAGTATCTGTCTCTTGCCCATTTAACATCGAGAGTATCGGGCAAGTTGGTATCCCAGCGCCATCTTCGGGGCTGTTCGGATCTATAGTTTATAGTGTTGTTGAACTGGTGCGGGAAGAAATATAGTGAGTAGTTGGAACCCAGTTTTACTCCCAGGCTCTCTTTCGGAAGAGAAAGATTATAGGTTACATTCCCTGTATAGATCATCGTCGTATCGGCTGTTGTGGCAGTCAAATTCTGACTCTGCCTGATATTCGCCCGTAATGAGGTATTCCTCAGTGTATATTGCAGCCACTTGCTGCGTGGAGTTGCTGTCTGGCTGAAAGAGAGCTCTGCACTCTGAGTAAGTGTCTCTCTCTTCTCCCGCTCTTTCTCTTCTGGGTCGGTAATATCTTCACGCAGGATATCGGAATTGGATTTATAGCGTGGTATCCCATACGATTGGTTTCTCATCAGAGTCAGGGGTAAATTGAATCCCCATTCAGCGGGTAGGAATTTATGGAGATTGTAACGGTTCGTGATATCGAGAGTAACCGATTCTTCACTCGTAGTTCGTGGAGTTCTCGTTCTGGCGGTGCTGGTATTGAAGTTTTCCGAGCGCCAGACCAGGCCGACATTCAGGGTAGAGAAGTCAGCAAAGGTGGTATTAAGAGTAGTTCTTGCCGCGAAACCAATATCTTCATAAGGTTCAGCAACCCTGATCTCGTTGACATAAACCCTTCCGCTGAAGGCACGGCTCCCTCTGTTAACAAGGCCTACAGCCATCTCCCGGACGTTTGTCAAAGTAACGCGGTTCCCTCTAACTTTGACATAGATTGAGTCGGGTTCGTTATTAACTACTATCGGAAGAGAGGTTTCATATTCATCATTTACCGATTCGAGATACTGTTTTAGCGAGGTGAGCTCTCCAAAGTCGAGCTCTATCTCATACCAGTTATCGATATGCATCTTATTCCCATCAGCATTATAAGACACAGCCTCTATCGGGTAGCGCATCTCGTAATAATTTAGTGAGTCGGCACCGACACGGAATATAATTTCCTGATCGCCCTTCTGGTAAATGGATTCATCACCTCTCTCTCTCTCCAGATAGAGCCAGTATCTGATTTTACCGTAGGAGAGAAGACTCTGTGTATCACGGAACCGCTGAATATTAAGAGCATAATGATTCTCCTGCAGGTTACGATAATCAACTGTCAAAGACTGTTCCAAGAGTGGCACTCCATCTTCAATAATCGTTGTCCCGGGTGGTGAAACGTAGTGGTCGCGGTTATTCTGGTTATCGACAACCCCAACAGACATCGATTCGTTATTATTTTCCAGCTCGGTAGAGGTAATGACCCGGTCATTGGTTATATCTTTGATAACCCCTTCCTGCCATTTGTTACCGATGATCTCAAGCCTGGCAAGTTGAACTCTGCTAATCTCTTCAACCTCTAGCCAGACACGGGCAAAGCTTATTGTTCGTAAATTGGGCTGAGTTCCAACCTCTGTTTTTACTATAAAGTCATCCATCGGTATTCTATAAAGACGCCAGCCATTATATTCACTCTCATAGTCATAGCTGTTCAGATTGACTGTATACTGGAAGTAGCGATTGAGGGTATCGAGTTTGCCATTGCCATTCAGGTCTTCCGTATCGAGTAACTGGTTCCCTGAAGTCCCATTAATGAAAGGATAGTCACCATATTCGTCCTGGTCTGTACTGAAGTTGTCCCAGGGGTCATCACCCGGTTCACCTTCCGGTATTCTATCCAGGCCAATATCTTCACCAGGATTGAGTACTCCGTCAACTATCCCGAATTCACCAGCGCCATCCTCTGTATTTAGAACACCTTCACCATCATTCCAGACATAGAAATCCTCACTGATATCACCGAGATCAATATGAAGCGTAACCGAGGGTTCCTGATCCTGAAAGGGATACTGATCAACTTTAGCCAGGACTTCAATATACTTCTTCTCTGAAAAGTCAAGCTTATTACCGAGATAACGCATAATTCCAGCCCAGTACTGATCGGTGATGTTCGGATTGGAAATCTCGGGAGGAACACCTCTCAGAGTTAGAACCTGAACTCTCTCTCTCCTCTCCTTAGCAGTTAGAAATTCGGGACTGAACACTTCTTCGGCGTAAATATTGTCGGGGTTATACCAGTTAGGACGAGCTCGTTTCATACCGACATTCACCGGTTCACTGGCTGGTGACCAGCCAAGTCTGGCCAGCCCAAGCGGATAAGAATCGACTATGGTCTCCATGTCGTCGAGATAAGCCTCTTTTCTATCGGGCTGATCCTTATGTCCGTAAATGTTGGGAAGAGTCATTGCCACCTCACCCGATAACCTGACTCTGGAATCGGCATCTGTTCGGATCAACGGTATGGCATCTACCAGTTTTGTCAGAATCGGAGGATCAAATTCTACCCGACCATCTATATCTGCCATGATAAGGCTACGATTCTCATTTCCGATACGGGGCCTCCGATCAGACGTTTTTTCCGAATGATAGATAAAGGTCCCACCGAGTTGTGCTATATCGCTCAATTGCCAGTCAGCACGAAGACCCATCAAAGACTTCGATTCCACGGCAAATAGTGGCCTGTATTCATAGTTTATCTCGATATTGGCATCGGGGCCGGGTTGGTAGCCTGAAAGAAAACTAACTGTTCCGAAATCATAATCGACAAGATAATGAACATTTTCCTGGAGAGTTTCTCTGTCAACCACAACCCTTACAGAACCGGGCAGTAGATTCATCTGCCCCAGTTCAATCACGTTCCGCCCCACTTTGCCGACAACCGACATGTAGATTCTGATCTCTTCCCAGTCTGTTGAACTAAAGGTCTCCTGCTCATAGATGATGCCATCAGAAAACGCTCGAAAAGGCTCAATAAAGGGCAAGACAATAAATCCGGAAGCGAGATCTACTGGTCTATCACTACCGTCGATAATCCCCTCTCCTGTCGTATCCAGTCGTAGATAATCATTGATCTCTATACCAGCGGGAACTATCGTCTCATCAACATAGTAATTGAGTGTTCCATCCGGATTCATGGTAAAGAAATTAAGCCTGAAACCCTCATTTTCTATGTTCGTTCTGTTGAGGTTGTATATGTTCCTTACCTGTAACGGCCAGGTGTCGGTATCTTCAACTCCCTGATTCTGACGTCGGATGATCTTAACCTGCAGTTGAGTTTCATCCGGATTTCCAACCTGAACCCCATTCCTCTGGGTATAGATGACCCCTATCGTATTACGCCTGTCAATAGCTCTGTTCATTGATAGAATACCGGTATCATGGTCTATATCGAAGTCTGTTATCTCTTCGAGTATTTCGAATTCATAAGGCTCGATCATGCTGGGGTCCTCCCCTATCTCCCAGCCCGGAATTGTATTCTCGCTATAATTAACCTGTCCGGTATCCAGATAGACCCGGAAGGGGTGATTCTTATCAGGTAAAAGGGCCGGATTGGCAATAATCCAGTCCCCTTCAGGGGTGGTTCTGATCGCATTGTTCTCATAACCGTTGAAACCCTCACCCTCTTCATAGAGATCATATATTTCATAGGGATCGGCTACATAGTAGTGTGTCCTGTTAACAAAATCTCTGCTCCGATATTGCAGTGAGTCAGCCGCATCTGTTCCGGTAAATCTTCTACTGTGCCGTTCCGACTCTTCTGTACTTGCTATTGCAGTGAGGGAAAGATCACCGATCTTAAAATCGCCTCTAATGCCAAATAGACCGGCTGAAGAAGCAGAGTACCGGATAAACTCCGAACCAGTCAGAGCAAGAGATATATTACCCGCTTTTATCGATTGCACTATTTCGTCTTCATCACCTCTATATTCGATCTCGATCGTACTCGGATCACCAAATGGCGTATCGGTAGCAGAGGTATGTCGAACATTAACGAAGATCTTCTCTCCAATCGTTCCTCTCAATTGCAGGTTGAGATCCTGACGCATCTCGAGACTGAAGATTGATTCGCCCCCCGTTTCATATTGAACCTCATTGTCACGCTTTGTTGAACTTCCAGAAATCGTAAGTTTCTGACTTCCTGATAAGCTCAATCTGCTGGGCCGGTCACCGATAAAGCGACTTACCGATCTCGGCAGAGCAGGGAGGTCGAATACGATATCAGGGATCAAACCAGCTTCAGCTTCTCGCTCCTCGTCTTCCAGTAATTCCTGCATCTTCTGAGCCATGGAAGAGCGGAATTCGGAACGGAACATACTATTGATATAGCTGTCAAAGCTCATCTCAATTGGATAAAAGATATCCACCTCCGTTCCAAATTGGGGTTTCAGAATTATCCTTCGCCGGTCAACATCGTATTCACGGGATATATTGACCTGAAATCCATCGTGATAATAAGCATTATCACGATAGATCGATAATCCAGGAGGTATTCTGTAAATATCGACAGTGTTATTCCTGATAACCGGAAGGCCGGGCAGATAGAGTTGCATGTAGCTTCTATAGGCATTCTCCCCTTCACCGAAAGACCAGTTGTCGGTCTCTTCGACCTCCAGAAAGATCTCAAAATATTGCTCATCCAGCTCTTCCAGTGTGTCAATAGTGTCTTCAGGAACGAAATCTTCATTTTCACCCTCATCCTCTTCTGTCATAACAAACATCACTGGATCCTGCATATGTTCAGTATTTTCAAAGGGGTTGTTACTCAGATTCGGTGAAGCAGTTAACATCACTGTCAAACTGATAATGACTATGGAGACAAGAGAGAATTTATGTATCATAGCATATCTGCTCGTGAACGAAACGACCCTCATTCAGAGAAATGTCAAGGGCTGTTCCGATTCAGGGTTCTTCTAGATACTAACCTATCAATCATTAACTTGTTTCACGTGCTGTAAACAAATACGATACAGACCGTCTATTGTCAGAGTCTTATCCAAAATTGTCTCTTCTTCCAGATTCTCTTTGATCAGATGAGCTATCCCACCGGTAAGGATTACTCTTACCTCTCCCAGGTGAGCATACTCTTTTTTCAACTCTCTGATAAAAGAATCTACCATGTAACTGTGCCCTTTGATAATTCCAGCAAGTAACGCATCACGGGTATTAGTACCGAGAGTATGCTGCGGACTTTCTAACTGAATCTTGGTAAGGAGTGAAGCTCTCTGAAATAGGTTCGTCGAACTTATTATCACCCCCGGCGCTATTACCGTTCCAAAAAATCGGCCGTCTGCACCAATAAGCTGGATTGTTGTTGCTGTGCCGAAATCACAGACAAGACAGTTACTTCTGTATTTCTGCCAGGCGGCATAAGCATTGACTACCAGATCTGCTCCTACAAAACCGGGATCTTCCATGGGAAAGGTCAGGCCAAGAGGGGTATAGGGAGTAACATTGATCAATGAGGAAGAGAGATATTTCTCAAATAGATGCTCGAAAATCCTGGTAAGTTCAGGAACTACGGAGGCAATACAGCAGATCTCGATATTTTGCAGATCGATCTGATATTCATGTGCAAGAGACCGTATAACGGCAAAATACTCATCTTCTGTCAGAGAGGTATCGGATCCGAGACGCCAGGAACAGATATATCTCTTATCGTCATAAATCCCGATCTCAATATTGCTATTACCTATATCGATTACTAAAAAACGGCTCTGCATAATTCTCCTATCTCTGAGTCTTTTCTCATCTATTACCTGAATAAAATTATAATACTTCCCACCCTGAATGGAGATTTATTTCAAAAGAATCATCTTTCTGGTCTCGCTGTAATTGCCTGCCTGCATCTTATAAAAATAGACACCACCAGCAACTTCTCTACTATTGTCATCTACCCCGTTCCAGGTATAATCATATGTCCCACTCTGATGATGAGCATCGACCAGGGTTGTGACCCTGTTGCCTTTGATATTGAAGATTTCGAGAGTTACATGACACTCTGCAGGAATGTTAAAGCCGATCGTAACCACCGGATTAAAAGGATTTGGGTAGGCAGCATGCAAACCTGCAGGTTCAGGCAACAGTGGATCATCTACAGAGGTCATGTCGATGATATATTCAGCAATAGCTACTTCACTCGGCAAAAAGGATTCGGTCAGGGCAATTGCTTTTATCGTTATACTCTCATCAAGGAATATTGGTTCTGTATAAAAGAGGCTCTCCTCACCAGGTTCACTCTCATCAAGAGTGTAATAAATCAGAGCTTCAGGAGTATCTACCTCAATAACTACCTCTATCTCCTCTTCATAAATACCAGCTTCCGGAGTAAAGTATGGTGTTTCCACCTGCCGAATATCGATAGTGAACTCATACCAATCCTCTGGTGGATTTATTGACGTATTGGGTGGATCTTCCATATCGGTAGCTATTATTCTGTATTGGATGAGATCGTTTACCTCAAAATCAGTACCAAACTCACACTGGTAAACATCTCCTTCTATGAGTATGAACTGCTCGTATTGAGATGTTTCCTGATTGACCCGGTACTCCAGTTCGACTGTCCCCACCCCTTCAGAATCTGTTACTGTCGCTTCTAACAAGAGTGGGAGATCATTGAGGAAAACCTCTACAGGAGGATTATGTTCAATGACCGGTGGTATACCCCCTCCCGTTACGACAAAAACGTGGGGATCAGGAGCACCTATGAAGGGGTGCCTGGCATTTCTTCCCGACATATCAGCTGCATAGATATAATAGGATATGGTGTCTCCGACGGTATATTCACTGAGGTTTACTGTATAGTTATTATCACCATAGCTGGTCAAAGGAACCGTTTGAAACTCTTCGGAATTGATCCGATAATAGACCAAGAGAGAATCTGGATAGAGATCCTGACCGCTATAGGGATAGATATAGGCATCTATCTCATAAACTGATTCGTATGGCTGTTCGTTTAAAATAGGGTAATGCCTGATGTAGAGCATACCCCGGTCGGCTATCTCTTTGGTACGGCAATGCAGGGCATCAGTCGATTGCCAGCCGCTCGAATAAATACCTATGATCTCATAACCCGGCATGGCCTCTTCATATGATAAAATTGCATCACTATCCCAGTTGCTGTTTACCTGAGGAACATAGACCCGGTCGTTGAGGATCAGTGAGTTAGTATAGGGTTGATTATTCGGGGTGTAAACACGATAGACTCTGTAAGGTGTTCCGTAGGGTGAAGTCAGGCCGGAATAATAGTCCGCAATGTTCTCTATCTGTTGATACTGGGGATGGCCCGTATGAACAGATCTTATCATTATCTTATCGGGAGCTATAAATTTCGCCCAGGTGTCTATATGGTTGATATAGGTGCCGGTCGGATCCTGGACTACTATGTGATCGATTATCCCGAGAAAGTCTTCCATGTAATCGTCAACCTGTTGCGGAGTAAGCGGTGTATTCTCGCTGTAAACAATCTGAGTAGAAGATGCTCCCCCGTATCCGTTAGACATATAATTGCCACCGGTATGAGCTATATTCATTCCGTAAAGAGGAAGATCGTTGTGGTTGGCGAAAACTACTGGTATGTTGTCATCATTGGGTCGTGGTCTGTTATAGGAAAAATCTACTACTCCCATCTCGTTGTTTCCGTCAAATATGAAGAACGGGGAGTAGTCTCTTGTCCAATATGAATCTGTCGGAGCAATGATGAACTCGCAATTATCCATATTCGCTCCGGCATTTGTATAAGCATTGATTGCCTGATTCTGGTTATATGTTCCACTAACGATTGTAACCACAGTCACATGCTCGGACATGGCCGCAACCAGCCCTACCGGTATACCCAGAGGATAGCGAACCAACACTCCCTCCATCGGCTCAAACTCGGCTATGCTTCTCACCGGTACCGGTGGTGGATCTGTTGGATTCACTCTCCCGCCAATTTCGTCAAGCCTGTTCATCTCCTCAGGTGTTAACCAGATCGGAAGAGATTCAGGATTCTGTTTCAACCACTCTTCAGTCATTCTTACCCAGTCAACTGAAGCAGTTAAAAAGGCTGTAAGCAGCAGCAATATCATTGTAATGAGTACTCTTCTCATCAATAATCCTCTCTTAAATCCGTTGTCTTGTATTCTAAAGCAAAAAATCTCACCCATCTAATATGTAAAGTAATAATTGACCGTTCAAGCCTATTTTTTGCCCACTCAACTCCTTCGTCTATACCTTTCCTAAGCGATATTGCCGTTACTCTCGATCTGGTGCCCAGGCAGAAAAGACATTCTTCTCTGATAACTGATTTCGGTTCTACCGGGAAATGACAACCCTTATCTATAGAACCTGTTGAGTTGCAATACCTTTCATTAAAATTTGTATCCGAGCTTCTACTTCACTCTGCAGGCCGAGTCTCGCAGCATTCTTTCAATAAAATGCTTGACAAGCATAATTTTAAAAAATAGTTTGTGCCAAGTTAAATGGAAAGGAGTAAACCAATTAAGAATATGAAGTCAAGGGATAGCGCATGGCGTTAAAGAAGAAGTGGCATATCATATTGACTCATACTGAAGGGCGAAACCTCTTCAATATATCTCTCAATAAAACTGCCGGTATAGCAGTCTTAGCAGGCTTCGGAATCTTGTTATTAGGAATGCTACTTTCTGCGGCATTTCTTGTTCGCTATCGTATCCACTTCCCTCAGATTGAACAGCTGAGAGCTGAAAATAGAATCTTACGTGAGGAACTCGACAGGCTTGTGACTGAACTCGATTCTGTTATGTTACGTCTGAAACAGATGGAGGAGTGGGAAGATCAACTCCGGCTGGACCGGAACATTGGTATGATCAACCGTGATCTTCGTCAGATGGGTACCGGTGGTTTACCCCAGGTCAGAGTTAATCATAAAAACCTGGATTACGAAACAAATTTACAACTTAATCAACTCCATCATCAGATGGATGAATTGAGCAATATCAGCAGTTATGCTTATGAACTCAGGATGGAGTTGAAAGATAATCTTTCACTTCAAGAGGAGATGTACCGTTACACACCTTCAGTCTATCCAACTTTTGGCAGAATTACGGCTGCATACGGCTGGCGGACACATCCGATAACAAGACAACGTGACTTTCATTCTGGTATTGATATTGCCAACCGTAAAGGCTCCCCGATATATGCAACAGCAAACGGCACTGTCAAAGAGATAGGAAGTAATCGTTACTACGGCCGCTATGTGATTATTACCCATAAATTTGGTTATGAAACAATGTATGCTCATCTCGATAAAGCACTGGTCAAGAAAGGTGACGAATTGATGAAAGGTGAAATTATTGCCTTGATGGGCAGCACGGGCAGATCTACAGGTTCTCACTTGCATTACGAAGTGCGACGTTACGGCAGGCATCTAAACCCCTATCACCATCTGAACAAACTTGAAGAAGATATCATAATAACTCAACAATAGCCCTTCTAAAGAGGGCTTACTGACATAAACGCGGGTGTTAGGTGATAGGTGTTAAACAAGAGAGAAACTCATCAGAAGAGAATTTCCACCAGAGCTATAATCTACTCTGAACCTCAATCACTTAACCAGCCTTATCACGAAAAACCCAACTCTAACAGTTTTCTCTCCAGACTGCTCAAAGAGTTCCAGGAAAAATCCTTTCAAACAATACATCCTGATATAGAAGTTACAGGTCACTCTGATCAAAAAAAAACTCTTCTCATTGCAGTTGATGGTGGCGCAAACTATCTTCATGAGCAAGAGATCATTCCCGACATAGTGATCGGGGATATGGATTCTATCAAACCTGAGACCCTGAAATACTATCGTAACCTGACAGAGATAAAGAGTTACCCGGCCAGAAAAAATGAGACAGACACAGAGCTTGCCCTTAGATGGTGCCTTGATAACAATAACTCAGCTCAGACGAATATGTTTATTGATGAGATACTCTTTATCAATACCCTGCAGGGATCTTTTGCTCACTCACTCGGTATATTGAGTCTTCTCTTCAGTGCTGATGAACAGGGGATCGGCGCCGAAATCTGCACCGACCAGGAGACTATCTTTCTCTTGCCGGAGATGTGGCACTGCAGGGGTAAGATCGGAACAAAAATTTCTCTAATCTCCCTGACAGAGAAAGCAACCGGAATAGAAACCGAAGGGCTGGAGTATCCACTTTGCAGGGAGACCCTTTTCCGTAATTCAACGAGGGGAATCAGTAACGTTTTTGTTGACGAAGAAATCAGAATTTGTTATACGAGTGGAAGACTTTTGGTTATTATCGAAAGTACTCTGGAGGATTTAACATGGAAGTAGAGGTAAAATTCAAGAAAGCTCTTGAGCGTTTAGAAGAGATTATAGAAGAACTGGAAAACGATATTGACGACCTCGACGAACTTGTAAAACTCTTTGATGAGGGATCTGAACTGATCAGCATCTGTGATAAGAAGTTAACAGAAGTCGAAACAAAGATAGAATCGATTACCAAAAAACTTAGCGAACGCAGTTCAATGACAGGCAGGAGTAAAAATGAAAGAGAGAATGATATTTAAGAAGGACCTGAAGGAAAAGAATGAACTGGTAAACATAGCCCTGGACAGGTTCTTGCCTCGAAAGGATGAGTATCCTAAACAGATTCATAAAGCTATGCGACATACCCTTTTTGCCGGTGGCAAAAGAATCCGTCCTTATCTGATGATTCGAACCTATAATCTCCTCGCTGACGATAGTGAGAGAATTATTGAGATAGCTGCTGCACTGGAGTTGATGCATACTTATACCCTGATTCATGACGATCTTCCTGAAATTGATAATGACGATATGCGTCGCGGTAAACAGGCCTGTCATGTTGTCTACGGTTCCGACCTGGCACTATTAGCCGGTGATGCTTTACTGGTCAACTCCATCGAATTGATGAGTATGATCGACCTGAACGACCTGCTCAAGTTAAAGATAATCAGAGAGTTCGTTACTGCTTGTGGAGATCGGGGACTAATAGCCGGACAGATGGCTGACATACTTAATGAGGGCAAAAAAGGCACTCCCAAGATGCTGGAATTTATCCATCTCAATAAGACTGTAACACTATTTCAACTCTGTACTAGAATAGCCTGTATGGTAGCGGAAGCCAAACCTGATGATCATGAACGACTTGATCGGTATGGCTATCTCTTTGGCATGGTGTTCCAGATTATTGATGACATTCTTGATATAGAGGGGGATGAGAAGAGTCTCGGCAAGACAACCGGTAAAGATGAACAGAGAAAGAAAATGACCTATCCAGCAGTTTATGGATTGGAAAGATCTAAGAGCAAGGCAGCCGAAATGATTGAAGAGGCTAACACAATACTCGATCATTATGGGGAAAAAGCTCTCCATCTGAAACTACTCAATAATTTCATAGTTTCAAGAAAACTCTGATCTGATGGTTTCCATAGCTACCAAAAAACTTGTTGAGCATGCTATCCTGCCCCGGAAGATGAGCAAGCATGCTGCCGGGTACGACCTTTATTCGGCCAATGAGGAGCTTATTATCCTGCAACCCGGAGAGATAAAAATGATCCCGACAGGAATTGCAATGAGTATCCCTGAGGGTTATGAAGCGCAGGTCCGACCCCGCAGCGGGCTGGCTATCAAGCACGGAATCGGTATTCTCAATGCACCAGGCACTATAGATTCCGACTATCGGGGTGAAATCAAGGTAATCCTCTTCAATGCAGGAAAGACACTATTCAGACTGGAGCCGGGTAGCCGGATAGCACAGTTGGTAATCTCAAAGTACTATGATATCGAATTTCTTCTTACTGGCGAACTCGATACAACCGAACGTGGTACTGGGGGTTTTGGACATACAGAACTGAAATAAGAATTTTCCTGCAGCAAGAATCGGATAGAGATAGAAAGAGTTACACGGAGTAAAGAAATGGAAGACAAATCCTCATTAACAGAACTGGTATGTAAGATAAAACATTTAAAAGAAGAAAAAGAAGCACTTATCCTCGTCCATAACTATCAACCGCTGGAGATACATAGTGTTGCCGATATAGCAGGAGACTCACTGGAGTTAGCAAGAGAGGCAACGAAAGCAGATGCCAGAATCATACTGCTGGCCGGAGTAAGGTTTATGGCCGAAACAGCCAAACTCCTCAATCCAGAGGCAAAAGTTCTCCTTTCACATCCCCGGGCAGGCTGTCCGATGGCTGATATGATCACTGCCGATCAGCTTCGCCGTTTCAAAGGAGAATATCCCGGATCAGAGGTTGTCTGTTATGTTAACTCCTCTGTGGAAGTTAAGGCAGAGAGTGATATCTGCTGCACTTCATCCAATGCCCTGAAGGTTGTCAATTCCATTCCTGCCGAGAAGCAGATCCTTTTTGTCCCCGATCAGAATCTGGGGACTTATGCTGCCGAACAGAGTGGTAGAGATATTGTTGTCTGGAAGGGATTCTGTTCTGTACATCACAGCAGAATATCAGTTGAGGATGTAGAAAAAGCAAGACATGAGTATCCAGGTTATACCCTCATTGTCCATCCCGAATGTAAGCCAGAGGTCTTTCATCTGGCAGATATGATAGCCTCGACGAAAGGGATGGCAGATTTTGTAGCTGAAAATGACAGAGTGATTCTCGGCACAGAGGTAGGCCTGGCAGAGCAGCTACAGTTCAAATATCCAAAGAAAAAAATCGTTCCCCTATCCAGAGAGGCTATCTGCCGCAATATGAAAAAGAGTAACCTTCCACTCCTGCTTGAAGTTCTTCAGAACGAAAGTAATGAGATAACCATTGATCAGAAGATTGCTGATAGTGCACTGAAATCTCTGGAAAGAATGCTTGCAGTTTCATAATCATGGAAATCAGGTCTGTTGCCCTCCCCTTCGAGGATATCAGTATCCTGCAGGATGTTAAGAGCCAGGCAGTAAGCTCAGATAGTGAATTTCTTTATCAAACCATAATATCACACTGCTCTGACCGATATAACAATTCAGGCCCCAGAGTATTTGAACTCGGTTCGGGTAATGGGATAATTGCTATTATGTTAGCCCTTTCCCGGCCTGACTGGCAGATTACAGCCCTGGAGGTGCAGATTTCTCAATACCTCCTTGCCCGGCATAATGTCGAACAATCAGGAGTTAAGGTCACTCTTTTGCTGGCTGATCTGCGAAAATCGATACATTCGGGAAACAACAACCGCTACGACCTGATTTATGCCAATCCCCCTTACTTTCAAATAGGAACAGCCCGGATAAGCCCCTCTCTCCCCAGGGCTATCTCCCGTTATGAACTCCTTTGTGATATGGACAACCTTCTATCTGTGGTAAACAATAATTTGACTCCCGAAGGAGAAGCCTATATTCTCTATCCAGACTTCAGATTACCCGATTTGCACAGGAAAGCAGGAAGATACGGACTCGAAATACTCAAGGAGATTGGCAAGAAGAATAAAAGCTCAAAAAATAGAGAGGAGATAGAGGATAATGAGCGAGGATCCAAATCATGGACAGTATCCATTCTCGGTAGGAGATAGGGGCAGATCATGCATAAAATACCGAAGATAGTAATTACGAGCGGTAAAGAAAAGCTGCTCACCATACAGAGATTCTCAATAGAAGAGGGTGACTCCCTCCTGCTCCAGAGTGAAAAACCGATGGGGAAAACTCAGTTTCTTCATGGACTTTACAGATATTATCAAATCAGCCGGAAGAAAAGGGGCAAGATAATAGAGAAGGGCGATATCTATCTCTGGAATATCAAGAAAGAGAAGTTATTCAGAAAGGGTAATAGTGAGGTGATACTCCTGGAAGATTACCCGGCCATAATATCGGAGATGACAGTCAATCAGAATATACTCCTACCAATGAAGCGAATGAATATAAGGTTAAAACACAAACTTATCGACTATCTCCGAACCTTTGAGCTCAATATGAAACAATTCAATAAAGGTGGCAGCCTGACCTTTTCGGAGAAAAAGATCGTCGAACTGATCAGAGCTGTAATGCAACTCCCGGAGATAGTTCTCATAGACGATTTCGACCTCAGTTTTCATGAGAACCTGCATGACCGGATATTCGAAATGCTCTCGCTCCTCAGGAAGAACGGGACTATTATCATAGCAACAGGCAAGGTTGATAACCCCTTTTTTAGCCGAATTTTTACCATTAAAGGTAAGGAGGTAATCGAGATATGAAATTTGCTCTAATCCTTACCCTGATACTTCTTATCTGTCTGTTAGTATTCTCTCTCGCTGATTACCTGCTCTTAGGTCAATATGAAAATATCGTTACCCGGATCGAAGCTCTCCCTGTTATCATCTTCTCAAGAGATTTCAGCCTGCTCCATACTCTGAAGAGTGAGCTTGAAGAAAAACCTATAGTAACTTCACTGGAACTCGAGAAAAACATAGACCTGCTAAGTAAGATGATCACCGAATATGACCTGCCAGCTGCAGAGCAGATACTCGACATCGATTCTCTTCCCAATATGCTGGAATTTCGTTTACAGGGTGATCTGATTACTGAAGAAGGATTCAATATCCTGAGGGAGAGAATTAAGAGCAGGGGAAGTGAAGTGAATCTGGTCTCACAGGAGCACGAGTTTTCTGATCTCATCAAACTTAAACAAATGTTGATCCTCGCCAGGAAAGCTATTCTGGCAGGAATCATTATCTTGCTCTCTCTGGTAACCATTTTTACCTGTGCCACAATAATCAGGAGAAGTAATCATTACTGGAATATCTACTATCGGAGCGGGGGTACCCGAAGCAGATTCAGCTCTTTTCTCCTGAGTTTGCTGATCGGAACCTTTCTCCCCCTCGGGCTACTGGCACTAATTTTCTATCTGGCCAATAACTATCTGCAGATGAGCTATAAACTCGAACTTCGTTACTGGTTACTCATCGGATCTGTCATCCTCTTTCCCGGACTACTGGCCTGGTTAATTACAGATAGAGCTTAACGAGAAAGAAATCTCCGTATCCTGGCTGTTCCAGGTTGCTTGAGATAGAGTAGAATAGCAGAGAGGACGAGAACCGAAGAATGTTGCCAGGATGTGTTTATTATTGACAATTTAAAGACCAGTTTGCCAATTAGTGTATTCTATGTCTTGAATCACATAAGGAGGATGGGTATATGTCTTATACAACGTCAGGAGCAGCAGCTGGAGGAGCAGCTGCAGCCTATGCGGCAATGGCCAATGCAACCAAAGCATCAGGCAGCATTGTCAGGGTTGATATCTCTGCCTTTAACACTATTCTAAACCGGAGTGAAAAGCCGCTGGTAGTCTATGCCAGGGGTGGCTTTCTATCGAGTGGTTATCAGTATCTGACCCCTTACAGAGGGCTTTGTTTTTTCACTAAAAGCAAGGAATTGCTCAACCTTCCTTCTTCTACAGAGGTAATCCAGGCAGCCAAGATATGGATACCATCGTAAATATGACTATCGTTTTGATCTTATACGATCTGCAAACCTGAGTTATGAGATAAGAGTGGTAATATGAAACGACATATACCCAATATATTGACGCTTTTCCGGATCGCTCTCGTTCCGGTCTATCTGATTTGCCTCTATCTGATCGGTGATGCCAGTGGTGCCCTCCTGGCTCTTATAGTCTTCGTTGTAGCGGGTATTACCGATTATTTTGATGGTATGCTGGCCCGCAAGTTCAAGAGCATCTCTGATTTCGGTAAAGTAGCCGACCCTCTCGCTGACAAGATTATTGTTTCGGTAGCCCTGATCTCTATCGCACTCTTTCCGATGAAATTTATCAGTATTATCATTGTTATCATCATCATCTTCCGGGAACTGATGGTAACATTACTCAGGGGCTGGTATCAGAAAAAGGATATCTATGTGGCTGCTAACATCTGGGGTAAGTTGAAGACAACACTTCAGATGATCGGGGTCATTTTAGCCCTTGCTTTTCATGCCGGCAGATTTCGGATACTCTTATTCCAGGAGAATGAAGAGTTGATTATTAAAGGGTTAGAGATATTTTTCTGGTTTGTTGCCGTTATAACGATAGTATCGGGGATAACCTATCTCCCCTTTATGGCCAAAAAAGAAGGGAAAGAGGATTAATCAAGTTATCATGAATCTGAGAATCAGTATAGTTTTAGTCCTGACAGGCCTGCTTCTTATAGGATGTGGCGGCAGGGATGATGCAAGACGTCACCGTCCTGCAGGACAGGAAACCGATTATCGCAAACCGCTTGCCTGGGGACATGAGCAGACCATATATGTTTTTGCTGACAGTAATGTCTGGGAATATGCTGAACCCTATCTCAGGGAGAGTATCGAACGTTATTACTTCACCACGGAGAACGAGACCTATTTCGATCTGAAACGGGCTGACTTTTCTGCTATCCAGCAATTCTACCGCTTCAAGAACCTCATCTTCCTGGCCCATCTCGATTCTGAACAACAGGTATCAAGCTATGTCAAAGAGAGATTGTCTGATAATATTTTACAATCGGTCAGGGAAGAAGGGGTCGGCATGTTTACCAGTCATAACCTCTGGGCTAATGATCAACTGGTAATCTTCTTATTAGGAGATACCGAAGCTAATCTGCTCAGATACAATATACTGCAGGCCAATGAAGTCTTCGAACAGTTCCGCTCCAAACTCTTTGCCAGAATCGAGAAGAAAGTTTACGGCCTGAATATCCACCCGGAGGTAATGTTTCGTAATTTACCCTGGTCGATGAAGATCCCGGAGAATTATGTCATCTACGAACGGGATGAGAATAATAATTTCATATCTTATCTTGCCCGCCGGCGTGAACAGCCCGACCGTTACCTGGCAGTATATTCCGAAGAGATGGAAGAAAACAGGGTTAACCTCGACTGGTTGATCGAGACCAGAGCCCGACTAGTCTGGAATTACTACGATGAGGATGAGTTTCAGAGAAATGAGACCAGATCAGAGCAAACAGAGATCAGCAATCAGCAAACTATAAAGATCTCCGGTCGCTGGCAGAATGCTAAATATGCCATAGGTGGTGCCTTTCAGTCTTTTGCTTTCTATGATAAAGCGAATGGACGGGCTTACCTTATCGATAATTCCGTCTTCTATCCCGAAGGATTCAAGCTACCCGCTTTGATAGAGTTAGAGGTTATCAGCCGTACCTTAGAACTGAAAGATATGCCGGTTGAGCTTGCCAACAGCGAATAATGAATAATAAACAATAAATGAGTTCAGGGACACCTAAGGAGGTTTTTTAATGAAATTTGTTCTTGTATGTCTGGCCGCTCTGGTGCTTATACCGGCCCTGCATGGATATGAATTACTGAATCTGGCTGATGCTCCGACTGCCGGTATTCTCCAGTATGGTGAAGTTTTGATGACCACCAAGATGTACCGTAACAACGGCATACTGGTCGGCAGTTCTGTTGGCCTCTTCTCCCGCTTTATGTTTGGTATCAGTTATGGAGGCGAAAATCTGGTCGGGAATCAGAAACCGAACTGGCATGAGAGAGTAGAAGTTAATGCCAAATACCGTATAATGGACGAAAGCCCTCTTCTGCCGGCAGTAGTTGTCGGATTCGATTCACAAGGGCATGGGGTTTTCCACAGCTCGGTGAAAAGATACGATATCAAGTCGAAGGGGTTTTATGCCGCTGCAAGCCGTAACTATTACTTCCTGGGTAATCTCGGTATCCATACGGGAGCAAATTACAGTCTGGAAAATGATGATGGAGAGAAGAGCATCAATTTCTTTGCCGGTATCGATAAATCTTTTGGTGATGAATTAACCCTGATGATAGATTATGATATGGCTCTGAACGATAGAGAACCAACCCTGTCAGAAAGTTCATCTAATGAGAATCTTCTCAAACGAAAAGGGAACGGATATCTTAATGCTTCACTCCATCTACGGTTTACCGATTTTCTGGCAGTTAAATTCACAGCTTATGATCTGCTCGAGAATAATCGTAATACGATCGGTGCTGACAGGTCGATCATCATTAACTACAATATGAGATTTTAACGATCTCTGTTGCTATTGTTGATATAAGCGCTATGAGATATCACTCGATCCTTCTATTCTTTGCTCTTCTAGCTCTGGCCGGAGTTGGTATTATAAGCTGTTCTCAGGGTAAAGATTCCGCAGAGGAACAGAGTTATCCCCGCATTGCAGCAGGCAATCCAACCCGTGATTCGGTTCATTTCTATACGATGGGTGAGGTTGCCTTCAGTCAGGGAGACCTTATCACTGCCTATGGCCTGTTCAACCAGGCAGACCTGCACGATCCGGAGAACATCTCCATCAAAGAGAGGATAATCGAAACCCTCTGGATCATATCCCGGGAAGAGGAAGAGCGTAATGAAGAAATAATCAGAAGAGTCGAGAACTATATCGCCAGGGATCTCTATACAGCCGACATGCTGAGATATTATGGCCTTGCCTGCTTTGAAACAGAGAGAACAGAGAAGGGGCTTCAGGCTTTTGAAATGGCTCTGGAGATCGATAATGATCCTTACGCCTATTATGAGTTTTTCTTTTATAATATGCGTATGACTGGTGAGTTCGAATTCTCTTATCTCGATAAAGCACTGAATCTTGGTAGTGATGATCCGGAACTCGTTTATACGATCGCAGAGATTTACGAGTATAACAACCCTCAGAAGAGCCGGGAGATCTATGAAGCTGCGGCCGAACGGTTTGCAGATGAGGAATCTCAGGACCGCCTCGTCAGTTTCTATCTCAGATTCAATGAATGGCCAGCTTTGACAACATATCTCAGAGAAGAGCTCTCTGCCAGTCGACCAGTAACGAAAGAGAGTATGCGAATCTATCTGGAAATCCTCTTCTATCAGGAAGAATATTCAACCATTCTCAAGCATATTGAGCATGTTGAAACATATCAGAATATTGAGATTTACGAGATTTTCTTCTTTGCTGCCTATTATGCTGAAGCATATGAGCAGGCTATCTCACTGGCCGACAGAATTCTTCATCTCCCAGATTATCCAGAAGAGAAGCGGGAGACGATGTTCGCCTCTATCGGTGAGCTGTATGCTCTGGATGGTGATTATGACACTGCTGCCGATTACCTTCTCCTTGTCGATGACCTGCATCTTATAGCTTCGGCAGTTTTGACTGACTATATTAGTGAGATGCCTCTGACAGACGATAATGAAGGGGAGTTCACACTCCAGAAAGAAGAGATAAAGAACAGAGTAGATGTTGATCTTCTCATCGATACACTTAGCCGAAAAGGATTAAGCCAGATCGGAATTGATTATATCACCGCTGCACTCTATATGCTGACCGACCGGGAAGATGAGGGACTTCAGTTGTTCGAAAGCCTGACAGGCAAGATAGAGGATGACGAACTGAACAAAAAGATCGGGATTCAGTTCCTTTCACATGATAAGCCGGAGAAGGCTTTGCGAGTTCTCTCCTCAGTCAAAGACCCTGATTTCGAACCATACTCCTTTCTCGGAAGCTATTATTATGTGGCCAGAAAAGATTCCCTGGCAATGGAATACTTCTGGCAGGCACTTAACGTTTCAGACCACCCCTCCAATGAGCTGTTCCTCTCATTAGCTGACCTCCTGAACAGAAACAGCATGCACGATAAAGAACTGCAGGTGATGGAACAGGCAGTTGAATTTCATCCCGAAGATCCATTAATCCTGAACTGGCTGGGCTACACTCTCGTCATGCATACAACGAGATACGAAGAGGCTGAAGAGCATCTACTGAAAGCAATATCTCTGGAACCAGAAAATTATCACATTCAGGACAGCATTGCCTGGCTCTATTACAATCTGGAAGAGTATCACAAGGCTCTCGACTACATGCAGGATATAATCTCCTGGGGCCCGGATGACAGCATTGTCGCCTATCATATTGGTATGATCTATTATAAACTTGACGACAGGGAGAATGCCAGAGAATATCTGCAGCAAGCGATAGAATTGAATACTGATAACGACTACAGAGAGAGGGCGGAAATAAAACTAAGGGAGTTGGAATTAGCTTATGAATAAGAGATTTATCTTTGGAAAGGGAAACATAATCCTCTTTATTATCGGGGTACTCATCGTTACGATAGCCTATTTGATCATGTCAACCGGAGATATCACTATATCGCCGATTATGCTTATCATCGCTTATGTAATCGTTTTCCCTCTTGCTATACTGATAGGCTCGATAGCCATCAGACCGAAGAAGGATATGAGAACACCGGAACCACCTGAGCCCGAGCAGGAGCAGAAACTCAAGAAATGACTACCCAGTACCTTTCTGAAGAACTGATAGCAAAGATTGATAAGTTCAAGCTGAAGGCCCGCCTCATTGTCGAAGGGTTCATGATCGGCCTGCATAAATCACCATATCACGGCTTCAGTGTCGAGTTCTCTGACCACAGACAATACAATCCGGGAGATTCGATCAAGGATGTTGACTGGAAGGTTTACGGTAAGACGAACCGTTATTATATCCGCCGTTACGAGGAAGAGACCAATCTAAAGTCTTACATTCTGATAGATCACAGCAAATCGATGGGTTACAGCTCCAGAAAGACGACTAAGCTCGAATATGCCAAATCGCTCGCCTCTTCTCTCTCCTATCTTATGATCGATCAGCAGGATGCTTCCGGTCTCCTCTCCTTTACTGACAGGATAACCTCCTACATCCCGCCCCGTGCCGTTAAATCCTATCTTAATATTATCCTGACTGAGATTTACAACCTTCAGGCCGAGGATAAAACCAGGACTGCCCAGGTTCTCCATCACCTGGCAGAACGTATCCACAAGAGAGGATTGATTATCCTCATCTCTGATCTGATAGATGAGCCGGACGAGATATTGAGCGGATTACAGCATTTCCGGCACAAGAAGAACGAGGTTATCGTTTTTCATATCCAGGATAAGCAGGAGTATCAATTCGATTTCCAGCACGAGACCGAATTCATCGATTCCGAAACAGGTGAGAAGTTAACGGTCAATCCCTGGCAGATCAAGAAGGACTATCTGGAAGAATACAACAGGAATATCGAGTATTTGAAGAAGAAATGCTTTGAGGCGAGAATTGAGTATAATCCAATAACGACAGAGACTGCCTACGACCAGATCCTTTTGCAGTATCTGCTGAAACGGGCCAGATTAGTATAATAAGTATAGATAAGAAAGCCAGGACAGCCCAATACTCTGCCCCGGCTTTAGGTTTTTATATATCTCTATATTATCTCTTCTTAGCTATTTCCAGCCCCTTATCGAGCGCTTTCAGATTGGAGGCCACTATATCTTCCCCTTTACGGCTGAAGATAAATTTAATCCCTTCCTGAAACTTCTCGTAAGGTATATCTATGAACTCGGTAACAGCGCCGAGCATGATCATATTCATCGCTCTGGGAACTCCCATCTCTTTTGCCATAGCATCTGCATCGATCAATATATGTTTCGGCTGCTTTTTGATCTCGGTCAGCAATTCCTCTTTCTCGGGATAGGTTGCTGTATTGATAAACGGTGTGGTATTGGTAATCAACCATCCTTCCGGAGAGAGAAAGGGAAGATAACGGAGGGATTCCATCGGTTCGACCGAAACTATCAAATCAGCTGTTCCAAGGGGAATGAGGTCGGAGTATATCTTCTTATCGGAGATCCGGAGATGTGACTGCACATCGCCTCCTCTCTGGCTCATACCGTGTACTTCAGCCTGTTTCAGGTTAAGATTCGATTCCAGAGCTGCATAACCAATAATCGTGGCAATTGTCAGAATACCCTGACCACCAACACCGGCGAGTATAATATCGGATTTCATCTTAACCTCCTCCTATTTCTTTCGCATCTTTTTCGATAGTGTCTGAATACATTCACGGCGCGGGATAATGACCGATACGCCTTCGTAAGCTATCTCTTCTTTAATGATCTTGACTAGTTCTTCATGATTTCTCGTTAGTGGAACGGCTACTCTGATATGCTCCTCTTCCACTCCGATCCCTTTGCATATCTCTTCTAATTTACCGGCACCGGGAGAGTCCTGCCCACCTGTCATAGCAGTCGTATTGTTATCGAGTATCATAATAACGATATTCGATTTCGCATTGACCGCATCGAGCAGGCCGGTAATACCAGAATGGGTAAATGTCGAGTCGCCGATTACCGCGATAGATGGAAAGAGTCCTGCATCGGCAGCACCGATAGCCATGGTAACAGAAGCACCCATATCAACGCAGCTGTTGATTACTCTGAAGGGTGGCAGAGCTCCGAGTGTATAGCACCCTATATCGGAAAAAACATGGCCGCTGCCATATTCGTCGATCACCTCTTTCAATGCTTTATAGGTATCTGTATGCGGACAGCCGACACAGAGGATCGGCGGCCTGGGGACAAGCATCTCCGGGATCGGTTTACCTGTCAGGTCTTTCATGCCGAGAGCAATCCTGACCAGATTGGGATTCAACTCTCCATCTCGTGGTAGTGTTCCATCCAGTCTCCCTTTTATTTTCAGAGGTTTGTCCATATAACCGCGTAACATCTCCTCAACAAGAGGAGCACCCTCTTCCAGAACGAGTATCGTCTCGCACTCCTCTGCCATTCGCATGACAAGTGAGCGGGGGATGGGGTACTGGCCGATTTTCAGGACAGGGTAGGGCGATTTCCCTTCGGGAAAATTCTCCATCAGATAGTTATGAGCAAGACCGCAGGCAATGACGCCCAACTTCTTGTCCGGCCCGTCAGTATAACTATTGAACGCTGAATCTTCCGACTCTTTGAGGAAATCGTTCTGCATGGCAAGCAGGTTCTTGAACTTACGCCTGGCAATGGCAGGGAGCAGAACGAATTGATGTATATTGTCCGGTAATTTCATCTCATTTTCCTTTATAACCGGTTTTCTTTCGATTCCGGACCGGGAATGAGCGAGCCTGGTGGTCAGTCTGACCATTACCGGCACCTTATATTTCTCTGAGAGTTCGAAAGCGTAGAAGGCCATATCGTAAGCCTCCTGCTGGCTACCCGGTTCCATCACCGGCAGCATGGCAAACTTTCCATAAAACCTCGAATCCTGTTCGTTCTGGGAAGAGTGCATTGACGGATCGTCAGCAACAGCAACGATAATTCCGCCATTGGCACCCGTCAGTGCTGAATTTACATAAGGGTCGGCAGCGACATTGAGCCCGACGTGCTTCATACAGGCAATAGTCCGCTTTCCAGCATAAGACATACCGAGGCTGGCCTCGAGAGCTGTCTTTTCATTGGCAGACCATTTGCTGTGAACCTTTCTCTCTTTTGCTTCCGGGTTACGCTGGATATATTCGGTAATTTCGGTCGATGGTGTTCCCGGATAAGCATAAACACCTGAAAGTCCGGCATCGAGAGCTCCCTGAGCGAAAGCTTCATCGCCTAATAACAGAAGTTTCTGCATACATTACTCCTTTATCTTTTAGTTATGATACTCTAATCGGCAAACTATTCTGCCGGCTTTAACCTGCAAGTTTTTTTTACCCTCTCCTTTCCTGGTAAGGGTTCCGGCATTATATCGTCCAGAGAGGACCGGAAGATATTCAGATCTTCCCCTTCAACTGAAAACTATCAGGTAAAAGCTCATCGAGCAGAGCGGTTTTGGTCTCCTTCCCATTGGTGTAGATAACCCTCATTTCGGGTGAGAACTCGCTCAATACCTGCCGGCAGGCACCGCAGGGTGGAAAGAGTATATCGGCATCCACAAAGATAGCTATCGCCTCGAATTTCCGATCTCCATGTATCACTGCCCTGGCCAGGGCATTTCGTTCGGCACATACGGTAAGAGAATACGAGGCATTCTCTATGTTACAGCCGGTATAGGTATCTCCGTTAACGCTTCTCAGTGCAGCTCCTACCCTGTAACCGGAATAGGGTGCATAAGCCCTTTTACAGGCAGTCTTTGCCGCTTCTATAAGTTTAAGGTCGTCATTCGTCATTGCCACCTCATCAGTAATGGTATTTTTTCCCTCTATTGATCGTAAAAGCCCGGTAGATCTGCTCCAGGATCAGGATCCTGACCATCTGATGGGTAAAGGTCATTCTGGACAGGCTGAGCAGCATATCGACCCGCTCCTTCACCTCGGCAGCGAGGCCGTAAACCCCACCAATGATCAAAATCAAATCTCTCTCCTGCAACCTGTTATCCAGGAAAACAGCCAGCTCTTCCGAACTGAACATCTTTCCTCTCGCATCGAGTCCGATTATGAAAGGTGGTCTGTTATGAGATTTCTGTTTCTCATCAAGATATTTACTGATCCTGGTTCCCTCTTGCCTAATCACCAGTTCCGGATTATTCGTTCCTGAAAGTGGTATGTCAGGAATATATACTGGCTCGATATCAGCATAGGGTCCGATCCTTTTCAGATACTCGTCAACAGCAGCTCTGATATGGCTCTCTTTGTTCCTGCCGAGGCAGAGAAGTGTAATCTTCATCCTTTCAGTCAGAAAGCAGAGAGGATACCGAGTGCCATGGAGAGCATTTTCGTTTCGGCATTGTCTGCTCTCGAGGCTATGAGTATCGGAACCTTTGCCCCCATAACCACATGAGCTACCCGATAATGACAATAGTAGGTCAGAGTCTTTCCGAAAATATTACCCGCTTCAATGTTGGGCATAATAAGGATATCAGCCTTTCCTGCCACTTCCGATTCGATCCCCTTCAATCTGGCCGCATCTTCACTGACGGCATTATCGAAGGCTAACGGCCCGTCAACATAGCAGTCCGTTATCTGCCCCCGGTCATTCATCTTGGCCAGGAGTGAAGCATCTATTGTGCAGGGCATCTTGGAGTTTACACCCTCTACGGCAGCGAGCAGAGCTACTCTTGGCTTCTCGTTCTCGAGTGCCTTTGCTACCTTGACGGCATTGTTGATGATCGCTATCTTTTCCTTTATCTCCGGATAGAGAACAATCCCCCCATCGCTCATCAGCATCAGTCGGTCAGGATGTTCATAGGCAAGCACGTCACTCATTACTGAGCCGGTTCTCAGCCCATTTTCTTTATCGAGAACAGCTTTCAGAAGCTGGCCGGAACTGGCCTTCCCCTTCAGGATGAGATGCCCCCTGCCGTTTCTGACCACATTTACCGCTTCGCGGCAGGCCTGATCGAGATCCTGGCCAGTATCGACTATCTCGAAGGCATCGGCATGATCGGGATACTCTCTCTGCAGAAATTCCTCGATAAAACTCTTATCACCAGTCAGAATCGAATCGGCCAGATTCTCCTTTTTGGCCATTACGGCAGCTTCCAGGGCAGAGGCCGACTGTGCGGCGGCAATAACAACACACTTGTTGGCTTTCTCCTTCACTCTTGCTAACAACTGGTCAAAATCTCTGATCATAAATCTCCTCCATCTATATCTTGTTCTTTCAAATACCGCTACTGAGCAGATACTCCAGTTCTGTATTCGTATCACTCTGAATGTCTTTCAATACTCTCTGTAATGCCTCTTTATGGATCTGCCTGACCCGTTCCCGGGAGAGGTTGAGTATGGCAGCGATCTCGGCAAAGTTCTTCTGCTCTTCACCGCTAAGCCCGAAATAGTGCCTGAGCACCATTGCCGATCTCTTATCGAGCCCTTCAATCGATTCTCTGATCTTCTTCACTGTCCGGTCTCGGTAATACCGCTTCTGCGGATCCATTGTCGTCTTGTCACTTATCAGGTCGGCCAGCTGCACCTCATCGTTCCGGTCGGTATAATTTATATCGTCGAGTGAGAGAGTGTCGACATTCTTCTCCCGGAGTTTCTTGATACTCTTCTTCTTGATATTAGTTTCTCTGGCTAGTTCGTCGAGACTCGGCTCCTCGCCGGTCCTGTTCCTGTGCTTATGATGAGCGCTCCTGAGTTTGGAGAGGGCATTGGCCTTCCCAAGCGGAACACGGATGACATTGGTCTTCTCTGCCAGGGCGAACATTATCCGCTGCTTGATCCACCAGACGGCATAGGATATCAGTTTTATGTCTCTGTTGGGATCGAATTTCTCGATCGCCTTGATCAGCCCCATATTTCCTTCACTGATCAGCTCGGCATAGGAGAGTCCCCTGTTCTGATAACGGGCTGCAATAGAGACAACAAACTTCAGGTTCGATTCTATCAGCTTCTGTATGGCTCTCTGATCACCTTTCTGTGCCCTGATCGCCAGTTTCCGTTCCTCTTCACGACTCAGGGTCGGTGTATCAGATATCTCTTTCAGATATTTCTGCAACCCTGCATCTTCATAAATATTCTCTGTCATCCCTTCGCCTCAAAACCGTAAGTTATTCCTCGTTACTCCCTTATCTATCAAAGTGACGATACCGGCTCGTGATTTTTATCACGCTTAGCAAGCTTGTAAACGTCCATAATTATCTTTTCATGGATATAAAATCTCTCCTTAAAGATCGGGTAATACCTCTCGCGGATTGATCGCCTTACCCTGTACCCTGTATTCGAAATGGAGATGCGGGCCGGAAGCATTTCCTGACTGCCCTACAGTAGCTATCGGCTGGCCTTTTCTAACCTCTTCTCCGAGTCTGACAAGGTTTCTCTCGTTATGAGCATAGACTGTCATAACGAAATTGTCGTGCTCCAGAACGATGATATTTCCGTAACCCCGTTGAGTTCCCACGAATGCTACCTTCCCGGCAAGAGCAGCATGGATCGGCTCTCCGAGTGGTGCGGCAATATCTATCCCGTTATGACGTATCCCATTCCGGATCCCGAATTCCGAAACCACATTTCCCCTGACTGGAAGATGAAGGTCTCTTCGCCTTGTAACACTATCCGGCGGAGCCGGACGCTCTGCCGGAGGCCTGGAAACAGACGCAGCACCTGGCACTATTACCAGCCTCTGTCCGACATGTATCTCGTTCGCCGTGAGATTGTTCATACTCTTCAACTGATCGACCGTCATTCCGTACCGGAGTGAGATGCGATAGAGATTCTCACCTGCCTGGACGATGTGATAATCTGTGTGAGACTGTTCCGTCTCCGGTTCCGGCCTGCTTACCACCCTGCCGCTATCTTTATCCTCCTCGCTGATCTCTGCTGGAGTGTCCTTCTCTGCCGATGCCTCTGCTACAACCGGTTCTTCCGGTATCTCGCTCCCTACTACCATCCCGGGAACGAGCCAGATCTTCTGCCCGGCCTGAATATCGAAGGTCTCCAGATTGTTGTATTCTAGAATTTCCATTATCTCCAGATCATACATCCTGGAGATCCGGTAAACCGTTTCACCACGCTGCACGGTATGGAAACCCTGTTCCGGAATCGGCCTTACCGTGACATATTCGTTCTTGGCTTGAATACTCGGGGTGAGGTAGATCTTCTGACCCACGAATATCCTGTCTGAATCGAGATTGTTGTAGAGTCTCAGGTCTTCTACCGGTATGGAGTGACGACGGCTGATGCTGAAGAGGGTCTCGCCCTGCCGGACGATATGATAGTTCTCGGATTGGGTGATATATATCGGATTACTTCTGAAAGCGAGTAATGCCGATCCTGACAGGATAAAGAGCAAGGCCAGAATAGCCAGAGTTTTAATATTCGACATGAAAATCCTCATATTCTTTCGTGTTGGTCAGCTCTTCTATCTGCAGGTCTCGCACGAAAGAGAAAGCCGGGCCTTTCCGTAATCTATCAGTGAATTGAGCCAGGTTATCCTCTGCACCGATAGCTACTACCTGAACCGAGCCATCGGGCATATTCCTCACGAAGCCTTTTATCTTGAACTCTCGGGCACTTCTCACAGCAAAGTGCCGGTAGCCTATACCCTGCACTCTGCCAGTAACCTTGATATCGAGCCGCTTCTCTCCATCTTTCTCTGACCTCACAAACAGTTCTCTTATTTGAGCTTAACTCAACTCAATTTTCAATTCCCTGTCAACTAAATAATTAACCTCTCTAAACCATACCTGTTACGCCGATTCTTCATCATTCACTCTCCAGCAGGGCGATGAATACCTTCAGCCCGGTCTCTATTGCCCGCTCGTCAGGCAGGAAATGAGGTGAATGGAGATCGGTTCCCGGAGTTCCACCCCCGACCCAGAATAACATCCCTTCGTAACGAGTGGTGAAGAAACCAAAATCTTCACCGCCGAGAGAGGGTTCACACCTCTCCAGCCTGACTCCCGAAATAACGAGATTCTTCAGTCTTTCATAGAGTCGTTCGGAATTAATTACCGGATCGCAGGTATTGAGAAATCTAACCTCTGCTCTTGCTCCGTAGAGTGCTCCTGCCAGGTTAGCCACCTCTACTGTCTGTTCTCTGATCCGCTCCATATTCTCCCTGCCCAGTGCCCTTAATGTCCCCTCAACACTGCATTCAGCCGCTACTATATTTCTGGCATTGCCCCCTTTGATTTTGCCGATATGACAGAGAGAATTCTCCATCGGCGAGAGGAGTTTGCCGATACTCTGATAGAGGAGTTGAGTAAATGAACAGGCAACAGCAACGGCATCCTTCCCTTCCTGGGGATGGGCGGCGTGTGCACTCCTGCCTCTGAAGACAACGTCAAACTCCTGCGGTATGCCCATCATCACACCCTCTTTCGCGGCGATCGTATTAACGGGATAGGCTGGATCGACGTGCAGAGCATAAGCCTCTCTGACAGGAAACTCATCGAGTATACCGGTAGATATCACCTTCTCTGCCCCACCGAGCCCCTCTTCTGCCGGCTGAAAGAGAAAGAGGATATTCCGCTTCAACCCTTTCGAAACAACATACTCGATCAGCCCGATCAGGGTGGTAACGTGGATATCATGCCCGCAAGCGTGCATAAAACCTGGATGTTCGGACCTGAAGTCACACTCTGTCTGCTCCTCGAGCGGCAGGCCGTCCATATCGGCCCTGAAAAGAAGATAGTCGCCCTCTCCCCGGGAATATTCTGCCAGCAGGCCGGTAAAGGGAAAGGTATGGATCTTCAACCCCTGCATATCGCTCAACATTTTCCGGATATACTCTGTCGTCTTCTCCTCCCGGAAGGCGAGTTCCGGTATTCTATGCAAATCCTTCCTTATCTTGTATAAATGTTTCATTCATCTCTCCCGATCGTTCTTCGAATTTTCAATCTCACTTTCGTCCCTCTCCTCTCCGGAAAACTACCAGCTTCTCCAGGATCTTTACCGCATTGGTTGCCGCTCCGAGCCGGACGTTATGCCCGACATTCCAGAATTGCAGCGAATAATCATCTACACCCCTTCGCATTCTTCCAACATGACTCTGATCGCTATCTTCGATCTCGGCCGGGGTGATATACCCTTCCCGGCTGTAGTTTATCACCGGAGAAGAACGATAAAGTTCGCCGATCTCCTCCAGCTTCACCCTCTTTCGGAAACGGGCAAAGACCGATTCCGCATGCCCGTAGAGGGTGGGAACCCTGACGGTTGTAACAGCTGCCTTCAACTCCGCCAGCCCTATGATCCTGCCAATCTCGAAGAGCATCTTTCTCTCCTCTTCCGAATTCCCATCTTTGTCGAATTCTCCTATCTCAGGTATGACGTTCTGATCGATCTGACGCGGGAAGGGGGTTGCTACATCCCTTCCACTCCGCTCACCTTTCAACGCCTCGATCCCTTTATGCCCGGCACCCGATACCGCCTGATAGGTACTGACAACCAACTCCTCCAGCCCAAATCGGATATGAAGGGGATAGAGT
>Ga0334901_1000795_pt1 | contig 38955 bp, 61 predicted proteins | sample GraSluR3_MG_3_FD_207216 | JGI IMG/M metagenome (GOLD analysis project Ga0334901, IMG submission 207216) | Sludge microbial communities from methane-producing bioreactor in Wageningen University, Netherlands - Granular Sludge_15_08-R3 | ecosystem: Engineered > Bioreactor > Anaerobic >...
CGAGGCAGAGCTTATAACTCCGATAGCTATGGAGCAGGGATTACGTTTTGCTATCCGTGAAGGTGGCAGAACAATCGGTGCCGGTGTTGTCGGTGAGATATTAGAGTAAATTCGAAACAGGAGTGATGATGTCCACTAATGAACTAAGCAAGATTCGGATTAAATTAAAGGCGTATGATTACCGTTTACTCGATAATTCAGTTGCCGAGATTATCAAGAGTGCCAGAAATACCGGAGCCAAAATAATCGGTCCGGTCCCACTCCCGACCGAGAAGACGGTTTACACGGTATTACGATCACCACACGTTGATAAGAAATCACAGGACCAGTTTGAGATGCGAGTCCATAAAAGAGTGATAGATATAATGAATCCAACTCCTCAAACCACAAGTGCTCTGAAGAAATTGAGCCTTCCGGCAGGAGTCCACGTAGAGATTAAGGTTTAGCCGGAGTTTGAGGTCAAGGAAAGGAGATAAGTAGTATGATAGGGCTTATAGGTAAAAAGATCGGTATGACCCAGGTTTTTGATGACGATGGGAAGATAATACCTGTAACTGTTATCGAGGCCGGACCCTGTAGAGTTATTCAACGCAAGACGAAAGAGCGTGAGGGTTATGATGCCATACAGTTAGGTTACGGAGAGATCAAGGAAGAGAAGGCCAATAAAGCCAGATTGGGTCATTTCAAGAAACATAACAGCCAGCCTTTCAGATACATAAGAGAGTTCAGGTTGAGGGTTTACCGTGATGTCGAAGAGGGAGAAGAGTTTGATGCTTCAATGTTTATTCCCAACGAATTGGTAAAGATAACTGGAATCTCGAAGGGACGTGGCTTTGCCGGTGGTATGAAACGGCATAATTTTAGCGGATTCGAGGCTACTCACGGTGTTCACGAATCTTTCCGTGGTAGTGGTTCTATTGGTCAGTGTGCCACTCCTTCACGTGTAATGAAGGGGAAAAAAATGGCCGGTCATATGGGTCTGGACAGAGTAACTGTAAATAATATAAAGATAGTACAGGTAGATACAGAAAACAACTTACTGCTGGTAAAGGGTGCTGTTCCCGGACACCGTAACAGCCTTGTGCTATTAAGTAAGGAATTATAAAAAGGAGTTTAGAGATGTTAGAGGCAGTAAAATACTCCGCAACTGGCGAGAAGCTTGGTACAGTAACCCTGAACGAAGATATCTTCAATGTATCGACTCAGAACAGGGATGCCCTTATCTACGAAGTAGTCAATATGTACCTTGCCAACCAGAGACAGGGAACGGTAGCAGTGAAGAACCGTTCCGCAGTTAAAGGGACGACCGCCAAGATGTATCGTCAGAAAGGGACAGGCAATGCTCGCGCTGGTTCACGAAGATCTCCGATCAGAGTAGGTGGCGGTGTAGCTTTCGGTCCCAGACCAAAGGATTGGTACCATCCGATCCCCAAAAAAAAGAAAAGACTCGCTCTGAAGATTGCCTTATCAGAAAAAGCTCAGAGTGGTCAGATAATGATAATTGAGGATCTGAGTTTTGAGAATCCCAGTACGAAACAAGCTCTGGAAATAATGAGCAAGATTGTTCCCGATAAGGGGAAGAAGCTACTTGTAATCGATGGGAGTGATAAGAATATCGTCAAATCTTTCAACAACCTGCCAGGTATCTCAACTGACAGAGCAGACTGTATATATCCCTACGAGATACTAAAAAACAAATACTTGCTCTTTACAGAGACAGCTCTGAAGACAGTGGAGGGGGTATTTAACAGATGAAACATCCACGCGAAATAATAATTTCTCCTGTGATGACAGAGAAATCGAGCAATCAATTGAGTAATAATAACTCATATACATTCAAGGTAAGTACACAGGCAAACAAGATCGAGATCAAAAAGGCGATCGAGAGAATATTTTCTGTTGTAGTTAGTGATGTCAACACGATGCAAATGAGAGGTAAAATCAAGCGAATGGGTAGATTCAGTGGTAAGCGACCCGATTGGAAGAAAGCCATAGTAACTCTGAAAAAGGGTTACTCTATCCCCGATTTTGAAGTATAAAAGAGGTTGAGAAATGGGTATAAAATCATATAAGCCAATAACACCTACAATGCGGTTCAAGACCGGTTATACTTTTGATGAGATAACAAAGAGTGAACCGGAAAAGTCTCTGATCAGGCCATTGAAGAGTAAGGCCGGCAGAAACAACCAGGGAAGAATAACCTGCCGACACAGAGGCGGCGGGCATAAACGGCATTACAGAGTTATTGATTTTAAGAGAAATAAATTCAATATCCCTGCCAGAGTTGCGGCAATCGAATACGATCCCAACAGAAGTGCCAGAATTGCCCTTCTGTTCTACGAAGATGGGGAAAAGAGATACATACTTGCCCCACTGGGTCTGAAGGTTGGTAATAAGGTCATGTCCGGACCCGAAGCTGCGATAGCGGTCGGTAATGCCCTGCCGTTAGAGAGGATACCGCTCGGCTCTATCGTCCATAATATTGAGTATAAAGCAGGGAAAGGTGGCCAGATAGCAAGAAGTGCCGGTGCTTTCGCTCAGGTAGTAGCCAAAGAGGGAAATTATGTTCACGTTAAATTACCCTCTAACGACACATATCTTTTGAGAAAAGAGTGCCTGGCAACGATGGGACAGATCGGCAACACAGAGCATAATTCCATTTCCTATGGTAAAGCAGGAAGAAAGAGATGGCTCGGTTACCGTCCCACTGTCAGAGGTGTAGCGATGAACCCGATCGATCATCCGATGGGTGGTGGTGAAGGTAAGAGTTCAGGTGGCAGACATCCGGTCTCACCCTGGGGTAAGCTTTCTAAAGGTGGTAAAACCAGAAAGAAACGTAAACAATCCAATCAATATATCATCAAATCGATGAAAAAGAAATGAGGTTAGAGGATTTGTATGGGACGTTCAATTAAAAAAGGACCTTTTGTTGACGATCATCTGATGAAGAAAGTTGAGAAACTCAACGAAGAAAACAAGAAAACCGTCGTTAAAACCTGGTCAAGAAGATCGGTAATTTTGCCCGAATTCATAGGGCATACCTTTGCTGTGCATAATGGAAAGAAGTTTGTTCCGGTCTTCATCACCGAGAATATGGTTGGCCATAAAATGGGTGAGTTCTCACCTACACGAACATATCGTGGCCACAAAGAAAAGAAGAAAAAAGATAAAGGTAGATAATAAGGAGTAATAGATGGAAGCGATCGCCAGAGTAAGAAACCTGAGAGGGTCCGCTAGAAAGGCGAGGTTAGTCCTGGATCAGATCAGGGGCAAAGATATCGATGAAGCCCGTAAGATCCTGACCTTCTCGAAAAAAAGGTTTTCCCATAACGTGCAAAAATTGCTCAAATCTGCAGTAGCAACGGTTACTGAGAATGAGAGCAAAGCTAATCTCGATAGATATTTCGTTTCGACAGCTTTTGCCGATGACGGCCCGATAATGAGACGAACTATGCCGAGAGCCATGGGTCGAGCCAATATCATCCGCAAGAGAACCTGTCATATTACCTTAGCATTATCTCAGCGAGAGGATACAGACCATGAGTTTGAGGACGAGAAGAGAGAAGCAAATACGACAGGAAAAACTCGTAAACCCCAGAGTGAGAAGAAAAAAGTGACCCAGAAACCGGCAACTCCAGAGAAGCAGCCGGGCAGCGAGGAGGTATAATTGGGACAGAAGATTAATCCTATATGTTTAAGGGTCGGAATAAATAAAGATTTTGAGTCAATCTGGTATTCATCAGGCAAAGAGTATGTAGATAACTTTCATGAAGATCTGATGATCAAGAAGTATATCTTCAACAGATTGAAGAACGCTATGGTTTCCAAAGTGGTTATCTTCCGCAAGACGAATTCGATGTCTATCGATATCTATACTGCCCGTCCGGGACAGGTTATTGGGCGTAAGGGTGCGGAAATCGATCAGCTACGGAACGAGCTAACCGTTCTGGTCAATAAGAAAAGAAGTAGCCCCTTAACCCTATTTATAAATATTAATGAGATCAAGAAACCGGCAACAGATGCCAAACTGGTAGGAAACGAAATTGCCCGTCAGTTGAAAGAGAGAGTCTCTTTTCGCCGGGCCATGAAAACAGCAATTAGATTTGCTATGCGAGAAGGTGCTGAAGGTATCAAGGTCCAGTGTTCTGGTAGATTAGGTGGAGCAGAGATGGCCAGGACCGAAAGATATCAGGAAGGTAGAACACCGTTACATACCCTCAGGGCAGACATCGATTATGCACTTACCGAATGTTTTACGACCTACGGTGTTATCGGTATCAAGGTCTGGATATATAAGGGCGATGTGCTCAGTTAAGATTGAAATGATGAAGGAGTAAACAATGTTAGCCCCGAAAAAAATCAAGTATAGAAAGCAACAACGTGGTAGAATGACCGGTTTAGCTAAAGGTGGTTACCATGTATCCTTTGGAGATTACGGGATGATCGCTCTGGAACCGGGCTGGATTACCAGCCGGCAGATCGAAGCAGCTCGTATCGCTATTACCCGTCATATGAAAAGAGTGGGTAGAGTCTGGATCAGGATCTTCCCCGATAAGCCAGTGACACAAAAACCTGCAGAGACAAGAATGGGTAAAGGAAAGGGAGCACCTGAGTACTGGGTGGCAGTCGTCAAGCCTGGCAGAATTCTCTTCGAGATTCAGGGAGTGGATGTAACTCTAGCCAAAGAAGCGATGAGATTAGCTAATCATAAACTACCCATCCAGACAAAAATAGTAGCAAGAGAAGGGTTGGAAATATGAAAATGAGCGAGATAAGAGAATTAACAGACGACGAATTAAGGCAGAAAGTCGATGACCTCAGGGAAGAGTTGTTCAACCTGAGATTTCAGAATGCCCGTAACCGTTTGGAAAATCCGTTGAAATTGAGATTTATCCGTAAGGATATAGCTCGTATACTGACACTCTTAACAGAGCGAAGTAAAAATAGAGACTGACTTCGAAAAGCTCGAACAGCAAGGCTGGGTTGCAGAAACTTTACCAGTTATTCGAGCTGAAATTCAATAGTAAGAGGATAAAGAGGTTATTATGGCCATAGGCAGAAAACAGACAAAGATCGGCGTAGTGGTAAGTGATAAAATGGATAAAACCATTGTTGTCAAGGTAGAGAGACAGTTTACTCACCCGCTGTATAAAAAGACCGTCAGAAAGCACAAGAATTTTAAAGCACACGACGAGAATAATGAAGCCAAGATCGGTGACAGGGTACAGATAAATGAGCACAAACCCCTGAGCAGAGATAAATCCTGGATTTTAAGCAGGATTATCGAAAAGAGCAAATAAAGGAGAACGGAAATGATTCAGTCAGAGTCAAATTTGAAGATAGCAGATAATTCCGGTGCGAAAAGAGCAAAATGCATAAAAGTTCTCGGCGGAACGAAACGGAAATATGCTTCGGTCGGTGATGTTATTGTTGTCTCCATTAAAGCAATTACTCCGCAAGGCAAGATAAAAAAAGGGTCAGTTGAGCGAGCAGTTATTGTCAGGACGAGTAAAGAGGTTAGAAGACAGGATGGTTCTTATATCCGTTTCGAAGATAACGCTGCTGTTATCATCGACGAACAGGGAGAACCCAAAGCAACCCGTATTTTCGGGCCTGTAGCGAGAGAGCTGAGAGAGAGACACTACACCAAAATCGTTTCATTAGCGCCGGAAGTACTTTAATAGATGCCAACTGAAGTGAGGAGATAGATTATGAACAAAAAGATAAATGATAAACCCCGCAGAATGAGAATCAAAAAGGGTGACACGGTAGTTGTTATCAGCGGTCAGGACAAGGGAAAGAAGGGAAGAGTCCTCAAAGCTTTTCCGAAAACCCAGAAACTGATCATCGAGAAAGTGAATTTTATTAAGAAACATTCTCGACCGACTCAGCAGAATCAGAAGGGTGGAATTATCGAAAAAGAGGCCCCTATCCACGTATCGAACGTTCAGCTTTTCAACGAAAAACTCGGAGAAAAGACCAAGCCGGTGATGAAAAAGGTGGGGGATAGCAGAGTCAGAGTATGCAAAAAAACTGGGGATGAGATATAACGAGGTGATAAATGAATCGACTAAAAGAGAAATATAGAAAAGAAGTTATACCCGCCCTGATGAAGAAATTCGGATACAAGAATATCCATCAGGTGCCAAGACCGGAGAAGATTTCCGTTAATATGGGTGTCGGTATGGCAACCCAGAATAAGGCGCTGCTCGATAATGCCGTGAAGGACATGGAGAGGATTACTGGTAGAAAACCTATCATTACCAAAGCGAAGAAGTCAATCTCTAACTTCAAATTGAGACAGGGTATGCCTATTGGTTGTAAGGTTACTTTGAGAGACGAGGTAATGTACGAATTTCTTGATCGTCTGATTTCGATTACCATACCACGTATTCGAGACTTCAAAGGAATCCCATTAGAAGCGTTCGACGGTAGAGGAAATTATACCTTCGGGATCAAAGAACAGACCGTTTTCCCAGAAATCGATATCGAGAAATCAGATGTGATCAGAGGTATGAATATAACGATCAATACTACTGCCAGAAACGATGAAGAGGGCCGGGAACTACTGAGAGAACTCGGATTACCTTTTCAGAAGCAGAATGATTAAGACTTAATGATGCCTAAATAATAGCAGGAGTAAACATGGCAAAAAAAGCGTTAGTTGAAAAACAGAAGAGAGAACCCAAGTTCAAGGTCAGAAAGTATAACCGCTGCCGTCTCTGTGGAAGACCACGAGCCTATATCCGCGATTTTGGGTTGTGCAGACTATGTTTTCGCAAGCTTGCTTCCGAAGGACAGATTCCCGGAATTATAAAATCAAGCTGGTAAAATAGACCGGGCCGTGCTGGAAAAGCCAGGCCCAGACAAATGGAGGAATTAAATGAGTTTATCTGATCCGATAGCTGATGCATTGACCAAGATACGGAATGCATATCGTGCCGGACATAAAGAGGTTACTATAAATCATAGTAATATCGTTGAAGCCATTGTGAGGGTTTTGTCCGACGAGAACTTTATCAACAGTTACGAGATAACCGAGATCTTAGCAAAGAAAGGCGGTTCCAGGAAAGGTATATCCATAAACCTGAGATATACTAATAATGGACAATCCGTAATTACCGGTCTGGAAAGAGTAAGCAGGCCCGGACGTCGAGTCTATGTTAAATCTGACAATCTACCTCGTGTTTTTAATAACATCGGCTGTGCTATTCTTTCCACCAATAACGGTGTTCTTGTTGACCGTGTAGCACGGGAGAAAAAGGTCGGTGGTGAATACGTTTGCAAGATCTGGTAGGATTGAGGAGGAATTGTGTCAAGAATAGGTAAAAATCCCATAACAATCCCGGAAGGTGTTAACATAGAGACAATGGCTAAAGATGACAGCTTCATAATCAAGGTAAAAGGTAAGCTGGGAGAGTTACAATATAAACTTAATAACGGTATAAATCTGGAACAAGAGGACAACACTCTGAAGATTATCAGAAGTGATGATTCCAAAGAGCAGCGATCTCTGCATGGCCTGACTCGAGCTCTGATCTTCAATATGGTCGAAGGGGTCAGTAAAGGGTATGAGAAAGTTCTGGAAGTGATTGGAACAGGATATAGTGCTGAGAGAGTAGGACCCTGGCTCAAGTTAGTACTCGGTTATTCTCACGATATCCTTATAGAGATACCCGATAACCTGACAGTGGAAGCAGAAGCGGTACCAAGAAGTAGAGGTGGAAGAAGTAACGTTCAATCACTCATCAAGGTCAAAGGGATTTCCAAAGAGGATGTTGGAAAATTATCTGCAGAAATCAGACACTGCCGCCCTCCTGAAAATTATAAAGGTAAGGGAATCAGATATCAGGGTGAATATGTCCGGATAAAAGCTGGAAAAGCTGGTGCCAAATAATGTGCTGGGGAGCTAAAGATGTTGAAAAATAAAAATATACGGAAAAAAATGTCCAAGAACAGAAGACACTGGGCTATCAGGCAAAAGGTCAGCGGAACAGGCGAGAAGCCGAGACTGGTCGTATTCAGAAGTCTGAAGCATATCTATGCCCAGATAGTGGATGATACCGAAGGGAAGACTATTGTAGCTTCTTCTACTCTGACCAAAGAATTTAACATCGATAAGAAAATGAAGAAAACGGAACAGAGTTACCAGGTAGGCTTGAATTTAGGCGAAAAAGCTCTGGCTAATGGTGTTACCAGAATTTGTTTCGACCGTGCTGGCTATAAGTATCACGGCAGAGTGAAAGCTCTCGCCGAAGGTGCCCGTAAGGCTGGATTAAACTTCTAAGGTATGGAGGGATATTTTGATTAATAGAGGAAGAACTGATATAGTAGAATTCGAAGTCGAAAAGATTGTCGATACTAATAGAGTCGCTAAGGTTGTAAAGGGTGGCCGTAACTTCAGCTTCAGTGCAATAGTAGTAGTCGGTGACAGAAAGGGGTATGTTGGGGTTGGAACTGGTAAAGCGAACGAGATCGTCGATGCGATCCGAAAGGCCAAAGAAAAGGCTGCTAAGCAGATGTTCAGAGTTCCTATTGTCAACGGAACTATCCCTCATGAGATTCTGGGCAGGTTTGGTGCCAGTAAGATCTTATTGAAACCCGCAAGCCCGGGTACGGGAGTAATAGCGGGAGGTCCTGCCAGAGCTATTTTGGAAGCAGCAGGGATAGAGAATATTCTCTCCAAATCTCTCGGTTCCAATACAGCAGGGAATGTCGTTAAAGCAACTGTTGACGGCCTTAAGAATCTGAGAACAATAGCCCAGGCTGCTGCCATGCGTGGGAAGAAAGTCCATGAACTGACCGGGCAGAAACCATTAGAAGCCAGAGAAGAGGTTAATAATGAAGCAGATTAAAGTAACACAGATCAGGAGTACGATCAAGAGGGACGAGACACAGAAGAGAACGATTCAAGCTCTCGGTCTCGGAAAGATCAACCGTTCCAAGATTCATAATGATACTCCGGCAATCAGAGGTATGATCAACAAAGTTCATCATCTTGTTATGGTAGAAGAGGTGGTTCCTGTAGAAAAGGCCAAATCGAAAGCCAAGAAGGAAAACCCGGTTACCAAAAAAGCATCTGTAGAGAAGACTGAGAAGCCTCAAAAGCCAGCAAAAGAGAAAGAGCCGTCAGAGAAAAAAGAGGTGGCAAAGGAAGAGGAACCTGAAAAGAAGACTCGTGCCAGGAAAGGGAAGCAAGAGGATGAATCAGAGGAAAAGAAAAAGAGTGTGAAAAAACCGGAATCGGGAAAAGAGAAAAAGGATCAGAAAACAGAAACTACCGAAAGTGTAGATAACGAATAAATTCAATGAGGAGATATAGATGTCACTCCATAACATGAGACGACCAGATATTAGGAAAGGGAAGAAAAGATTAGGCAAAGGTGAAGGTTCAGGCCTGGGAAAACAGGCCGGAAAAGGACATAAAGGACAGAAGTCACGTTCCGGTGGCAATATTCCTTTATGGTTCGAAGGTGGCCAGATGCCAATCCAGCGTAGATTGCCAAAACGGGGAATTAAGAGTATAAACCGCCGTGAATACAGGATCGTCAATTTAGAAAGATTGTCGATTATCGAAGAGAAAGAGATTGATATTGCCTTAATGGAGAGCAAAGGAGTTATTCGAAGATGCTCTTCTAAAAGATATATCCCTGTTAAAATACTGGCTAACATAGACGGTGAGTTTTCCAACAAAGTAACCATAAAAGCTGATGCCTTCTCCCAGAAAGCAATTGAGCTAATCGAAGCTAACGGTGGAAAGGTTATTACCCCCGAGTTGATATCGAAAAAAAGTATCGAAGATAAGGGTGATAATAAAGAACAAAAAGAGAAGAACCAGAGCCCAGCAGAAGCAGAAGAGGGTAAGAGCTCGGGCGATAACGACAGAGGAGATGAATCTTGTTAGAGAGCTTAACTAATGTATTCAAGATACCAGACCTGAAAAAGAAGATACTGATCACCGGTCTGTTTTTGATCTTGTACCGTTTGGGTAGTTTCATACCGACTCCCGGTATTGATGCTTCTGTTCTCAAGGAAATCTTCAGTGCTCCGGGAGCAGATAGAACTCTATTCGGAATGTTCGATATGTTCGTTGGTGGAAACTTTGAACGTGCTTCCGTCTTCGCCCTGGGTATCATGCCGTATATTACAGCATCGATCGTTATTCAGTTGCTCGGAAGTATTATACCCTATTTTGAAAAACTGAAGAAAGAAGGTGCTGAAGGTCAGAAGAAAATAGCACAGATTACCAGATACGGAACAGTTATCATCGCTGCATTTAACGCTATAGGGATCAGTTTCTTCCTCCAGAGCCTGGAGAGCGCAAGCGGACTGAGGGCTGTTCAGACTCCAGGGTTTATGTTTATCTTTACTACTGTGGTGACAATGGTTACCGGAACTATAGTTATTATGTGGCTCGGTGAACAGATAACGGAGCATGGAATCGGAAACGGGATATCCTTGATTATCTTTGCCGGTATTATAGCCCGCTATCCGCAGGGCTTCCTCATGATGTTCAATATGGTAAGAGCCGGAGCAATGAGTATTTTTATGAGTCTTCTGGTGCTTGTTATTATGATCGGAGTGACTGCAGCTGTTATACTAGTTACAGAAGCTACGAGAAAAATACCCGTGCAGTATGCAAAGAGGATAATCGGCAGAAAGATGTACGGTGGCCAGAGTACTCATATACCTCTGAGAGTTAACACTGCCGGGGTTATTCCTATTATCTTTGCCCAGTCGGTTATCATGTTTCCGAGAACTATTGCTACCTTCTTCCCGGAAAGTGGTGTGATGGATGTTATTATTAGATGGCTCTCTCCAGGTGAATTTGTCTATACATCCCTTTATGTCCTTCTGATTGTCTTTTTCGCCTATTTCTATACCGCGATTATACTTAATCCGGTTGAAATGGCAGACAATATGAAAAAGTACGGTGGCTTCATTCCTGGAAAAAAACCTGGCAAGAAGACTGCTGAATACATAAATAACGTGCTGACCAGAATAACACTGCCTGGAGCTATTTTCTTCGCTTTTGTTGCCGTGTTACCAGAATTTATGTCAAAATATGCCAACCTGCCATTCTATTTTGGTGGAACGGGATTGATCATTATTGTTGGTGTTGCCCTTGATACACTACAACAGATAGAATCTCATCTGGTCATGAGACACTATGAAGGTTTTATGAAAAAAGGGAAGCTCAGAGGCCGAAGAGGTTAAGATAGTAAGCTTAGGGAATCTATTATGAATGAAAAAAGAACGGATAGCGAAATTCAGAAGATTGTTGAATGTTGCAAAATAGTTGCAGAAGTCCTGGACACAATGGGTGAGATGATAAGACCGGGAATATCTACGCTGGAACTGGACAGTAAAGCTGAAGAGATCATCAGTCGTAACAATGCATCTCCGGCTTTTAAAGGGTATTCCATACCCGGATTACCACCCTTTCCAGCTGCTATTTGTGCTTCTGTAAACTCCTGTATAGTTCATGGTATTCCCAGAGAAGATGTTGTGCTTAAAGAGGGTGATATTATCGGTATTGATGTTGGAGTCGGTAAACATGGCTTTTTTGGCGATGCTGCCAGAACCTATGCAGTTGGTAAGATCAGCAGCAAGGCGAAATCCCTGATGGAAACCACAAAAAACTCCTTGATGAAAGGGATTGAACAGGCAGTGGCTGGAGGAACTGTTGGGAATATTTCCCATGCCATAGGTAGTTATGTTACAAACAAAGGATTCTTCGTGGCAGACAGACTTACAGGCCACGGTGTGGGTAGAAACCTGCACGAAGATCCGATTATACCCAACATCGGGGTCAGAGGCCAGGGAAAAAGACTACGAGAAGGAATGACCCTCGCAATTGAACCGATGGTTAATATCGGAACAAACAGAGTAAATGAGATCGGCTGGGAGTTCTATGTTGCAGATAACTCTCTCTCTGCTCATTTCGAACACACGATATTGATAACGGATAATGAACCATTAATCTTAACCAAGTAGGTAACAATTATGGCAAAAGATGGTGTTATAGAAGTAGAAGGGGTTGTAAAAGAGGCTTTGCCCAATACCTTCTTTCGTGTAGAACTAGAAAACGGGCACGAAATTCTGGCTCATAGTTCTGGTAAAATGAGAATGCACTATATCAGAATATTGCCCGGTGATAAAGTAAAAGTAGAATTATCACCCTACGACCTGAACAGAGGAAGAATCACTTATAGATACAAATAAGTGCGAACCTCGCAGGGTGCTGTAAACAATAATAATTATTGGAGTATATTATGAAAGTACGCTCATCAGTGAAGAAGATGTGTAAGGACTGTAAAATCATCATCCGTAACGGGATTGTGAGAGTTTTATGTCCAAGTAATCCAAAACATAAGCAGAGACAAGGGTAAGGAGGAGATAATTGGCACACATAGCTGGGATTGAAATACCCAATAACAAGAGAGTTGTTATAGGGTTGACTTATATTTACGGTATTGGCAAGTCCACTGCCCAGGCGATTCTGAATAAGGCCAGTGTTGACGAGAACAAAAAAGTCAAAGATCTGACGGTTGACGAAGAGAAGTTAATCCGTGATATTATTCAGAACGATTATATTGTCGAAGGTACTCTCAGAACACAAACAACTATGAATATAAAACGTTTGATGGAGATCGGATCGTATCGTGGTTTACGTCACAAACGTGGACTACCGGTCCGTGGGCAGAGAACTCATACTAATGCCAGAACCAGAAAAGGCCCCAGGCCGGGTTCATTAAGTGCTAAGAGGAAAAAATAGGGGAGCAGAATGGCTAAGAAAGCAATAAGAAAGACAAAGAAGAAGAGAGTAAGACTGGCTTACGATGAAGGCATTGCTAACGTTCATTCCAGTTTCAATAATACGATAGTATCTATTTCCGATCAGGCGGGAAACACTATAGCCTGGTCGAGCGGTGGTAAGATTGGCTATAAGGGCTCAAAGAAGAGTACCCCATTTGCTGCTCAGCTGGCTGCAGAACAGGTTGCAAAAGCTGCAGCAGAAATGGGAATCACGAAAGTAAAAGTGATTGTCAAAGGACCTGGAGGCGGACGTGAAGCTGCGATACGGTCAATTAATGCTGCCGGATTGAAAGTCGTAATGATCAAAGATACTACACCGATACCACATAACGGTTGTCGGCCACCGAAGCAAAGAAGAATATAACGGAGGCTTAAAATAATGGCAAGATATACTGGCCCAATTTGTAGATTATGTCGCAGAGAAGGAACTAAACTATTTCTCAAAGGATTACGCTGTAATACAGATAAATGTTCGTTCGATCGGAGAAAATATGCACCGGGAGACCATGGTCAGGGCTTCAGAAGAAAGATAAGTGATTACGGTATTCATCTCCGTGAGAAGCAGAAGGCTCGACGTATTTATGGAGTGTTGGAAAAGCAGTTTCGCAAGTATTTTAAGATAGCAGACAAGAAGGCTGGCGTGACCGGTGAAAACCTTCTGCAACTCCTGGAGACGAGACTTGATAATCTCGTTTATAGAATGGGTTTTGCTCCATCCCGCAATGCTGCCAGACAGCTCATATGCCATGGACACTTTACGGTCAACAAACGAAGAGTTGATATACCCTCTTTCATCGTGAAACCAGAACAGGAGATTGAAATTGCCGAGGGAAGCAGACAGATTAACATCATACAGGAAGCTATTGAAGCAGCCAGCGATATAGATAAATTCGAATGGTTTGAGGTTGATAAGGATAACTTTAAAGGGAGACTTCTGAGTATACCCAAACGCGACCAGATACCGGTTGAGATTGATGAACGATTGATTGTAGAATACTACTCTAAATAAAGAGAGGAGAGTATGATGAATTATTTATTACCGATCCAGTTTCCTATCAGCATTGAAGTTGATAAGGATAGCTATTCTCTGAATTACGGACGATTTGATATTGGTCCTTTGGAACCCGGGTTTGCCATAACTGTAGGCAATACTCTACGAAGAGTTCTACTCTCTTCTATACAGGGTGCAGCAATTAGGTGTGTAAAAATCGAGGGTCTGCATCATGAGTTAGCCCCTATACCAGGTAGCAATTCTGACTTTATTGATCTGATTCTCAGGCTGAAACAGCTCGTCTTCAAGGTAGATTCACTTAAAGAGGTCAAGATTTCTTTGGACTACAAAGGTCCGGGAATGGTTCACGCCTCCGATATTGATCTACCGGCCGGTGTTGAGATTGTCAATAAAGATATGGATTTACTCGAATTGATCGAGAAAACCGATTTCAGAATGGAGATGTGGATCGGTGTCGGAAGAGGTTATGTTTCTTCGGATGAACAGGATGTGGAAGACAAACCGACAGGTGTCATTCCCATAGATTCTATCTATTCTCCGATAACAAAGGTCAACTTTTATACGAGTAAACAGAGAGTAGGTGAAAAAATCGATTATGATAAACTGATCATTGATGTCCATACTAATGGGAGTATTGAGCCACAGGAAGCACTTTTCATCTCGGCCAAATATCTGAAAGACCTCTACGAGAAGATCTCGGCCTTTGAAGAAGAACCGGGCTATCTCCCCGATATTGAACTCGATCCCCATTTGGATGAGATGGATAAACTCCTCAATCTTCCGGTAAGGGAACTCGAACTGACTGTCAGATCAGCTAATTGCCTCGAAGCTGCTGAAATAGAAACACTGGGAGATCTAGTTGAAAAGACAGAAGCAGAGATGTTGAAATACCGTAACTTTGGAAAGAAATCGTTGGAAGAAATCAAGAATCTTCTGGCAAAATTTAACCTGTCTCTCGGAATGGATGTCAAATCGATCCGAGCTGACATTGAAAAAGCGAAAAAGAAAATCTTATAGAAGGAATGTAATATGCGACATCAAGTTGAGGGACGAACATTAGGGATGGAGAAAGACCATAGGAGAGCTGTATTACGAAACCTGGTCAGTTCTCTTATTCTCCACGAAAGAATCAAAACAACGCATGCAAAAGCTATGGAAGCGAGAAGACTCGCGGAACGGATAATAACGTATGCAAAGAAAGGTACAGTGCATCACCAGCGGTTAATCTATAGAGTTCTTCAGGACCGTGACCTCGTTAAGAGGGTTGTGAATGATATTGCCCCGAAATTTGCTGAGCGTAATGGTGGCTATACCAGGATCATTAAAAATGGTTACCGTCGTGGTGATTCTGCTCCAATGTCATTACTGGAATGGGTCTATTATGTAGAACCAGAGACAGCGAAGCAGACGAAGAAATCTGAGTGATAATCCTCCATAAGCTGCATTAGAAAAGATTTTGAAGCCCCTGCTTAACTATACTGCTATCTGAAAAGGTGAGTTGTAGGTAAAGCGGGGCTTTTTAATCCTTGACGTAATTGATAAGTATTTATTTTTTTGAGATATAAGGAGGAGAAGTGAGAACTGTTATCGTTGTTGTTTTCTTAATTATGATCTCTTCTGTCTGCCTGGCACAAACAGAGACTGCCCCAACTACAGCTACATCTTCGGCATATATATATTCCGGGCCGAGTGGTGTAGTCGATCAGCTAAAAATATATACCTATATATGGGGACAGGTAAGAAATCCCGGTCTATATCTGGTTCCGGATAATACTGATCTTTTGACACTCATCTCATTAGCCGGAGGACCTAATGAAAATGCCAAACTGTCGCGCGTTCGGCTTGTTAGATCTACCGATTACGGAGAGAGAATTATCTGGATCAATCTCAAAGATTATATTGAAACCGGAGATTCTGATCTGATTCCAATTTTAAGGCCTGGTGATACGATTGTTGTCTCTGGCACTACATTCTACGCATTTTCTAAGATAGCAGACTTTCTCTCGAAGGTTGTGATCGTCTTGAGCGTTTACAACACAATAGTCAACATATCAAAATAAGCAGAGAAATTTATGAGCAATATGTATAATCAACAGGGAAGCAATTACGAAGATCATGAACGTGGATCCGAACAGGATATTGATCTTATCGGTTATTTGAGGATATTTCTCAAGTATAAATGGATTATACTGACCAGCCTGGTTCTCGTTTTGATCATATCTTATTTCTATACAGCGAAAGCGACAAGAGTGTATCAGGCGAGTACCAGAGTCTTGATTGAATCAAAAAGGCAGACCGATCTCTTTATGACTCCAACCTTCAGCAACACCTCAGTCAATAATACGATAGAGATTATGAAGAGCCGGCCAGTACTGGAGTTGGCACATCAGATGTTGAGACGGAACTCTGCGTATTCATCTCTTCCTATTGCAACAGTATCCAATCCAGTTAGTTACTTGAGATCAGTTCAGACAGAGCACAAAAGGGATACTGATATTCTTACAATCAGTTTTTCCTCGACCAGCCCTCTGGAAGCCGGTCTGGTTCCAAACTATGTTGCAGAAGCTCTGATAGAACAGATCACAATGCATGAAAGAGCTGAGTTGAATAATATAAAGGATTTTCTTGAAGAGCAGGTCGAAATTGTTGCGTCTCGTTTGAGAATAGCAGAAGAAGATCTTCGGATGTATAAAATTGATCAGGGTGTCTTTCTTCTCTCAGAAGAGACCAGAGCATTGATAAACCGGTTAGCAGATGTTGAGGCTGCCTATGAAGAAGCCATGACCGAACGGGACATACTGGTCCAGAAAATCGAATATTTGCAGGATGAATTGAGCAGGCAGGATGAAAGATTCGGAGATGTCAATTCGATTATCACCTCCTCTATTGTCGAACAGGCAAGAGCAGAAGTAGTTTCCATCCAGACAAGGATAACCAACTTGATAACCAGAAACGAATATCCAATTGACCATCCTGAAATTATCCAATTGAATCGGCAATTGGAGACAGCTAAGGCCAATCTCAATAATGAAGTGCAGAAAATAATTGCTGTTCAGACTGGTTCACCTGACCCATTATCTTATCGTGGTAACCTGACAGAGAGAATATCTATGGCGCTCATTGACCTTAATGTTGCTGAATCGAAGGTCACTGCTTTGAGAAATACAGTAGAAGAATACAATGTAGGGATGTCGTTACTCCCTGACAGAGAGGTAGAACTTGCCAGACTTGAAAGAAATTTCCGCATCAACGAAAGGATACATACAATGCTTGTCGAGCAGTATGAAGATGCTAAGATTGCAGTGCAGGCCAAGCTGGCTAACATAAGAATGCTTGAAGAGTCTACAATGCCTACCAGTCCCATCAGGCCTAATAAAAGGCTTAATTACCTTGTGGGACTGATTATTGGATTGGGACTTGGGCTCGGATCTGCCCTTGTTTTAAACTCACTCGATACCAGGATCCATACGCTTGAAGATATGCAACGTTCGGTTAATCTTCCTGTTTTTGGTACTATACCCAATATAAGAATCTCTGAATCAGATCAGATCAACATCATGGAGCGGATAAAAAAAGCTAAAGGAGAAGAGAGAGCTGAACTACTCGAAACACAGAATCTCATTGAGGCGAGACTGATCTCCCACTATGCTCCTAAATCACCGATAGCTGAATCGTATAGAACTTTGAGAACTAACATAGTTGCCCGCAAGAAGACTGAAGGGCCACTATGTCTTGGTATTACCAGTTCAGCACCGAAAGAGGGGAAAACGACGACTCTGGCCAATCTCGGCATTACGATGGCTCAGACGGAGTCGAGAGTTGTTGTTGTTGATCTTGACCTGCGCAGGCCCATGCTGGCAGCACTTTTCAATCTAAAGAAAGAAAATGGAGTGTCAGACTACCTTATCGATCACGATATGAAAGTAGATGAGATCATCAAGGTCAGCAGAATCCCTAATCTGCACGTCATTACCAGTGGTTTTATTCCCCCAAACCCTTCAGAGATTATTTCTTCACGGAGAACAGACACCCTGATCAACGAATTGAAGCAGAAGTATGATTATATCATCTTTGATGCACCACCTATCATAGCAGTCACTGATCCGTTGATTCTGGCCAAGAAGGTTGATATGATGCTTCTGGTCGTGAAGATTGATGCAACCGAGAAGGATATAATAAAGAGATCCAAGGAGATGATAGCAAATGTTGAATCCTCATTCACCGGTACTATCGCCAATGGAATTGTAGCTCACAAGTACTATCGCGGTTACAGTTATTACTATTATTACTACAGCAATTACTACTACTATGATGACAAAAAAAAGACCGGCCAGGGACTCAATAAGAGCTATATCAAGAAGATCTTACGCAAAAATTAATCTCTATCTGGAGATATTAGGTAGAAGGCCGGATAATTATCACCAGATAAGGTCAATATTTAGTGAGATAGATCTGTATGATGTGATGAATTTTGTTCTGCTCGATAGCAGTGAAGTGAAGATCAGTTCGAACGTTGAGATCGGTGAAAAGGCGAATAATACCGTTTATCGTGTAGCTGAGTTGATACGAGAAAGCTACGGTATTGACAAAGGGATTGAGGTATTTATAGAAAAGAGGATACCATTAAGTGCAGGTCTTGGTGGTGGGAGCAGCAATGCAGCTACAGCTATCAGGGCTTTAAACAGGTTATGGTCATTAAATATGAAGGATGAGGATATGCACAGCTTAGCCTCAGAGTTAGGTAGTGATATCAATTTTTTTCTCTATGGCGGTACAGCTCTCGGTGAGGGGAGAGGTGAGATCGTAAAGGGTATAGACCCGATCGATTTTGATATGATCCTGCTCGTAAAGCCGGAATTTGGGATCAGTAGTTCTGATGCATATTGCTGGTTGACAGAGTATGGAGATAGTGATAATTGGGAGAAGCTAATGGCGACAAAAGACTCCATCAACTGCTTTAACAGGTTAGAGTCGGTTATAAGGTCAAAATATACCGAGATAGACAAGATAATCCGTTATCTCAAAGAAAATGGAGCAAGACAGGCCATTCTGTCCGGTAGTGGCTCTACGGTAATCGGTTTTTATGATGATGGCCAGAAGTTTGATAATCATTTTAATTATTATAGAGAGAAAGGGTTTTGGTGCTGCCAAACAAAAACAAAAAGGAGTTAGCAATGAACATTACTGACGTTAAGGTGGTTAAAAGAGAGTCGAATCAATTAAGAGGTTTTGCAACGATCATCATTGATGATTCTTTCGTCGTGAAGAATATCAAGATAATCCAGGGTAAGAACGGGTTGTTTATCGCCATGCCCAGTTATAAGCTCAAAAATGGTGAATACAAGGATGTTGCCCATCCACTCAACACTGAGACCAGAACACAACTCGAGGAGTTGATTCTGGCCAAGTATAACGAAGAGTTCAGTGAAGGCGAGAATGAGCAGCATGAACAAATCTCAGAACATTCTTCTCGGTTTGACAATGAGGAAGATGAGGAAGATTAATCACTACTGGTTACCCATAATTTGTTAGGCCCTTCCTCGAAAGAGGCGGGCATACTTGTGTAAAACACCTGATTCGGATCAGGAGTCAAAATGAAGGGAATTCTTCCCGGAACATGATTAAATAAGAGAGGACTTGATGTATACGAGATTAAAGATATTTTCGGGCACAGCCAACGCAGAACTGGCAAAGGAGGTGGCTTCTTTTGCTGGTATACCGCTCAGTGATGCCGAAATCTTTAAGTTCTCTAACGATGATACCTTTGTAAAAATCAACGAGAATGTCCGTGGTAATGATACATTTATCATTCAGCCCACCTCTTACCCGGTTAACGACAACCTGATGGAACTTTTGATTATGATTGATGCTCTGAAGAGAGCGTCTGCAAGAAGAATCAATTGTGTTATTCCTTATTACGGTTACGCACGATCTGATAAAAAAGATCAACCACGGGTTCCGATAACAGCCAAATTAGTAGCAGATTTGATTACAATTGCCGGTGCTGATAGAGTTGTAACCCTCGATCTGCATGCAGATCAGATCCAGGGGTTTTTCAATATTCCTGTTGATCATCTCTATTCCATTCCGATCTTTGCCCGCTACTTCAAAACAAATCTGGATCTGAACAACGTGGTGGTTGTTTCACCCGATTCTGGAGGGGCGAATCGTGCCAGGGCATTAGCCAAACGTTTGAATTGCAGTCTTGCCATTGGAGACAAAAGAAGGATTGGTAATGTCAATTCATCGGAAATTCTAAATGTAATCGGTGATGTAAAGGACAAAACTGCGATACTCTTTGACGATATAATTGACACTGGTGGCAGTCTAACAAAGATGTCATATTCGTTAAAAGAACATGGAGCGACGTCGATCTATGCTGCATGTGTGCATGGTGTTCTGTCCGACAATGCAATCCAGAATCTGGAAGAATCTCCGATAGAGAAACTGTTCATAACCAACTCGATATCACTCTCAAAAGAGAAGGAGAAATGTAAGAAAATAGTTCAACTATCAATTGCAGAACTGCTGGCAATCGCTGTAAAGAAGATCCATCTGGAAGAGTCAATCAGCATCCTCTTCAGGTAAACCAGCACAGCAAGGGTATTTTTTCATTACAGTCATTAAAAGAGATTGAGGAGCGACTGTCGTAATAACTCTATCCTCTTCTCCTCATATTACCAGCAGAAGTATGAAAAAAATCATACTGTTAGGTTGACATGATACAGTGTTTTTAATGTTTGGTAAACTATAGTGTTATCCGACAGAAGGCATAGTTTTGTGAAAAGGTAGAAAGGTGTCTTAAGAAAGGGAATTGCTACCTGTGGAAGTGTTTATCTCACCATTCCACCCTTTCACTACAAAAAATTCAGCGGAGGAAAGATGAAAGTTGTCATTGAAGCAACCGAGAGAAATATTGGAACAAAGTCGGGATTGAAAGAGTTGAGAAAGAGTGATTTTATTCCGGGTGTAGTATACGGTCCCGGACGAGATCCTCTTGCTATAAAACTGGATAAGAATCTGTTTCTCAAGGAATACCGTAAAACCATAGGTGAATTGGTCATCTTCATATTGAAGCTTGGCAAGAAAGAGTATCAAACGGTAATCAAGGATAAGCAGATCCACCCGGTATCACGAGAGATCCAGCATATAGATTTTCTTGAGTTACGCCAGGATAGTAAGATCACGGTTAATCTTCCGATCAGATATGTCGGAACACCTGTTGGTGTAAAAGATGGTGGAATTCCGGAGATACTGATCCGTGAAGTCGAGATTACCTGCTTCCCGAAAGATCTGGTCGAAGATATTGAAGTAGATATCTCGAATCTGGAGATTGGCCAGAGTATTCAGATCGGAGAACTCGATTTCAAGGATGTCGAGATGAATCTACATCACGATATCTCACTCGTCATAGTTCACCCACCGAAATCTCTCCTTGAAGAGGAAAAGGCTGCTGAAGGTGAAGAGGGTGAAGAGGTTGTAGAAGAGGAGACCGAGAGCGAAGAGTAGGTTTATAAACGAACCGATTGGATTAACATCTTGATATCGGCCGGATAAATAAAGATGCCGCAGTATGGTTCGGATTCGTCCAGAATGATGATAGCTTTGAATTTTTTAAGCAGAGAACACCGTTTGTATAGAGCTGGGAGAAGAGATTTCGGAGCTTGAAACAGGTATTATGAAACTGATAGTTGGTTTGGGAAATCCGGGTAAGAAGTATAATAACACAAGGCACAATATTGGCTTCATGGTGCTTGATACCCTGCTTGAAACGATGGATGTCCGGTTCAAGAAGAGAAGACATTACTGGTATTGTCAAATTGGTAATACGCTCTTCCTCAAGCCGAGAACCTACATGAATTTGAGCGGTATTGCGGTCTCAGAAGCCCGGAAGAAATATTCAGCAACGTCTCTATTAGTTATCTGTGATGATATTTACATTCCCCTGGGTAAGATCAGGATCAGAGAAAAGGGTTCTGATGGTGGACATAAAGGTTTGAAATCGATCATTGTAGAGACAGGGGAAGCCAATTTTACCAGGATGCGGATAGGGATCGGATCACCAAGATACAATGATCTGTCCGATTTCGTCTTAGCCCCATTCAGTCCTGATGAGTTATCACTTTTGAGAGAAACGAAAGATTTTGCTTGCCGTCTGATCGAGCAATTTATTATTGGTAACTATAAGTTGCTGATAGATTATTTTAGCAAGAACAATATATCCTATTCCGAGAGAATCAAGGAACTTTCGGAATCGAAGACCAGAGGAGGAAATGAATGAGTCGTAAGAAGACAGTCTCCGAGAACATTCCGGAGAACCCCACAATCAATACCTATGAAAGTATGATCATCCTTAATCCCGATTTTAGCGAAGAAGAACTCCAGGCTGAGAATGAAAAGATATTGAATCTGATCAAATCTTTGGGTGGTGAGTTTCTCAAAACAGATGACTGGGGGAAAAGGAACTTAGCCTACGAGATAAAAAAGAAGAGAGAAGGATATTATTTAATCAACTTTTTCCGTCTCGATACCAAAAAGATCACTGAACTGGAAAACCAGTATAAGCTAAACGAGAATATCTTACGTTACAATCTGCTTAGAACCGAAGAGGAGTAGGAAGATGGCCCAGGAAATTAAATTTCCCCGTCTAAACTCTGTTATGATCAGTGGACATCTCACCAGGGATGTCGAACTCCGTTATACCCCTAAAGGGACTCCTGTAGCCCGTATTGGTATTGCCTTCAACCGGGTTTATCAAAATGCCGAAGGGAACTGGATAGAAGAATCCAGTTTCATGGATGTCAGCGTATGGGGTAAACAGGCTGAATTATCTGCAGAGAGATTGAGAAAGGGAAGTCCGGTTATCTTTGAAGGGTATCTGAAAACCTCAATGTATACCGATAAGGAGAATCAACAGCGGAAGTTCGTCGAGATAGTTGCCAACAGAGTACACTATCTTGAAAAAACCGGCAGCTATGAAGACAGCCCACCTGCTGACTCACCTTCCGGGTATAACACAAGCTCTTCAAACCAGAATGTCACCGATGATGACGTTCCATTCTGATTGAAACCGGTTTATCTTGACACCAGTCGAACAGGTTGAGGAACCAGCCTGGCAAAATGATTAGCGACCCAATCTATTTGTGTGTCGCCAGGCAGAAATGTTATTCAAATAAGGATTAAAGGAGAAATATAATGAGTTACGACCCGTCTCGTAGAAAGGTTTACAGAAAGAAGGTATGTTCTTTCTGTCAGAATTCTGATCTCAAGATTGACTATAAAAATGTCGATATAATGAAGCGTTATACTGCAGAAAGCGGCAAGATCGAGCCGATGCGTCTGACAGGAACCTGCAGTAAACATCAACGAAGATTGACCAGAGAGATCAAAAAAGCCAGGATAATGGCTCTGATACCCTTTGTAGGTGAGTAGAAAAAGAGATAACTCGATAGTGCCGGCAAGATAAAAAAGTGTTCTTCATCCCTTTAGCAACGCTGTTTATTTCTCTGCTCTCCCCTTTTTTCGGATACATCTTTCTCGTTTCCATCGGTGGTGGGCAGTTATTGCTTAAATATCGACAGAGAGTTATACTCTTTGGTGTTGTTTCTGTCGGATTGATAATACTCTATGCCTTGAATACGATTACTACCCTGGAGATCGCTGATCTGGTAGGTTCGGTATTGATCGTTTCCTGGATTTTTATGGTTGTGCTGATCAAAACGCAAAACCACACCAAAGCTCTCTATTATGGAGTTCTGGGACAGATAGCTTATGGTATCTTCCGAACCCACTACTTCTCAGACATCTATCGGGAAAGGATAGAGACACTCTTTACCGGCTATGAGGGCTTTATCGGGAGTGGGGTAGCAGAGAATGGTAATGGCCAGTTCGATTTTCTACTGGAGCAATTGCAGAAAATGATGATTGATTATCAAATGGCTATTTGGACGATATCAATGATCTTTGCCGTTTATATAGCGGCTCTTTTTCTTGCCAGACGGATCCCTATCAAGTGGCAACATCATTTTCTCAAGTTACCCTATTCGGTGGTCTATCTCTTTATGGCTGCCCTGTTGCTCGCCATTGTTCCAGGTACCCGTCTCTTTGGTTTGAACTCTGTCATGATCATGGCAGCAGTTCTATTGATCCAGGGGCTGGCGATCGTTGATTTCTGGTGCAGAAAGTATCTGAGAAGAAGCCGGTTTGTACTGCTGGCTGCGATAATACTGATGTTTTTGAACGTTTTCTTTGCAGTGATGGTATCATTGCTTGGGTTGATTGATAATTGGCTTGACATAAGAAAAATCAATCAGATATAGGTTAATGTTATAAATAGTAAGCTAATATAAGGAGGCTCCGTGAGAGTTATATTGTTAGAAACAATGGAAAAACTGGGTAAAGCTGGATCAGTGGTGAAAGTTGCTGACGGTTACGCCAGAAATTATTTATTACCACGCAATATGGCCATTATGGCTAATAAAAACAACCTGAAGAAACTCGAGACGATTAAATCCGAAGCTGAGCAGAAGGAACTGGAAGCAACGAATGCCCTCAAAGCACTTGCGCAGCAGGTTGATGGTACCCAGCTCATTTTCAAGAGAAAAGCAGATGAGAATGATCACCTTTACGGTTCAGTCTCTGATATTGACATAGCTCATGAGTTGAATGAAAAGGGTTTTGAAGTTCATAAGAGCATGGTTATCGGTGAGAAACATATCAAAGCTATCGGAACCTACGATATTGAGATACAGTTTGCCAGTGAAATCACAGCTAATATCAAGGTTATGGTTGAAAAAGAGGAACAATAAGGAGGGAGTTAAATTGAAAGATGTACTGAAGAAAATTATCCAGATAATCGGCTGGATTGTTCTGCTGGGTGCTTTTGCGTCTATTGGTTTTGGCACTGATAATCCGCAGCTTATGGTACCATTATATTTCCTTGTTTTTCTGGTTCTATTTGCCATCCTTTTCTTTATAGCCCGTAAAAGGAAGAGAGCGGTCGACACAAGGCCGGATAAGTCACCCCTGCTCAAGAAGATACTGGGAGTCATACTTCTCCTTGCCGGGATTCTGATGCCCTATTTTTTCTTTAGAGGTATCGGCTTCTCAACAGGGATTTATCTTATATTGACAATCGTAACCATTATCTTGATAGCGATTGCATTTATTGCTATCAGGTTAATTGATAAAAACAGCTTCGTTCCTAGCCTTATCGGGTATCTGATTCTTATTATTGTCTGTTGCATGCCTGCGATACTGATGATGCAGCACGATAAGTCCTATCATGCTCTGGGGTTAGCTTATTATGCAGCGGTAATTGTCAGCATACTTTCCTGGACGGGGATCAGCACGCTCGGCAAATATATCAAGATTTAGCATGGCGTTCGTCAAGCTGGGTAATACTCTCCAGAATCTGCTCGTTAAGATTCTGGGAGAGGATGACAAGGATTATATTACCCTTTCATTGAACTGGAACAATCTGGTAGGAAAATACCTGGCTGAAAACTCATACGTTTACAATATAGAGAACGACGTTCTCTATATTGGTGTTGCAAATGGTGTTATCATGCAGGAACTCTCTTTAAACAGGGACAGTCTGAAAGAGACGATACGGAAAGATTATAAAGTACGAATCAAAAATATAGTATTATTTATCAGGGATGATGTTAAAAAGAATTAAGGTTTCACCCTCTATACTGGCAGCAGATCTGACCAATATCGAGACAGAGATAAAAAAACTGGCAGATGCCGGAGCAGATCTCATTCATCTGGATGTGATGGATGGGCATTATGTGCCCAATCTAACCTTTGGTATGCCTGTCATCAGGAGTATAGCTCAACTGACGGACATACCGCTCGATACGCATCTTATGGTTATGAACCCGGCAGACTATCTTGATGACCTGGCAGATATCGGGGTGGAGTATATCTCCTACCATCCGGAAACGGTTATTCATAACCATCGATTTATTTATGCCATCAGGGAAAAGGGGATAAGAGCAGGTTGGGCAATCAATCCCGGCGTATCGGAAAGCATTCTCGATCCTGTAATCTCAGACCTTGACTTTGTCCTGCTGATGAGTGTAAATCCAGGCTTCAGCGGCCAGAAGTTCATTCCCTCTGTCTATGAAAAGATCAGGCATGTCAGATCAATGACGAGTAGTAATAATGGTTTTGAGATTGAAGTCGATGGAGGTGTAAATAACGAAAATGCTCCGGAGCTGGCAAGATGTGGAGCAGATATACTGGTAGCCGGGGCTTATATCCTCGGAGCAGATGATTATTCGCAAAGGATAAGGAGTTTACGGGATGTTGAATGACCTCACCGGACGGTTGGAACGCATTATAAAGAATCTTCGAGGTCAGGGTAAACTCAGTGAAGATAATATCAAAGAGACGCTGAGAGAGATTCGGCGTGCCCTTCTGGAAGCGGATGTTAATTTCAGGGTTGTTAAAGACTTTATCGCGACCGTGCAGGAGAAGGCTATCGGCACAGAGGTAATGAAGAGCCTCTCTCCTGGTCAGCAATTGGTAAAGCTGGTCCACGAAGAGCTGATCAATCTAATGGGGAGAGAGAGATTCGTCCTCAAGACTTACGATAATAAACTGACAAAGGTGATGCTTGTTGGTTTACAGGGTTCGGGTAAAACGACCTTTTGTGTCAAGCTGGCCAACCATTTCCGAAAGAAGGGATCCCTCCCTGTTCTGGCAGCCTGCGACATCCATCGGCCAGCGGCAGTGCAGCAGTTACAGACACTCGGCAGGCAACTCGATATACCGGTGATCTACGACGAGAGTAACGACGTAAAAAAGATAGCCGAGGAGAGTCTTCGCTTTGCTGATAAGAATAATAAAACTCTCCTGATCTTCGATACTGCCGGTCGGATGCATCTCGATGAAAAGATGATGCAGGAGGTTATCGGCCTGAAAGAACAGGTAAAACCCGATTATATCTTCTTTGTTGCTGATGCCATGACCGGCCAGGATGCAGTTAATGTCGCTAAAGAGTTCAACAGACAGCTGGAGTTTGATGCCGTTGCTCTCACCAAACTCGATGGCGATACTCGGGGTGGTGCTGCTCTCTCAATTAAAGCGGTAACCGATAAACCTATAGCCTATTCCGGGATTGGCGAAAAGGCCTCCGATATTGAGGAGTTTCATTCGGAACGAATGGCCTCCCGTATTCTCGGGATGGGTGATGTCCTCTCGCTGATAGAGAAGGCAGAAGCCTCTATCGATGCTGAGCAGGCCGAAAAATTATCGAAACGGTTACAGAAGAATATTTTTACACTCGATGATTTCTACAGCCAAATTCAGCAGCTGAAAAAGATGGGCTCAATGCAGCAGATAATGCAGATGATCCCGGGAGTAAATTCCAAAATGCTTGGCCAGGCAGATTTCTCTGAAACCGAGCTCAAGAGAACCGAAGCGATCATTTCTTCCATGACCAGAAAAGAACGGGAGAATCCCGATATCTTGACCGGCTCGAGAAGAAAAAGAATTGCTGCAGGAAGCGGGACAGATATCCAGAGTGTCAATAGATTAATAAAACAGTATGAGCAGATGAAGACGATGCTGAAGAGATTCAATCAGGGTAATATCAAGAAAGGAATGTTCAAATTTATGTAAACTGATCAGGATCTCTTTTGTCCGCTATTTCAGTTGGACATTTGAGTCCTGTTTCCTTTGATTCTAAAGGGAAATATACGTGCTCAGAACAAGTAATACCTCTCTGAGTTAAATATCACTTGACTTTTTGCCTTTAGATAAGAAAGGTAAACTCAGAATAGTTTTACGAAAAATAAATACTGAGAAGGAGAATTAATGGTTAGGTTGAGATTGAAAAGAATGGGAGCTAAGAATCAGCCATTTTACAGGATTGTGGCAGTGGATTCCAGATGGAAAAGAGATGGTAAATATATCGAAGCGTTAGGATATTATGATCCCAAGACTGAACCATATACATTGCAGGTTGATGAAGAAGTAGCAATAAAATGGCTTCAGAATGGAGCACAACCGAGTAATACAGTACGTGCGTTACTACGGAAAGTTGGTGTGTTGAAGAAATTCCATGATTTCAAGTACGGAAAGAAAGAGGAATCTTCCGAAAAGGAATCGTAACGGTTACAAGGAGTTGAGAGATGAAGGAGATTCTGGAATATATAGCAAAAGCACTTGTAGATGACCCGAGCCAGGTTGAGGTAAAAGAGGTTGTCGGAGAGAAGATTACCATTTATGAGTTGAGAGTAGCAAAGGAAGACATTGGTAAAATCATCGGTAAACGCGGGCGAACTGCCGGCGCGATGAGAACTATTCTGAACGCTGTTTCAACAAAACAGGGCAAGAGAGCTGAATTAGAAATCGTTGAATAGTGAAAGGCCAGAATCAAACCGGTAATTCGCTCTGGCGGGATCTGATCAAAATAGGCAGGTTTGGATATAAGTTCGGTGAAGACGGCTCTTTTCAGGTTCGGATTAACAAGAATTTCCAGACTGCTCTCCTCGATAACAGTGAGTTTTTTGTTATTATAGATAATCAACAGGTCCGGTTTGTCAGAACGGGACAACTCAGGCTCGATAGAATGCATCTCTATGGAAAATTTTCAGACCCCGAGTTGTCTGAGGAACTGAAGCAGGCTAACAAGGCCTGGCTGGCTATAGACAGCGAATCATACGAAACAAATCTCTTTCCGGAAAGAGAAGTTATCGGGATGAGTCTCTGGTTACAGGATCAGGAGATAGGACAGGTAACGGATGTATTCAATAATGGAGCCCACGATGTACTGGTTGTCTCACTTGAAGGGAAAGAGGATAGTATCTTGATACCCGATGTTGATGAATATATAATAGAAAAGGACATAGCCGGCAAGAGAGTTATAGTCTGGAATATCCAGGATCTGATAGAGTTATGAAGATAGACATCCTGACAATATTTCCTGAGTTATTCGGTAGTTTTCTCGATAACGGTATCGTTTACCGAGCCAGAGAAAAGAGGCTGCTCGAGGTGGAACTCCATAATATCAGGGATTATACGACAGACAAACATCATCAAGTTGATGACTACCCCTTCGGTGGTGGAGCCGGAATGGTAATGAAGCCGGAACCTCTACACGCCGCAATCACTACGGTATCGAAAAAGGAAGATATTCCTGTGGTCTATTTCACACCACAAGGAAGGCTGCTGAATCAGAATATAGTAAATCGTTACAAAGGTAAACAGAGACTGATATTACTCTGTGGACATTACAAAGAGATTGACCAGCGGATCAGAGATACGCTGGTAACCGATGAGATCTCGATAGGTGATTATGTCCTCTCCGGTGGAGAGGTTCCCGCAATGGTAATGATCGATGCAGTTGCCAGACTTATAGACGGGGTGATCGGTGATATAGAATCTGCTCTGACAGATTCACACCAGCAGGGTCTGTTAGGTGTTCCGCACTATACCCGTCCCTCTGAGTTCAGAGGCATGAAGGTACCCGATGTTCTGGTCTCGGGGAACCATGCCGAGATCGACAAATGGCGGGAGAAGCGAGCGTTAGAATTGACCAGAGAGAGAAGACCGGATCTGTATTATGGCAGAAATTAACGTCTATGTCGGATTGCTACATTATCCGGTATATAACAAACAGAATGAGATCGTTACTACTTCGATAACGAATATGGATATTCATGATATATCCAGGACCTGTAAGACATACGGAGTTCGCAATTATCTGATTATCAACCCACTGGAGAGCCAGAGAGAGCTCTATCAGAAGATCGTAACCTTCTGGCAGAGTAGTACCGGGAGAAAATATCAGGGTGACCGGGCTTCAGCTCTTGACACGATCTCGTTTTTCAGTTCGCTGTCTGAAGCGAAAGACTATATAAAAAATCAGGAAGGATTGGAACCAGTTATTATTACTACTACAGCAAGAGAGTGGTCGAATCAGGTTAGATACGATATCTACCCCTCAATTTGCCAAAAGCAGAGACCAATATTCATTCTTTTCGGGACCGGTTACGGGCTGGCTGATGAAATGCATCAGACTGCCGATTATGTTCTGCAACCAGTTACCGGAAGAGGGGAGTATAACCATCTCTCTGTCCGTAGTGCCGTAGCAATTGTTTTGGATCGAATACTTCCGAAAAATACAGGAGGAAAGAATGGATTTATTGCAAGTAGTTAACAAATCAAACATCAGAACCGATCTACCGGAATTCCGGGTCGGTGATACTGTTAAGGTTCACTATAAAATTAGAGAAGGTGCCAAAGAGCGAATTCAGGTCTATCAAGGAATCGTGATTCAAAAAAAAGGTTCCGGTGCCTCGAAAACATTTACAGTCAGAAAGATAAGTAATAGTGTTGCTGTGGAGAGAATTTTCCCGATGAACTCACCTATGATTGATAAAATGGAAGTCGTCCGTTTCGGTCATGTAAGAAGAGCAAAACTCTTCTATCTGAGAAGAGTTAAAGGAAAGGATGCCAGAGTTAAAGAAAAAGCACGTTACTGATCTTTGCTGGCCAGTATAATATTGTTTGAAAAGGCGGAAGTTTTCCGCCTTTTTTTATGCCTGGATTAGAATTATTTCAACAATCTGATCCTGAACTCCATGCTTATTAAGCATTTTCCTGATACCGGGCAAGTTTTTCCGCTATATTCCTGTCGATCCGGTATGGTTTGCTCTCTTTTGTAAAAACTCCGGTCAGTACGGCTCGAGACAGCAATCTGTTATCAGGATGGTAGATTTCCTGGATCCAGACAGACTTTACCCGGCTGAATTCCACAACACGCGATTTGATCATAATCTCTAAACCGAAAGGAACACCGCTGATATAATCGATTTCGATCCTTTTTACAAAGATCTGTATCCCGAGTTCTGCCAGGACTTTCAATGGTAACTGCATCTCGTCCAGAGCGGCAGACCTCGCCTCTTCATATAGATGCTGATAGGCAGCATTGTTCAGATGGCCATAGATATCACACTCATATCCGAAAATCTTACGCCTGTACTCAAATACCATTTCTTTCCTCCAAAGTCATTCTTTACCTAATCTCCTTCAAGACAATCTTTTTTTTTATTTTGACAAGCGAAGCTTCATCTGTGAGAGTCTTCCCGGGTCTGTTTTGACCTAAAACCCTTTGATATAAAGGAAATAATGAAGAAGATAATGCAGTATTCCAGGAAGAAGTTTGAGAAGCTGGATAACGAAAAGAAGATCAGAACGATCAATATGTTCATTGAGGCAGTTTACAACTGCTGGGATGAATCCGAAGAACGGGAGAGAATGCTATCAGAACTCGATAACTGTCTGAGCTATCTGCAGGATTCTTCTGGATCGGAAATGAGGGATATAACCCGGTTACTCGGTGATCTACAGCACGGTAGCCGCGATACATTCCTGCAAGCAACCGCTCATTTCCTCGCACGTTACGGAAGAGATTATCGAGACCAGGACCTGCTCCCGGTTGCCGGGAAACAAGAACGAACTGTCCGACAGGTTCCGCTATATGCGATTCTGCACAATCTTCGTTCGGCGTTTAATGTCGGGTCGATAATCAGAACGAGCGAATGCCTTGGGATCAGGAAAATTTTCATGACTGGTTATAGTCCGACCCCGTCGAACAGCAAAGTCCGGAAGACCGCTATGTCTACAGAATCCCGGATTCTCTGGGAGAAGAGGGAAGATATCTTTCTGGTGATGAATGAGTTGAAAGAAAGTGAAGGGGTCGAGGTTATAGCCCTGGAAACTACTCCAGAGGCTTGCCCGCTACATAGAGCGAAAATCGAGAAGCCAGCTGTTCTGATAGTCGGTAATGAAGCTTTTGGCCTTTCCGAAGAGGTGTTGATAAGGGCCGATAAGATTCTGGAGATTTCACTCTCCGGCTGGAAGGAATCGTTGAATGTCGGGGTTGCTTATGGTATGGCCTGTTATGAGATATTGAGACAATGGAATCTGTTAGATAATGGAAAGGAGGATTGAATGATCAGTAGAGAAGAAGCTAAGGAACTGTTAAAGAGACATTTGAAAAGTGATAATCTTCGTAAACACTGCCTGGCCACTGCTGCAGTGATGGAGGGGCTGGCAGAACGACTGGGAGAGGATAAAGAAACGTGGTTCATTACCGGTCTACTGCACGATATAGATTTTGAGATGGTCGAAGATGATTTCAGTCAGCATGGTGCCAGAGCGATGGAACTCCTTCAGGAAGCCGACATTACACCCGAAATGAAACATGCAATTCAGGCACATACCGAACTGGTTCCTATCGAGACCAACCTCGACAGAGGGCTCTGGATTGCCGATCCGGTGAACGGCCTGATAGTAGCTGCCGCCTTGATGCGTCCCGATAAGAGGATCAGTACGATGGAACTAAAGTCACTGAAAAAGAAGTATAAGACAAAATCGTTTGCTGCCGGAACCAGTCGAGAACAGATGGCTGATTGCACAGCTCTCGGCCTGGAACTAAACGATTTTCTCCAGCTCGCTTTAGACGCTATGAGCAAATACGAAGAAGAATTAGGATTTGGTTGATGAGATTAAAAGCTCAGGATGAATCCGTTTTCTTCTCTTTTTCCTCCTGCTTGCGGTGGATGTATTTATTTCCATCTTTTCTGATATAATTGCTTCGAATAAGGCTATCAATTATTACTTTTGTGAAATACTTGCTGGTCTGGAAGTGGCAGTCGTCAGGAAAGCTCTTCTTCAATTCCTGACGACTCGTGCCGTCAATTATCTCTTCGATACCTTCAAAGGTCAGACTCTCTTTCTCCAGCTTTTTTAGTACTTTGTATTCAATCGGTCGCATAACTCACCTCGTTATTGAAGTAAAAAATTATTTGACGATGTAAATGTCAAGAGTGATCATGAACTAAAGAAAAGTACCGCATTATAGTGCTGACTTAGGAGTTCGATAATGGAAGAGCGTTATGATAATTGTTTTGTCTGTGGAAAGGATAACCCCATAGGGTTGAAAATGGTCTTCGATTACGAAGAGGAAAATGCTCGGGCAGAATTCAAGCTTCCTGCTCATTTTGAAGGATACGATAAGATAATACATGGAGGTATAGTTGCTGCAGTGCTCGATGAAGCAATGGCCAAGATCATCCTGCATCATAAGATCAAAGCAGTGACTGGTAGTATCAATATTAGCTACAAAAAACCACTCAGGCCGGAGAGAGTGTACAGGGTCTGGGGAAAAATACTCCGGATAAGAAAAAAGATCATTGAAACAGAGGCAGAGATCAGTGATGGGGAGTATCTTTATGCCAGGGCAACAGCCAGATTCTTCTCTGTAGAGAAATGAATAACAATCTTTTATCATTTGGAAGGACAGGAGCCGGCGCCGGCCGACTCCCATGACACCTGATGGTTAATCTCTGAGAGCAGGATAATTTATAGCCATGTTTTGAGTTGACAGTTATTGAGTGGTTATGATTATTTGATAATAAAAAAACGGGCGAGTCGTTATGAAATTATTAAAGAATTTCGCTATTCTGTTGCTTCTTATCTCATGTCAGGCCAGGATAACAGTCAATAGCAATACAGCGTTTGATAATTACAACAGACTAATCGGTTTATTTGAGAGTTCCACAGATTACGAAGAGACCGGTATAATAAGCCAGTTCATCATAAATAGACTCGGCCGGGCGGACTGTTTACTCGAGAAGATTCCCTGTTTATCATCCGAAGATGATGATCTGTTAGAGTCATGTGCTCATTTAATCAGCCGATTCTATCCAGAGCGGAGCAGAAGAATAATGTTTTTAACCCCCTTCAGTCCGGGATTGTTATCAGATAACAATGAGAAAATAATTGAAATAAGAAGGGTCTCTTTCAATATTGCCCTGATGCTCGAACTGGCGGATATCCTCTCCCGGTATGAACCTCAACAGTTTGGAGTAGATATTGTCTTTCTCGCACAAGGTTGCAGTTACTCCGATGAGAGCTACAGGAGTACTCCTTATCGGGAGTTCAAAGAGAACTACCAAAGGCCTGCCCCGGAGCTCGCATTCCTGCTAAAATTCTATCCCGGCGAGGAACTCATAATACCAATAGACTACAACTCTTATCTGAAGTCGCCTGCTGCTGTATATGATGTCTGGAGCAGGGCATATAGTCGTGGCTGGCCGGAGTTTGACGATAGTATAGAAGAGAGGCCGATTGATGAAGAGGAGAATATTCTCTACGAAACATTGAATATAGTGAAGCTGGAGAACCGTATCGATGAAGATCAATTACCAGAAGCCCGGCAGGTAAAAGCCAGTTTCCAGAGATTGGGAACTCTGCTGATGGAGATTGTCGATGAAAAGAGTTAGAAATTTTATCAACGGATGCCTTACCCCTGATGAACAGAAGATCATCTTCTTTATTCTACTTGCCGGAACGACAGGGATGGTGATCCATTTTTCCGGGCTACAGGGAGAGGATGAGATCATCGATTCACTCGAAACGGTAATCAGAGAACCGAGAGAGATCAAGTATGACATTAACACGGTTACTTTTCAGGAGTTACAGACCATCTCTGGTATCGGACCGGTAAGAGCTGAAGCAATAATAGAGTATCGTGATTCTAATAAACCGATTCGGGTAGGAGATTTAATAAACGTCAGGGGTATAGGAGAGAAGACTCTCGAGAATATCAGGACTTATTTCCGGGAAGATGAAGAAGGTGGTGCAGTCAGAGATGAGAGTTTTGCTCTGGTGGCTGGAGAAAGGGCTCAATCCGATTCCAGGGCAGTGGAACGGATCAATATTAATAACACTACGATAGAGGAATTGATGCAGGTCAAAGGGATAGGTCAGGTCCGAGCAGAGAGGATAATAGAGTATCTGAAAGAGAACGGTCCGATTAAAAATATTGACCAATTGCAGGAGATCAGAGGAATTGGACCAGGAACTATAGAAAACATAAAAGAGTTATTTCATGCAAACTATGACGGATAAGAAATTCAGTATCTCATTAACGGCAGCCATCGCAGAGCTGTATGAAGCACAGAAGCATTATTTTGCCGCTTTCGCAGTATATTGGTTTCTCTATGATTCTCATAAGAAAGAAGCTTACAGACAAAAGATGGAAGAGATCAAAGATAAGATATATGATACCCTGGAAATGCGGATGAATTCCATCATCACAAAGATATTCAATAAGGCTGAGGTCCAGAAATTGGGAATTCTTCCCGAGAGCCACTATAAGATGTTTCAACATGCAGTAGCTGATCTGCAGAGAGACGACAAGGATGGAATCGGCAGCATAGAGACAGGAGATGATGAGGACTTTGTAAAAGTAGGCAAGGGGATCAGTAGAGAGTGGCGTGAGATTATTGCTGATGAACCGACCAGGCATAAGAAGGAGAAAAGACTGCTGTTACCTGTTGAGGAGGAGCAGTGGGAGCAGATCAGAGTGGGCGAGTTGCTGAAATATCTTGATGAGTATAAGGAAAGAGAAGGTAATTTAGATGAAATAAAGCTCTCGAAATTGATCAGTAACTTTCTGAAAAACTATCAAACTGAAGACAGTTCGGAAGGATGAAAGTAAAAGAGAAGGCAAAGGTAAACAGATTGTGTGAGCATTGCTATAATAGCTGCAAGCAGGATGAAAGTGTCAAGCTGGTCAACTGTCCGAATTATATCTATAAACCTTACCAGCTCTCTTTTGATTTCTGGAAAGATAAACCAGAGCGTAAAAGAAAGAATAAATGACCGGGAGGTTGGTTCAATCATGAGGGTCATTGCCGGTCAGAAGAAAGGGCATAAACTAATCTCCCTGACGGGAGCTAAAACGAGGCCTACAACCGATTATGTGAAAGAGGCCATATTTTCGATCATCTACGATTGCCAGGATATGAAAGTTCTTGATCTCTACTCTGGATCAGGAGGCCTGGGTTTCGAGGCCCTGAGCAGGGGTGCCAGTTCTCTGGAGCTGGTAGACCGTTCTGAGAAAGCTGTGAAGATTGCCATGAAGAATATGAATAAACTGCAGTATGAAGATAGAGTGAAGATACATAAACAAAGAGTTGAAGCATTTCTCAAGATAGCAACAGAAAAGTATGACCTCATTCTGCTCGATCCCCCTTATAACCAGAATCTGATCAATGCAACCATCAAGGCTGTCTTTCAGTCAGATATCCTTGCAGATGGAGGAACAATAGTTGCCGAACACTCTCTGCAGGAAAAGATCAGAGAAGAGTTATCGTCCAGGATAATTAAACAAAAAAGATATGGCGATACGGTAATCACTATTTTACAATAAACATTTCAACAAGATGGAGGCTCTTTGCTAAAAATATATAACAGTCTGACCAGAAGAAAAGAGGAGTTCAAACCGATTAAAAATAATGAGGTGGGAATTTATGTTTGCGGTCCAACCACTTACAACTATTTTCATATTGGGAACGGAAGGGCATTCCTCTTCTTTGATGTTGTGCGAAACTACTTCAAGTTTCTCGGGATGAAGGTGACATACGTCCAGAACATCACCGATATAGATGATAAATTGATTAATCGCGCCAGAGAAGAAAACCTGCCGATGGAGAAGATTGCAGCTAAATATATCAAAGCATTCTATCAGGATATCAGAGCTCTTGAGATAAAGAGAGCCAGTCTTTATCCACGGGCAACGGAATATATCGGTAAGATGATCGATTTTATAGCCATGCTGGAAGAGAAAGGATTTGCTTATAGCATCGATGGTGATGTCTTCTTCTCTGTCAAGTCTCTCGACAGCTATGGGGAACTCTCGGGTAAAAAGATCGACGACCTGATTGCCGGAGCAAGAGTGGAAGCTGATAGCCGCAAGAGATTCCCGGCAGATTTTGTGCTCTGGAAGAAGGGAAAGAGCGGCGAACCTCAATGGGATAGCCCCTGGGGCAGAGGAAGGCCAGGCTGGCATACTGAATGCGTTGTCATGTCACTCGATATATTCAAAGGGACTTTTGATATCCATTGCGGTGGAACAGATCTCGTTTTTCCTCATCACGAAAATGAGATCGCCCAGGCTAAAGCAGCTACCGGTAAACCCTTAGCAAACTACTGGATGCATAACGGCTTCATCAATATCGAGGGAGAGAAGATGTCAAAAAGTACCGGCAATTTCTTCACCGTCAGAGATATACTCAAGAAGTATTCTTCCGATACGATAAGACATTTCTATCTGGCAAAACACTATAGAAGCCCTATCGACTTCAATGAAGAGGCCATGCAGGCCTCGAAAGCAGCGATAAAAAGGATGTACCAGCCATTCAAAGAACAGTCGAAACTCGCTGATAACCAGATTACTCCCAGAAGAATCATCAAAGAGTACAGGGATGAATTCCTCAGAAGTATGAATGATGACTTCAATACTGCAAAAGCAATTGCTATTCTCTTCGATTTAGCCAGAGCTTATAATAATGCTAATTCGGAAAAGAGTAAAGGTGAATTGCTATTTACTTTGAAAAAAATCGGTAATGTTCTCGGTTTCTACCAGAATTTGGATGATAAAATAAAAACAGAGAGTGAAAGCGGTGGTAGTGAGGAATTTATCGAATTGCTCATCACTTACAGAAACAGGTTCAAGGCTGAGAAAAACTGGGAGTATGCCGATCTGATCAGAGACGATCTGAAAAAAATGGGAATCATGCTTCAGGATACTCCCGAAGGAACTAAATGGTCTCGGGAAGATTAACCGCAATTTGATCCGCATTGTGATGTTTTTCAACTCCGGTAGATCGATTCCCCACCCAATCTGAAAATGGAACCCCTGTCCCTCAAGATAATCCTCATTCCCAGATCTACAAAGATTTTTGACAGCCAATCATCGGATCAAACAGTATAATTCAGGAGCCATAATAGAAAAAAATCGGCTGGAAGAGAAGATTTATCCAAAATTAGTTGACATAAAAACAGAGTATTATTTTCTGTCTCTTCAGTACTAAAAAAGGTACTTATGATGTAATTTAAAGGTTAGTTAGGTGTTATCATGATTTGATGCCCTGTTATAGATAACTCTAATCAGGCCGATGTAGCTCAACGGTAGAGCAACTGATTTGTAATCAGTCGGTTGGGGGTTCGATTCCCTTCATCGGCTCCAGAATATAGCGTGGAGAGGTTCCCGAGTGGTCAAAGGGAGCAGACTGTAAATCTGCCGGCGAAGCCTTCGGAGGTTCAAATCCTCCCCTCTCCACCATTTTGAAGCGGGAATAGCTCAGTTGGCTAGAGCATTAGCCTTCCAAGCTAAGGGTCGCGGGTTCGAATCCCGTTTCCCGCTCCATTTTTATATATCGGCTATTTTACCAGGTGTTAAGTATAGGGCTCATGTAGCTCAGCCGGTAGAGCACCTCCTTGGTAAGGAGGAGGTCACCGGTTCAAGTCCGGTCATGAGCTCCATAGTTAATACCGGGATAAACTGATAATAAAAATGATGAGAAAAAAAAGGCAGGAGGAGAAATGGCAAAGGAGAAATTTGTTAGGACGAAGCCGCATATTAATATAGGAACCATAGGTCACGTAGATCATGGCAAGACGACATTGACGGCAGCAATAACATTATATTTAAGTAAATCGGGTTCAGCATCCGTTCGAACATTTGACAGCATCGATAATGCACCGGAAGAGAAAGCACGAGGTATAACGATAGCCACAGCTCACGTAGAGTATGAGACAGCTAATCGACACTATGCTCACGTAGACTGTCCCGGCCATGCAGACTATGTCAAGAACATGATCACCGGAGCAGCCCAGATGGATGGTGCTATTCTTGTTGTAAGTGCTGCAGACGGTCCGATGCCTCAGACGAGGGAGCATATCCTTCTTGCCCGTCAGGTTGGAGTTCCAGCCATGGTAGTCTTCTTGAACAAGTGTGATCTTGTTGATGACGAGGAGTTACTTGAGCTAGTCGAGCTTGAAGTCCGGGAGATGTTATCGAAGTATGAGTTTCCTGGCGACGATATACCTGTCATCAAGGGTTCAGCTCTTAAGGCACTTAATGGGGATCCTGAGGGAGAGAAGCAGGTCCAGGAGTTGATGGATGCGGTTGACAGTTATGTTCCACTTCCCGAGCGTGATAAGGACAAGCCTTTCCTTATGCCAATCGAGGACGTTTTTTCTATACCAGGGCGTGGGACAGTAGTAACCGGCAGGATCGAGCGAGGCCAGATCAA
>Ga0334901_1000796_pt1 | contig 38936 bp, 38 predicted proteins | sample GraSluR3_MG_3_FD_207216 | JGI IMG/M metagenome (GOLD analysis project Ga0334901, IMG submission 207216) | Sludge microbial communities from methane-producing bioreactor in Wageningen University, Netherlands - Granular Sludge_15_08-R3 | ecosystem: Engineered > Bioreactor > Anaerobic >...
GAACAAGAAGAGCCGTGTGCGTAAATAGCGCACGCACGGTTCCGTGAGGGGACAGAAGATGTGAATCGCTGTCCTACTCGACTAAATAAATGGATAGTTTTTAGAATGAGCTCTGCTGAAAACATGCCGAGCGAGTAATCACAAATAATAAAATTCTTCTCATAGTGGGTTAATATTTCGTGATAGCGGTTACAAAAAGAGGCAAATAAAAAATGAATGCCGGCCAGAAGCCGGGAAGAGCTAGGGGCGAAAGGAAGTACGGTGACTCTATCTCAGACCTGTGCGCTTTGAGAAATCGCTGAACATTTTTCTTGAACTTCAACAATCATTAAATCAAGTTCTTGACTGCAAAGTAACGTTTGTTCGGCATACAGGCCATACTTTTTAGCGGTATCCAATAAATTTTTTCGCTTATTCTCAATAGCTTCAGAGTAAACGCTACTATTTTCCTGGTAAATAAGTACCTCTGATAACTCAGACATGAACAAAAAGCCCTCCTTGAGCATCAACATCTAGCAATATTAAATATATTATAGCATGTCTCTTTTGTTTGTCTACCAAATGTAGCAGGCATAATGAGAATGGGGAGGTTCAGCTAAGAGATTGATCACGTATCGTTGGAGGGAAAGACTTTGAAATTATCTGATCTTGAATTAATTACTGTATTATCGGACGAAGGAAGTATGAGAAAAGCCTCTGAACGACTTTTTGTTTCACAACCTGCATTGAGTCAGAGACTGCAGTCTATTGAGCGCCAATGGAATGCTCAATTATTCATTCGATCAAAACGAGGAGTTGTACTAACATCAGAAGGTGAGATTGTCGAACAATTTGCACGGGAAATGCTTGAACGTGCTGCAGAGACACGTGCCGAGATTCAAACTCATAAATCTGAGATTCATGGTACGTTAAAACTGGCTGTATCATCGGTCAATGGGCAGTATTGGCTTCCTGATGTGCTTAAGGCTTTTGTTGAACAGCATCCGCTTGTGAAAATCTCCTTGACGACAGGCTGGTCAAGCGAAATATTGGAGCATATGTACCGTGCGGCTTGCCATGTAGCAATTGTTCGCGGAATGCCGAAATGGGGTGGAGGAAAGCTGCACCTGTTTTCCGATCCGCTTAATTTTGTGGATTCGAAGATTTCAACGTTGGGTGAATTGAATTATGAAGAAAGACCCTATATTCAATTCCGCAGCGACTCATCCTATGATCAAGTGATCCAGAATTGGTGGCATTCACAAAACCTCAGGGTTCCGGTACGCACAATAATGGTTGATCAGATTGAGACGTGTAAACTCATGGTCACACACGGCATTGGTTATTCAGTTCTGCCGTCACTCAGTCTCACGGAACAGGACATCATTAATCGCATACCGTTGTTAGACGCCCATAGCAATCCTATTTATAGAGAGAATTGGCTGCTGTACGATCAAGAAACGCTTAGCCTTAAACAGGTGCATGCCTTTGTGAGCCTGGTAAAACATAGACTTTTCACATAAAATTCGATAATATAGCAAGTGAAACGACTAATTAGGAGGAACAAAAATGGAGCAGATGGATGCTTATGAAATTATTTCATTTTTGAAAAACAGTGTTAAGAAAACACCGGTAAAAGTTTACATAAAAGGCGATTTAGCGTCTTTATCCTTCGGTGAACAGGTCCATGCGTTTATTAGCGGACATGCAGGTACAATAATAGGCGACTGGCAGGAAATTGAGCCTGTACTCACAGCGAATAAGGACAAGATCGAAGATTATATTGTAGAAAACAATGCGCGTAACTCAGCGGTTCCGTTGCTTGATCTTAAGGGAATTGAAGCACGTATTGAACCTGGAGCGTTAATTCGTGAAAAAGTTGAAATAGGCAAACAAGCAGTTATTATGATGGGAGCCGTCATAAATATTGGCGCAGTAGTCGGGGATGGCACGATGATTGATATGAACGCAGTTCTTGGCGGACGTGCAACGGTAGGAAAAAATTGTCATATTGGTGCAGGAGCAGTTCTCGCCGGTGTTGTTGAACCGCCTTCCGCACAACCTGTTGTCATCGAGGATGATGTTCTTGTCGGTGCGAATGCGGTTGTTCTTGAAGGTGTGCATATCGGCAAAGGAGCGGTTGTTGCTGCAGGAGCAATCGTAACAAAAGATGTTCCTGCAAATACCGTAGTCGTCGGTGCGCCAGCACGTGTGCTGAAAACAATTGATGAGAAGACACGTTCCAAAACAGAAATTATGCAGGACTTGCGTCAATTATAATAAATACGGGTGATTGCTCGCATAATGGGAAGGGATCAACAATGGATTATATTGCGATCAGGCGCGCGTTGCACCAGATACCGGAACTTGGATTTGGAGAAGTGGAAACGCAGGCATTCCTGCTGGATCAAATTAAGAAACTTCCGCAAGATCGAATACAAATAAAAAAGTGGAAAACCGGATTGTTTGTCCACATTTCCGGTACTGATCCTTCAAGACTCATCGGATTTCGTACTGACATTGACGCGCTCCCGGTCAAAGAAAATACTGGGTACTCGTTTCAGTCAAAGCATGAAGGAAACATGCATGCGTGTGGGCATGATTTCCATATGACCATTGCACTTGGCGCTCTGGAAAATATTGTACTTCATCCGGTTAAAGAGAATGTCTTATTTATTTTCCAGCCCGGTGAAGAAGGCCCAGGTGGAGCACTTCCGATGATGGCCAGTGAGGAATTTAAGGCGTGGAAACCGGACTTGATTTTCGCTTTACATGTGTCACCGGATTTTCCGGCTGGTACAGTTGCCACAAAGGAAGGTATTCTATTTGCTAATACATCCGAATTGTTTATCGACTTCCGTGGAAAAGGCGGACATGCAGCTAATCCGCATCTGACTCACGATACAATTGTTGCGGCGAGCCAATTTATCGTCGGACTTCAAACAATTGTTGCCCGACGAGTTAATCCGCTTCATTCAGCGGTGCTCACAATCGGGAAAATAACAGGCGGCTTTAAACAGAATATTATTGCAGAATATGCCCGCGTTGAAGGTACGATTCGAACATTAAGCCAAGACACCATGACATTGATTAAAGAGGACATTGAGCGCCATGTAAAGGCAACTGAGATTGCTTACCAATGTAAGGGCGTCATTGATTACGGAGCAAATTATTACCAAGTATTCAACCGCAAAACATATGTGGATCCATTCATCAGCTTTTGCGAAAAGAACAAATTTCCATATGTGATTTGCGATGACGCAATGACTGGAGAGGATTTTGGCTATTTCTTAAAAGAATTGCCGGGATTCATGTTTTGGCTTGGTGTTGGGCAAACGTCAAGTCTGCATTCTGCTGATTTCAAGCCTGATGAGGCAGCACTTGCCCAAGGAGTGAAGGTAGTCAGCACCTATATAAGAGATGGCGTTTAATTAAATCAGTACATTTCCAGAGCGAATTTATTTTTCGCTCTTTTTTTATTTCACCTTTAAGCGTATTAATGGGAGAACAACGTGTAACGTGTTATCATTTATCTTGAATGAATCAAAGAAAATGGGGAATCATATTATTTGATAATATTTATTTTAAATGATAATATATTTTACTGATTACATTTATTAATTATTGATACATAAGTATTTTATGCTAATTTAAATTAATTATTAATTAACATTGACTTAAAATAAAGTCCATACTATAATAATGTCATAGCCTCATTTTGAGTGAGGAAAGAAGATAATTTTCAGGAGGAATGATTAAAATATGGTAGAACGTCTTGTAAGTGCAAAGGCCCCTTTGTTTAATCTTGATAGTGTGAATGCGGATGGCTCTTTCGGCAAAGCAAATTTGGAAGAGAACATCAAAGCCGGCAAATGGACGATCTTCTTCTTTTACCCAATGGATTTCACATTTGTATGTCCGACTGAAATTACTGCCTTCAGTGATCGTTACGATGAATTCAAAGCACTGGGAGCAGATATAATTGGATGTTCCTGTGATACAATCTATACACACCAAGCATGGATGAAGACTTCAAGAAGAGAAGGCGGCATTGGTAAAATCAACTTCAGTTTAGCTGCAGACCACACACATGAAGTTGCTGAAAAATATGGCGTACTCATTCCTGAAGAAGGCGTTGCACTTCGTGGATTGTTTATTATCAGTCCTGAAGGCGATCTTCGCTACTCAGTTGTTAATGACAATAACATCGGCCGCGACGTTGATGAAACACTTCGTGTACTTCAAGCGCTTCAATCAGGCGGACTGTGCCCGGCAAATTGGCATCCCGGTGACGAAACGCTGCATGTGTGATTTCAGATATTAAAATCAATGATATAAACTGGCAGCTCATTGCTGCTCATAAAAAACAGGGTAATCGGCTTAAGATTGCCCTGTTTCTTTGCGTATAAGAGTTACTGCACTAGATTTCTCCAGGGATCGAGTTCGCTGACGGGTCAGATGTTTAACCAGCCAAGCAATTAAATTTTTATTAGTCTGAATGAAAGGCTTGGAAGGCAGGTCATTAATGAGCCTATAAAATTCATAATCAGTAGTTCCAAAGATTACAAATAAGAGCGAATGACTTGTTGTTTGCTCTCGTTCTGATAAAATTGTCGTTATTGTAAAAGATATTTATATTTTTTAACCTGCGTTTTATGCATGGGCAGGGTAGGGAGAGGAAGGCGTACATTGGAGATATTTAAAAAGCTTAAGCAATTTTATTGGCCGGATCGTCATTATTTGTTCGGCTCACTTTTATTTCTGATACTGAGCAGTGCGATTACAATTGTTTATCCGATTGTCTTGCAGCTTACAATTGATCAAGCGGTGATTCGTCAGAGATTTTCACTTGTTCCAATGTTATCTTTAGGATTTGTAATTATCATGGCTGTTAAGGGATTATCAAGCTATTTCAGCCAGTATTGGGGCGATATGTTCGGAGTGAGTTCGGTTTTTCGCTTGAGAGAAGCACTTTACAAGAAACTGCAGTATCTGCCGTATCACTACTATGACAATGCGAAAACCGGAGATTTGATGTCGCGTCTGACAGCTGATGTCGAGGGCTTTCGTTTTTTTCTTTCGGCAGGATTTACTCAGCTGGTTAATTTTGTTGTTCTTGTAGGATTCAGCCTTGCTCTGATGTTTTATTATTCTTGGGAATTGGCGCTTGTTACTTTAGCAATGACGCCTTTTCTTTGTGTCAGTGTATTTCGTTTTGATAAACGTGTACATCCGGCATTTCGAAAAATTAGGCGTTCACTTGCAAGCATGAATACACGCGTTCAAGAAAATATTAGCGGCATGAATACAATTAAATCACTCGGGCGAGAAAACTTTGAAATTGATCGTTTCGCTAAAAACAATCAAACATACAGAATGAGAAACCTAATAACAGCAGATATTTGGGCAAAATACTTTCCACTCATGGAACTGATTGGCAATATCAGCGTGGTCCTGCTGCTTGCTCTTGGTGGTTATTTTGTCATGAGCGGAAGACTGGCTCCAGGTGCCTTGGTTGCCTTTTTCAGCCTTGTCTGGTATATCATGGATCCGCTGATGAATCTCGGATTTATGATTAATACCTTCTCTCAGTCGAAAGCGTCAGGAGAACGGTTGCTGCAAATTCTTGATGAAAAAAGCGATATTACGTCACCTGATCACCCTTTTCAAAAAGAACATCTTTCTGGGGATGTTGCATTCCGTAATGTGTCGCTGATCTACCCGAATGAAAAAACGACAGCACTCAGTCATATAAGCTTCGAAGCGAAATCAGGAAACATTATTGGACTGATGGGAGCAACAGGTTCTGGAAAAACAAGCATTACTCAATTAATCGGCAGATTTTATGATACGACCAGCGGCGAGGTATTGGTCGATGGATGCCCGGTTAAATCGTATGACTTAAAGTGCCTTAGGAAAAATATCGGCTATGTGTTCCAAGAAAACTTTCTCTTTTCTTCAACCATTCGCGACAATATTGCTTATGGCAAACCTGATGCGACACTGGATGAAGTGATCAGAGCGGCAAAGCGTGCTGAGGCGGATGAATTTATACAAAGCCTTCCAAACGGTTATGACACCGTGCTGGGAGAAAGAGGTATGGGACTGTCCGGTGGTCAAAAACAGCGAATTTCTATTGCACGTGCGCTTCTTGTCAATCCAAGTATTTTAATTCTTGATGATGCAACAAGTGCCGTCGATATGCGGACGGAAGGATTAATTCAAAAAGCATTCAAAGAATTAATGAAAGGGCGAACAACGTTTATTATTGCCCATCGTATTTCCTCGCTTCAGATGGCAGATCAAATTCTCGTACTTGAGCATGGACGAATTAAAGAGCGCGGTACGCATAAAGAATTGGTACAGCAAGAAGGAATCTATCGGCGAATTTATAATATTCAGTACAAAGATCGCGATCTTGTGAAACAACAAGTCGTCCGAGAAGGGAGAAGTCGATGATGAAGAGCGGAACACAGAAAGAACGATTCTTTTATCCGGAAGATCGGGTCATTGAAAAGCCATTTAACTGGAAACAACTGCTTCGTCTTTTAAATTACTTGAAACCTTATTTGAAAACGCTGATTCCTAAAGCAATTGCAGCAATGATTGTCTCGACGGCTGTTCGGCTGATTATTCCGATTATCATTGGTGTTTATGCGTTTGACCGAGCGATTAACGCGAAGAACTACACCTTACTTTATTGGCTGGTTGCGATTACCGCACTACTCTATGGAATATCATTTGTGAGCAATTGGTACCGGATTCGTACAACAAATCAACTTGGTCAGTATGTGATTCATGATTTGCGTGAACGTTTATTTAATCATATTCAATATCTTTCACATCGCTTTTTTGATTCAAGGTCTGCCGGTTCAATTCTCGTCCGAGTCATAAATGACGTGAATTCAATGCAGGATTTATTTACGAACGGTGTCATTAATACATTGATGGATGTTGTTACTTTGATTGGTATCTTTGTGATCCTCTTTGTACTCAGCCCACCATTGGCAGTTGCGGTATTACTTGTTATTCCGCTGATGTTCTTCATTTCAACGAAGCTGCGACGCAGTATTCGACGTTCATGGCAAAAGGTACGTATGAAAATGTCGAAGCTGAACTCTCATTTGAATGAGAGTATTCAGGGTATACGTGTGACGCAGTCATTTACACAGGAAAGAGAGAATCGAGCATATTTCAACGGTGTGAATACGGAGAACTTTTTGGCATGGCAGGAAGCATCTAAGAAAAATGCAATGTTTCGTCCTTTTGTTGATTTGTCCAATGCAGTAGGATCGGCTATTCTCATCTGGTTTGGTGTATTTCTCATTCACAGGAACTCAATAGAAATAGGCACATTCGTTTCGTTCGCATTTTATCTCGGTATGTTCTGGGGACCGATTTCCCGACTTGGTCAGGTGTATAATCAACTGCTTGTTGCGATGGCTTCCTCAGAGCGGATTTTTGAATTTCTTGATGAAAAGCCAAGTGTGCCTAATAAAAAAAATGGAATAAGCATGAAGAACATCTATGGAACAATTGATTTTGATCAGGTCGAATTCAGATATAATGCCTCAAGAAAAGCACTTAAAGGAATTACATTCCATATTCCGGCAGGAGCGACTTGGGCATTGGTTGGGCATACCGGTTCGGGGAAAACAACAATTGCGAACTTGATTAGTCGCTTCTATGATGTGACGGCCGGTCAAGTGCGTTTTGATGGTGTGGATGTCCGTGACCTTGATTTGCGTGAACTGCGTGCAAGTGTCGGAACGGTGATTCAGGAAACCTATGTATTTTCCGGTACAATCATGGAAAATATTCGTTTTGGCAAGCCTGATGCATCTGATGAAGAGGTAATGCAAGCGGCAAAGGCAATTGGTGCGGATACTTTTATTCAAGGATTGCCTGAGGGATATCAGACTGAGGTTGAGGAACGTGGAAATATTCTTTCGGTCGGAGAGCGTCAGCTGCTTTCATTCGCACGTGCGCTGCTCTCAGATCCGAAAATTCTCATTCTCGATGAGGCAACAGCAAGTATTGATACGGAAACAGAAATGGTCATTCAAACGGCTCTAAAGCAACTGCTTAAGGGAAGAACATCCATTATCATTGCCCACCGATTGTCCACAATTCGCGACTCTGATCAAATTGTTGTGCTTAATGAAGGTGAAATTGTTGAAAAAGGCAACCATCAAGAACTTATGGACCTTCGAGGTAGGTATTTTGATTTGGTACTCAGTCAGTATAATGCTCTTGATGGAGTCTCTTAATATTAAGTAAGCTAAGAGCACGCAGCGATGGCCATTGGTTGTTTTTTCTACTTACGGATGGATCAAGCCGGGAACGATTTATTTCTCGTTGTTTTTAAGACGGTGAAATAAAACCATACTTGACAAGAACAATTCACTACTGGATGAAGATTATCAATTCTTTGGTATAATGGGAAGGCAGGTGTCGAAGGATCTTTTGACCTGCGGACTGGAGTGGAAGGATCATGATGCAACAATTGATCCTGGTTGTGCTGTGGGTAGTCGTTTATGGGTATATGATTACGGCATCCATTGATTTTGGCACAGGATTCTATTTATTTTACGGTCAGAGTATTAAGCATTTGGACTATCTCTATGCACCGCTTCAAAAATGGCTGTCACCAGTATCGGAGTTAATGAATATAGGATTCGTTTTGATTTTCACGGCAATTATTGGTTTGTCTCCAGAGATGATTCTCAATTTCCAAACACCGCTCGTATTCTGCGGAGTACTGGCTATCTTTTTAACAGTACTCAAGGGAACATTCTTTGCTTTGACTGAGCTGTTGTCAAAGGAAAATAGGATGCGAAGCGTTTTTTTAGCTGGAAATGGTATAACCGGTATCTTAATTCCTGCGGTTCTGAGTATCGCATTGGTGATTAGTGAAGGCGGTTTTTCCGATGTTGGTGCAAGAGGGCTGCTTCCATTTATCATACGCCTTCTTTCTAATTTCTATTTTTGGTCGGTCATGATTGTTGCGATCATCAGTATCTTTTACATAAGTGCCATGCACTTGGTTCTCTTTGCTTCGAAGATTGGAGATCATGAATTAACCGTGCATTTTAGAAATAAGGTACTTTTTCTGAGTATGCCTATGGTTTTTGCTAGCGGATTAGTTTTTCTTGGACTTGAAATGCAAAACCCTGAACATTTCTTGCGTACGTTAGACTATTCATGGATGTTCATGTTTTCGCTTATCAGTCTGCTTAGTGCTGTGACACTTGTATTCCTGAAGAAGTATCAGTGGATTTTTACACTTGTCATGCTTCAGTATTTTTTTGCGTTGTTCGGATATACGGTTTCTCACTTTCCTTATTTAATCTATCCGGATATTGTGATGGATCATCAGCTGTCTGCATGGGCACAATCACCTTGGTTTTTCTTCATCGCGTTGATCATTGCGATTGCAGCACTCATAGGAATGATCGCTTTGAGAGAGAAGCGGGTATTGCGCGAGCTTGCCATCCCAAAATATAAATAATACAAAAGCACAGCGACCCTTTATCAGGCTGCTGTGCTTTTTTGTTCTTCTGAATTTATTTACTGTTTTCGACTTGCTTATTTACCTTTTCATCGACTTCCATAATAATCGGAAGAATCATTGGTCTGCGACGTGTTCGTTCATAAAGAAACGGAGCTAAACTATCTGTAATTTCTCCTTTAATTTCCGACCACTGCAAAGACTTTCTTTGAATAACTTCTTGCAAACGAGAGGCAAGCAAGCTTTGCGCTTCATTGATCAGATCGCCGGATTCGCGCATATAAACGAAGCCTCGAGAAATAATGTCAGGCCCAGCCAGTATCTTGTGTGCCTCAATATCAGCACTGACAACAACAATGACCAGTCCTTCTTCCGAGAGAATTTTACGATCACGCAAGACGATGTTGCCGATGTCTCCAATTCCACTGCCGTCGATATAAACGGAACCTGATGTTATTTTTCCAGTGACTCTTGCTGAATTTTGGTCAAGGGCGAGCACATCACCAATATTCATAATAAACGAGTGATCATACGGAATACCGCAAGCATGAGCTGTCTCAACATGCTTTTTCAGCATTCGATATTCGCCGTGAATCGGCATGAAGAACTTTGGCTTCAGCAAACGAAGCATGAGTTTTTCTTCTTCTTGACCGCCATGCCCTGAGGTATGAATGTTGCTTAATTTACCATGAATGACGTCAGCACCTGCTCTGTAAAGCTGGTTAATTGTACGATTGATGCTGACCTTGTTCCCCGGAATCGGAGAAGAGGAGAAAATCACTGTATCGCCCGGCTGGACTTGGATCTGGCGATGTGTACCGTTCGCGATTCGAGACAAAGCAGCCATGGGCTCGCCTTGACTCCCAGTACACAAAATAGTGACCTCCTGATCAGGTAAATGATTGATTTGCTGGTGTTCAATAAACGTATCCTTTGGAGCTTGAACATAGCCGAGCTCTTCGCCGATTGTTATTGCAGCTTCCATGCTGCGCCCGAACACAGCGATTTTACGCCCCGTAGCAACCGCGGCATCGACAACTTGTTGAAGCCGATGGATATTGGACGCAAAGGTAGCGAATATAATTCGTCCGTCCACTTTGCGAAAAATATCTTTAATATTCTCGCCGACTTCCCGTTCAGTCATCGTGAATCCGGGCACTTCAGCGTTTGTGCTGTCGGACATGAGGCAGAGGACGCCTTCTTTGCCGATCTCAGCCATTTTCGTCAAGTTGGCAATTTGTCCGCCGACGGGAGTGAAATCAAATTTAAAATCACCGGTTTCAACAATATTACCCTGAGGTGTCTTCACAACAACCCCATAGGAATCGGGAATACTGTGAGTCGTTCGAAAGAAACTGACCGACGTCTTTTGAAACTTGATAACATCATCTTCCGTGATCTCGTGGATCACGGTTTGACGTAGAAGATTATGTTCATCCAATTTATTTCGAATTAATCCTGCTGCAAGTTTTCCAGCATAGATCGGTACATTAACCGCACGCAACAAATAAGGAACACCGCCAATATGGTCTTCATGACCATGCGTAATAAAGAGTCCCTTAATTTTATCAGCGTTCTTTACCAAGTAGCTGTAATCAGGAATTACGTAATCGATACCAAGCAGTTCATCCTCGGGGAACTTGATGCCGGCATCAATAACGATGATTTCATCCTGAAATTGAACAGCATAGGTATTCTTGCCGATTTCTCCCAGTCCGCCAAGAGAGAATACGGCAGTTTGATGGTTTTTAACAAATTTCATAGGGTTACAGCTTCTCCAATTTGAATTCAGCAGACTTTTTTTCATATTCGAGAAATTTACCTGTAAGTGGTTGAATAAATTCTACGTTATATGGTTTGTCTGCCATTTTTTTGCGAACGTCGCGAACGTCGCTTGCTTCAAGATAGAGTGTCTCTGTTTGCTCGCGTACCGGGACCTCATCTCTTGATTCTTGATACAATACTTTATAAATCATGGTTCATACTCCTTCCAGAAAAATGTTCTACAAATCATTATATATGAAATGCTGATCTTTTTCACTGTCTAGCTCTGTTTCTGCGTGAATTCAAAAGATTTGATTGTCATTTGCCAGTTTGAATTTAGCTTTAACAAGCAATAAAAAATCATACCCGATTTACGAAAATAGTCCTCGGAACTGATATAATGAATTGGGAAAAAGATTCTAAATGCTGTTATGCGTGTTGGATTGGCCTAATCGTCTTATTCAACAGAAGGAGGATTATACGTTTGACGAAGCCTAAAATTGTTTTTTTTGATATTGATGATACTTTGTACGATCAGAATAAATCGGTTCCGGATTCCACAGCGGAAGCGATTAATAATTTACAAGAGCAAGGAATAATTACTGCGATTGCAACCGGTCGTTCCCCGTTCATGTTCCGAGCATTGCGTGAGCAATTAGATATTCACTCTTTTGTCAGTATTAACGGCTCCTATGTCGTTCACAATGACGTGCCGGTGTACACGAATCCATTAGCTTCTGATGTATTGGATGCACTCGTGTCACAGACTAGAGAAATTGGCTGGTCGCTGGCATTTGTAACTGAAGAATTGTTGAAAATGGATGGCGAAGCTGATAGCAAGGCACGGATAAGCATTGAAAGCTTAAAGCTCCCGATTTCCTTTCCTGAAAGTGATCCCCATTTTTTTGAACACCACGAAATATATCAAGGTTTGCTTTTTTACTCAGAGAATGATGATGCGCGCTTTCTTCAAAACGCACCGTTTAATCAGTTTCGTTATGTACGCTGGCATCAATACGGGGTGGATGTTATTCCAAAATTGGGATCAAAAGCTGAGGGGATCAAGCAGCTGTTAAACAAGCTGAATCTTACACCTGATGAAGCTTGTGCTTTTGGCGACGGTAATAATGATGTTGAGATGCTTTCTTATGTGGGTACCGGTATTGCAATGGGCAACGCAGTTGAAAAAGCTAAAAAATCTGCGGATCTTGTGACCACTCCGGTTCACCAGAACGGAATTTATAATGGATTAAAGCAGATTGGCCTGTTGTAATTTTATTAGTAAACAAAGAGGATCGCAAAACGCGATCCTCTTTGTTTGTCAAACATTTAATAAATATCTTTTTCCATGACGTGATCCGGAATTTTAAACGGATCTTCTTTATTAATCCGATCATAGAAGAGAATACCGTCCAAATGGTCAATTTCATGCTGGATTGCAATTGCAGGATAACCTTTAAGACGAAGCGTAACAGGCTTACCATCAATATCGAATGCCTTAACTTTGACTCGAGCATGACGCGGTACAAAGCCCGGCACTTCACGATCAACAGATAGGCAGCCTTCACCGCCCTCCAAATAAGTGTTTTCAATTGAATGGCTGATGACTTTCGGATTAAAGAGCATGTATTCATAATGCTTGCCGTTTTCATCATCCAAGTACAGTGCAATTATCCGTTTGCTGAGTGCAATTTGAGGGGCAGCTAACCCGATCCCCGCGCGCAGTCCATATTTTTTAGCAACTTTTTCATCCTGACTGTTTTTCAGAAATTCCAGCATCTGTCTCACTGTGTTTTTTTCTTCATCCGTTGCCGGGAGGGGAACTTCTTTCGCAACTTGTCTCAGAATGGGATTTCCTTCCCTAATTATGTCGTTCATTGTAATCATGAATTAAGTCACTCCTTCAACCAATTCAATAAAGCGTCGAAAATGTCTGTTCACTTTATTTCTAATCTGTTACTAGTGTATCATTAATAATTCCTAATGTTTACTCTCCTGTTTTGATTTGTGCTTTTATTTCTAAGAAGGTATGAAATAACCGTTAAACCGTTACGTTTGACTTCATTGAATGACATATTATAAACTAAAATTAGAAAAGAATGATGGATTGATCACATATCTACGGAGTTATTTATCCACTTTTGATTGAAGATGAATTGAAGGCGTGAATGATGAAATAGTTATGTTGAGAAATCTTTATCACTGTAAGCGCTTAAGTGATATATGTCTCTTTTTAAGATCGCAAGAAAACACGCATACTGATGGGAAGAGGTGAGGGACTTGCCTGTGAATTATTCTGGAAAGATCGAAGACTTTTTTCCAACGTTACGTATTCTTAACGTGCAAGGGCATGTCGTAGACAATCAAAGAAAGCCTGAAATGACTAATGACCAATTACGGGAACTAATGCGGCGTATGGTCTATACGAGAATCTGGGATCAGCGTGCGCTTTCATTGAATAGACAAGGAAGGCTAGGATTTTATGCACCTGTGGCCGGTCAAGAAGCGTCAATGGTTGCCAGTCAATTTGCAATGGACAAGGGAGATTGGCTGCTCCCTTCTTATCGTGATATTCCACAGCTTGTTTGGCATGGCCTCCCGCTTTATAAAGCGTTTCTTTATTCGAAAGGACATTTTGAAGGCGGACAATATCCGAAAGAACTTAATGCAGTTATGCCCCAAATCATTATTGGAGCCCAGGCAACACAGACTGCAGGAATCGCACTTGGTTTAAAGAAACGCGGAAAATCACAAATTGCGTTTTGTTACTTTGGCGATGGCGCGACGTCGCAAGGCGATGTTTATGAAGCAATGAATTTTGCTGGCGTTTATAAGGCACCGGCTGTGTTTATCTGTCAAAATAATCGATTTGCTATTTCTGTACCAGTGGAAAAACAGACGGCAGCAGAGACGTTGGCACAGAAGGCCGTTGCTGCCGGAATCAGAGGTATTCAAGTTGACGGAATGGACCCGCTTGCTGTCTATGCTGCGGCAAAAGAAGCACGTGAGCATGCAATTGCCGGAAAAGGACCGACATTGATTGAAACACTAACCTATCGTTATGGACCACATACGATGGCCGGCGATGACCCGACACGATACCGTACAGATGAATTAACAAATGAATGGGAGAAGCAGGATCCGCTCGTTCGTTTTCGCCTATACCTTGAGCAGCAAGGGATCTGGTCGCGTGAAGATGAAGAACAAACGTCAGAGCAGGCAAAAAAAGACGTGGCAAAAGCACTGAAACAAGCGGACGGCGTTCCAAAGCAAAAAGTTACCGATTTGCTTGGCAATATGTATGAAAAGCCAACGCAAGCTATTAAAGAACAGATTGAGCAGTATAGTGCGCGGGAAGGGGATCAGCGATGACACAAATGACGATGATCCAAGCGACTACGGACGCTATGCGAACGGAACTTCGCAATGATGAGAATGTACTTGTATTTGGAGAAGACGTGGCGAAAAACGGCGGTGTTTTTCGAGCAACGGAAGGACTCTATGACGAATTCGGCGAGGAGCGTGTTTTTGACACACCTCTAGCCGAATCTGGTATTGGAGGACTTGCACTTGGGCTCGCGCTGCAAAACTATAGGCCAATCATGGAGATCCAGTTCTTTGGGTTTGTATTCGAGGCAATGGACAGTGTTGCCTCGCAGCTTGCACGTTTGAGATATCGGTCCGGCGGTATGTATCACGCGCCGGTTACGGTTCGTTCGCCATTTGGAGGAGGAGTGAAAACCCCGGAACTGCATGCGGATAACCTCGAAGGACTTTTCGCGCAATGTCCCGGTCTAAAGGTTGTTATTCCATCAAATCCTTATGATGCTAAAGGTTTGCTGATTTCTGCAATTCGCGACAACGACCCTGTTATTTTTTTGGAACATATGAAGCTTTATCGTTCGTTCAGGGAAGAAGTACCTGAAGATGCATATACAATTGAAATCGGCAAAGCCAAAATTGTCCGAGAAGGAAAAGATATCTCAATTATTACCTACGGAGCAATGGTGCGTACCGCATTCAAGGCGGCTGAGCAACTAAGCAAAGAAGGCATTGAATGCGAACTAATTGATCTTCGGACAATCAGTCCGCTGGATACGGAGACAATAACGAATTCAATTAAAAAGACAAATCGAGCAGTTGTTGTACAAGAAGCCCAAAAACAGGCGGGTATTGGGGCTCAAGTGATTGCGGAAATAAATGATCGGGCATTGCTTCACCTTGACGCACCGGTGGGAAGAGTAGCTGCTCCGGATTCCGTTTTTCCTTTCGCTGCTGCGGAGGATGTCTGGCTGCCTAACGAAAAAGATATTATAGACAAAGTGAAAGAAACAATAACCTTCTAATACTTTTATATAAGCATCTGTCGAAATACCACATCGCGCAAGAGACGGATCTTTTCATTACTGCCGCAACGTGAATGTGCAGAGGTATTGTCTTTTAAGAAAAATGGTTACGCAGATATATTGTTCGAGGAAGCGAAAGGAGTGTGACGCCGTTGACCTACTTGTTTAAATTACCGGATATCGGTGAAGGGATTCATGAAGGCGAAATTCTTAAGTGGTTCGTAAAACCAGGCGATATGGTGCATGAGGATGATCCCTTGGCAGAGGTCCAAAACGACAAGGCAGTTGTTGAAATTCCCTCTCCGGTGAATGGAACGGTTCTGGAATTAAAGGCTGAGGAAGGCCAAGTTGTTGAAGTAGGAACAGTCGTTGTTACACTTCAATCTGATGAAGAAGGTGCTGAATCTGTTGATGAAAGCACTGCTCCTAATGAGGAAAGTGTTCAACATTCAGCTGTAGAAACCGAGCGAGACGAAATAAAGGTGAATCGTTCCGGTAACACAGATGGCAGCAATCGTGTCATTGCCATGCCGTCCGTTCGAAAATATGCAAGGGACAAAAATGTTGATTTGAATCAAGTAAACGGGACCGGTCGGAACGGTCGGGTACTCAAAGAAGATATTGATCAATTTCTCATTGCTCCGGAGGAAAAAGAGGAGACAACTCCATCGCTTCAAACAGAGGCCATTGACGAGAGCAGTGAGGGGCATCAGACTTCACCTGACGTTAAGAGGAGTGCTTTGGAAACCCGTGAACGATTCAGCGGTATTCGAAGGGCAATTGCGCGAGCAACAACACACTCGATGCAGAATGCGCCGCATGTCACAATTATGGACGATGTAGATGTAACGAAACTTGTTGCACATCGCAAGCAATTTAAAGAAGAGGCACAGGATCTTGGCGTAAAATTAACCTATTTACCGTATATTGTAAAGGTGCTTGTTTCCGCGCTGAGGGACTTTCCGGTGTTGAATGCCTCACTTGACGAAGAGAACCAGGAAATAATCTATAAACATTACTATAATATCGGCATTGCGACTAATACTGATGCGGGGCTGGTTGTTCCGGTGATCAAGCATGCCGAATCAAAATCGTTGTACGCGATCGCAACTGAAATTCAGCAGTTTGCAGAAAAAGCGCGTAACGGTAAATTGACTTCTGAGGATATGAATGGCGGAACCTGTACGATTTCAAATATTGGTTCAGAAGGCGGCCAGTGGTTCACTCCTGTTATTAATCAGCCCGAATCCGCTATCCTTGGGGTCGGAAGAATTTCTGAAAAAGCCATCGTTCGCGATGGGGAAATTGTTGCTGCACCTATGCTTGCTCTGTCTATGAGCTTTGATCACCGTCTCATCGATGGTGCGACTGCTCAGAGGGCAATGAACAAAATAAAAAGGCTGTTATTCGATCCGCAACGCCTTATTTTGGAGGGGTAGAGATGGTAGTAGGGGAATTTACAACAGAAGTGGATACGGTTGTCATTGGTGCTGGTCCCGGCGGTTATGTCGCGGCTATTCGAGCTGCCCAGCTGGGACAAAAAGTTATTGTCATTGAAAAAGAGCACGTTGGAGGTGTCTGCCTGAATGTCGGCTGTATCCCTTCAAAAGCATTGATATCAGCGAGCCATCGCTTTGAACAAATGAATCACTCTGAGACCTACGGCATTAAAGCTGAGCATGTAACTGTTGATTTTCTTAAGGTTCAGGAGTGGAAGGGCTCGGTCGTGGAACGGTTAACTGGTGGTGTAAAAGGCCTTTTTAAGGCACATGGTATTGAACTCGTTGAGGGCGAAGCTTTGTTTGTTGATACGGATGTTGTGCGCGTGAACCATGGCTATGAGTCTTCACGATATAAATTTAATCATTGCATTATTGCTACAGGTTCGAGTCCAATCGAAATACCTGGTTTTAAATGGAGTGACCGAGTCCTTTCATCAACTGGAGCACTTGCTTTAAAAGAAGTTCCTAAGAAAATGGTCGTTATCGGTGGCGGTTATATTGGTATTGAATTAAGCTCGGCATTTGCCGGATTTGGCACTGAAGTCGTTATTCTTGAAGGAACCCCATCCATTTTGCCGGCATTTGAAAAGCGGTTAATTGCTCCGGTGAAAAAGAAACTGAAACAAAAAGGAGTGACCATTTACACGAATGCGCTTGCCAAAGGCGTAGAAGAATCGGCAAGTGGTGTTTCAGTGACTGCGGAAGTGAAGGGCAAAGCACAAGTTTTTGATGCGGACTATGTGATGGTGACTGTTGGGCGACGTTCAAATACAAAGGACCTTGGTTTGGACTTGGCAGGCATCGAGTTGGCTGAGCGCGGATTAATCAAGGTTGATAAACAAGGCAAGACGACGAATGATAAAATTTACGCAATCGGCGATATTGTAGCAGGCTTAGCCCTGGCTCATAAGGCATCATACGAGGGAAAAATTGCTGCTGAAGCAATAAGCGGAGAGGCTTCCGAAGTTGATTATCATGCCATGCCGGCCGTCGTTTTCTCGGATCCTGAAATTGCTTCTGTTGGATTATCTGAGGAGGAGGCAGTTAAAGAAGGTTATGAAGTGAAAGCCGGACAGTTCCCGTTTGCTGCAAATGGGCGTGCACTCTCACTTGGCGAATCGGACGGTTTCTTGAAGATCGTTTCCCGTGCTTCAGACGGGTTGGTACTCGGCGCTCAGATTGTCGGTACAAACGCAAGCGATATGATTGCAGAATTCGGCTTAGCGATTGAATCAGGAATGACCGTTGAAGATATCGCGTTAACCATTCATGCACACCCGACATTAGGTGAAATTGCAATGGAGGCAGCGGATGTGGTGCTCGGACATCCGATCCATATTGCAAAATAAACAGATATAGTTTACGGCCTGGGTACTTTTGCACCCAGGCCGTTTTTCATCCAGTGTATCTTCAAGAAACCGTGACTTCGGAGCATGTTCGTGCCAATGTATAAAGCGGCTTTAATGTTTCCGTTTGTTCTTCCAAATAATCGGCTAGCTCATCAATGTTTTTCTTAATCGCTTCATTCTTTGGAATGACAACGCCGCAAAGTAATTCCGCCTTTTTTACCGTTTTCAGGCGAAGAAACATTTGACTCAGTTTTTCTTCATTAAGATCATGGTGAAGGCGATATTCATCTTTCATATGATCTGCAGACCAGGCATAATGGGCCGGTGTTTTTCTCATAAGTTCTGGGACCTTGCTGAGCAACGCTTCACCGAGGCGAGCTTTATCAGGATATTCCTCAATGACTGCCAGCCAGAAGAAGAGGTGCGTCGGCCAAATACCAAATTGGAAATGGGGATATTTTTTGTATCCGCGTTTGTCCTGCGCGAGTGCCAGCCAAGTGCTGTCCGGTGGATTAACCGTTCGGCGTGCATGACGAGCGATATGCGGATAAAAAGGCATTTCTGCATCGGCACTTTTATTCAAATACGGAATCACTCGATCGGCGATCATACTGAATTTTGGCTGCACATTTTCACGAATTGCGTGCATTCGGTTTTCCAAACCGGGCAAGCTCATAAGTTTAAATTCTTGCTCTGTAAAGCCATTTTGTGACATCATATCCACTCCTTTTGCGGGTGATCTCTTTTCATAGTGTACCACAGTCCCGCATGCAAAAATGGGTTTGTCACTTTTCAAGAACCGTCAATTTTATGGCAATACGCACGGTCTTTCAGCATAAACTAAAGAAAACAGTATCCATCGTTCAGCTAAGTACAGTATTGAAACAAAGAACCCCCTTTTTGAACTAAAAATTGAAGGGATGTGGCATCCGCCATGAAACAGATTAGTCAGACTCTGAACAGGAAGGATGCGGAAAGAAGAATTCCCCAAGTGCGTATTGCAATTGATCGGGAGCTGACACTGCTGCATAAAGCGCTGATAAAAAAGGATGACAAAACAATTCATCGATGCAAACAGAAGCTTGAAGTTCTTCGTCGGGAAATGTTGCTTCTCGAAATATAATTAATAGACAGACCTGTATTTATTGATTTAAATAATAAACAAATTCAATGACATGATCACCGCTGGCCGAAGCGGTGATTTTTCTTTTTTTTATTAAATGATGTACTATTATTTTAATGAACCAAATGCAAGCATCAGAAGAACGTGCAGGAACGGAGTGACAACAGATGGTAAATCGAGACTGGACAGTTCTTGGAGAAAAAGTGACCAGTTGGATCAATGAAGCAGCGGATCAATTACGTGCGTCATTATCCAAACCGCTTGAAGTCAGTGAAAAAAGTGCTCATAACGATCTCGTAACGAATATGGATCGTTCGATTGAACAATTTTTGATCGGAAAAATCCGAGCGGATTATCCTAATGACAAGATTATTTCTGAAGAAGGTTACGGAGACGGGGTAAAAGATAAACGTGGTGTTTTATGGCTTCTCGATCCGATTGACGGCACCTTGAATTTCGTAATGCAGAAGCGATTTTTTGCTATATCGATTGGCATCTATGAAAATGGAAACGGAAAAGCAGCGTTCATTTATGACGTTATGGCTGATGAATTATTTCACTGCATCACTGGAAGCGGTGCCTATCAAAATACAAGAAAATTGTCTGCTCTTACAGACATTGCAATTGACGATGCGCTGATTGACCTCAGTCCGACGTGGTTGAAACCAAATCGGAGAATTCACGAAGAAATAATGACTGAGATTGTCAGGCGCAGCAGCGGAACCCGAGCATACGGTGCAGCATCTCTGGAACTCGCTTATGTTGCAGCAGGTTATTTGGATGCCTACTTCACAATGCGACTCTCACCGTGGGATTATGGGGCGGGCTTAATACTCTTGACGGAAGTCGGTGGCCTTTGCTCTAGAGCAGACGGCAGCCCTATTGATATTTTGACAAAACAATCTGTGCTTGCCGCACGTCCTGGTCTTCATCAGTATATGTCCGATCATATTCGTGAACAAGTGAATCAGGGCAGATTTATTAAAGAACCTGAATAATTTTGTATCCTGTTACTGTTTGTTTTCGTCATTTTTTTGTTGCACAGCCTTTAGCAGAAAACCGAGCCACATGAAAAGAATGACGGCAAATGCGCAAAGCAGAGTAAAAAGCGGACGTGTGAAGATCATTCCTGCAACGATTCCGACCAAACTCATAGCTACAAGAAAAATAAGCAAATATATTGATATACGGAACATGTGATCACCTCATAAAGATATGATAAAGCGTATTAGGAAAAAGCACAAAGAAAACAAATAAAATGAAATTAAATTTCGATGGCAACAGAAAAAATTGACAACTAACGGTTTCTTGTGAGAGAATAATTTGCATGTGTATGTTTCGGCTATCTCACGCGAAGCGATTGGATATTATGAGGAGAGTAAAGAATAAATGACAAAATTTAGGGAAGAATTGCGGAATATCGCGATTATCGCACACGTCGACCACGGAAAAACCACTTTGGTTGATAAATTGTTGATGCAATCGGGAACTTTCCGTAAGAATCAGCACATTAACGAACGCGCAATGGACTCGAACGCAATTGAACGGGAACGCGGCATTACAATATTGGCGAAGAACACGAGTCTTTCTTACAAAGACCATACAATAAATATTGTGGATACGCCCGGGCACGCCGATTTTGGCGGTGAAGTTGAACGAATTATGAAGATGGTAGACAGCGTTCTTTTACTTGTTGACGCTTATGAAGGATGTATGCCGCAAACACGATTTGTATTGAAGAAAGCCTTGGAAGAACATCTGAAGCCAATTGTTGTCGTCAATAAGATCGATAAGCCAATGGCAAGACCTGCTGAAGTTGTTGATGAAGTTATTGACTTGTTTATCGATCTCGGTGCTAATGAAGATCAACTGGAATTCCCTGTTGTGTATACATCAGCTGTAAATGGTGTTGCGGGTACAGATCCGGAACATGTTGATCAGGATATGAGTGTTGTTTTGGATATGATTCTGAAATATGCACCTGCTCCGGTTGATAATCGTGACGAAAGCTTGCAGTTCCAAGTTACGATGCTTGATTATAACGACTATGTTGGCCGTATCGGGATCGGCCGTATTTATCGCGGCAAGATTAAACTTGGTGAAGAAGCTGTTTTGGTTAAAGATGCTGGAAAAAGTGTTGAAAAGTTCCGAATCACTAAGTTATTCGGTTATCATGCTCTGAAAAGAACAGAAATTGAAGAAGCATGCTCCGGAGATATTATCGCGATTACCGGTGTTTCGGATATTGATATTGGTGATACGATCAATGATGTCGACAAAGTGGACCCGCTGGCCCCACTGCGTATTGACGAACCGACCTTAAAAATGACCTTTCTGCCTAACACGAGTCCATTTGCGGGTCAGGAAGGCGATCATGTAACGAGCCGGAAGATTGAAGATCGTCTGATGTCTGAAATGGAACGTGATGTCAGTCTGAAAGTTGAATCCGCATCTGACTCTCATGATTCTTGGGTAGTGTCTGGACGTGGCGAACTTCATTTGTCTATCCTGATTGAAACGATGCGTCGTGAAGGCTATGAATTGTCTGTCTCGAAACCAAGCGTTATCACAAAAGAAGTTGACGGAAAGCTATGTGAACCTTATGAAGATGTTCAAATCGACGTACCTGAAGAATATTTAGGCGCAGTCATTGAATCAATGGGCAAACGTAAAGCTGAATTGAAAGACATGAGGCAGGAACAACCAGGACAGACACGTCTGACTTTCATAATTCCTTCTCGTGGCTTGATTGGCTATAACCGTCAGTTCATGGCCGATACACGCGGTTATGGAATTCTGAACCATACGTTTGATCACTTCGCACCGTTCATCAAAGAAGAAATTGGCGGACGCCGTAATGGTGTGCTCATTTCAATGGATCAAGGTCAGACAACTGCTTATTCTCTGGCGGCTCTTGAAGATCGCGGTGAAATGTTTGTGGGTCCTGGTGTCAATGTATATGAGGGCATGATCGTTGGTGAACATAACCGCGAAAGCGATTTGACGGTAAACGTAACGAAAGCAAAACACGCATCCAACGTACGTTCTTCCAATAAGGATCAAACGGTAACGTTGAAGGAAGCACGTAAATTGTCTCTTGAAGATTCACTATCCTATTTGAATGATGATGAATATTGCGAAATTACACCGAAGAGTGTGCGTATGCGCAAAAAAATTCTGAATAAGGGTGAACGTGAACGTTTCGAAAGACGTGGAAGCAAAATTCCTAAGTTTAATGGCTGATCTTCAAAACTTAAAACATAAAAAACGGCTGCGACTTTTAGTCGGCACCCAACAAAGAAGCATCAAGGAACATTCAGATTGGGCAGTCGGCAAATGTCAAGGAACGTATAAAAAAAACGGACAATCGGCGTAAAGCTGTTTGTCCGCTTTTTTTTCAGGCGAAGAAAATTTAGCGTTTTGCCTTGCTGGTACGACATTAAGGTCATAAGATCCGCGATTGGGTGATCAGGTTAGAGGCCAATCTGAGAAATAAACGGAAAAATTCCGCTTATCGAATCGAAAAACGTGAAAATGGAGGGCTTTTCTGTGCATAAGCGGAAAAATTACCCTTATTTACCTGTAAAACAGGCGCCATGATGCAAATAAGCGGAAAATCTCCGCTTATTTTACTCGTGTGCGCCCGGCATGGACGACAGCTTGGCGGTGAAAGTCCGCTATAGGCTTGGCAGTAGGGACTGTTAGCTAAAGGTAAGGGGTCCATTGTGAGGAGGAATCTGAAGGAAGCCGGAGGCAAAGCTAGGCATTGATCATGATGAATCCTTGAAACTGGCGGCGAGCCGAAAGGGATACTGGCGTCTTTCTCAGAAAAACGATGCACCGGGCTGTGACGAACAAAAAGCTCACTTGTTGGGGTATGAAAGATTGGCTTCAACAGTATGAGCGTCTGCACGCAAGCTAAGGAACCGCCGTATACGGATCCGTACGTACGGTGGTGTGAGAGGTCGGAGAAATTATCTCCTCCTACTCGATTAGTTAATTAAGGTTCAAAATGATTTGTTAGAAAACTTGCCGATTGGCAAGCCTTGGCGCAGACAGAGGCTTGGTTACGCTTACGCTCGTTTCTTTTAAATGTTGACTTATACTTTCCTACCAGTGTGAAATAGAAATGTCTGTTCAAGCACAGTAAAAACCGGGCGATTTCTGTCCGGTTTTTCTAATGAGGGGAGGATTAAGCTGTAAGGGTGACTGCCTCTATTATTTCTTTTCTATATTATGCATTTACAATTGGTCCGCAATTTGTGAATTGAAAATGATCAATTTCAAACTTTTCATTCTTTTGATTTATAACTTTGTGAACCATTTGTCTGCTTTCGATAAATTCATCGGTAACGATCACAAAAAATTGCTTGTCTCCTTTCAACACCAAATAAAATTCCTTATCTATATTTTTCACGTTGTTGATTATGTTAGGGATTCCGAATGGCGCATCAGTCAAAAATCCTACTAAGTTATCAATTATTTTTTCCTGTTTCGTATTCTTCTGAATTCCCATCAACGTATGAATTACGGCATTTGGATATTTTTCCCGCACAACCTTATCTTTTATTACTTTTTTTCTCTTCCTGCCGTATTGAGACAGGGTAATTGATTCCCTAATTATGGATTTTTCCAAACGTTCTTTATCGTCTAATAAATAATCAACACTAATGCCAAGTAAGTTTAAATTAATTTTAAGTTTTCAACATCTGGAATGCCTTTGTCTGTTTCCCATTTTGTAACAGCCTGGCGAGATACCATCAGCTTGCTTGCCAATTCCTCTTGAGTAAGTCCACCCGCTGCTCTTGCCTCTTTAATTTTTTCACCTAAAGTCATAAAGTACTACCTCCTTAAATCGAACGATTCGAGCATTTAACTTGCTACACGTTCATTGTACTATGGAATTAATTTTTATTAAGAAACGCTTTGTATCATCTTTGCAACGTTGCGTAGCATTCCAAAATTAATATTTGGATGCCTACGCAAAGGTGAAAGGTGGCGGCATGGCAGAACTGACTGGGCACGAAGAACAGGCTCTGGCGTCGACTGTTTCCTTACCACGGGGAAAACACCTACCGAAATCAATGAGTCATTGTTCACGCTCCAGACAAGGGCAGCCGAAATTAAGTGCAGCAGGTAGAAGTCTATTATAGCTGTATTGGTGTGATTGTACTTCTGGAAATGAACGAAAGAAACAGCATACGCCATAGACCCAATTGACTATGGCGTATGCTGAACAAATACTTCTTTATTGTGGACGTAGCTTATAGCGCAAACTTTTTCTGTTCTCATCATAATTGACTGTTCTTTAATCAGGAACGTTTGCTTTTCTTTTTCTCTTCGCTTATAGGAAGGTGCAACGTAAACTTTCCGGTCGCCCAACGAGCGCGGGTCCGTTCGCCAATTCTTTTGTTGCACGAATCACAGAGATACGTATGAATCGGCCGATTTTTGAGCCGCTTAGCGATCGCGGATTGATTATCGATTTGACAGAGCTTTTCACATAGAGCGCATTTAACTTGCATGAAAAAACCTCCTTGGAGATAGTATAGCAGGTTTTGGTATAGTTAGTGAAGTACGGCAGGCTAGAGCCGTGTGACTAGTTGATCATATACAAAGGTGAATTGTGATTAATCTTGCATTTTAGCATAACAGAGGGTAAGATAAAATTTAGGCAAGCAATTGAGACAAGGGGGGAGCAGAATGTCAGTCGAAATAAAGATAGGCAAACGAGAAAAAGCCTATGAATTGTTGCAGGCCGACGCACAGAAAATTCTGAAGCTGATAGGAGTGCAGATGGATAATTTGACTATGCCCCAATGCCCCCTGTATGAAGAAGTATTGGATACTCAAATGTTCGGTTTGTCCCGGGAGATTGACTTCGCGGTTCGCCTCGGTCTTGTGCGTGCAGATGAAGGCAGAGAATTGTTGAGCTCACTTGAGCGACAGGTTTCCGCGCTTCACGAAGCATCGACACAGAAATAATATCAAATTGCTCAAACTTGCAGCCAAATCGTTGGGTGTAGTTTGGGCTTTTTTGTCTGCCGAACATTGAAATAGTGCCAGGTACCAGATGTGTTGAGCTGGTTGCTGATTTGAAAGCGAACAGAACCAATCAATACGTGTAACAATGATCTCTGGAGGTTTCCCGGGATGTAACGATTATGGATCAGACAGGTGAATCTCATGTTGAAAAAGCTGTTGCATCATTATGATTATTCTTTTCTTGTGGTTATGGTGCTACTGGTTGGCTTCGGTTTAATAATGATTTATAGCGCCGGTTCTGTTTGGGCGGGTCTATTTTTTGAGCAGCCACAGCCACCTAGTTACTTTTTTCTTCATCAGCTGATGTGGGTAGTAGCAGCAATGCCTGCAGCACTTGTAGGCTTACTGCTTCCCTATCAAGCGTATCGGAAACTGGTCAAACCGCTGATTATTGTATCACTGTTTTTACTTTTAATGCTTTTTGGATTAGGAAACACTGTCAACAATGCACAATCTTGGTTTCATCTAGGTTCGTTTAATATTCAGCCTGCGGAGCTTGTAAAAATTACGGTTATTTTATATTTAGCATCTACTTTTTCTAATAAGCAGAATGCGATCGCCGACTTTAAAACGTCGGTTCTTCCGCCGCTCATCGTTGTTATGATCTTTTTCACTTTGATCGCTGTTCAACCGGATTTTGGTACAGCAATGATTCTGATCAGCATCTCAACGATTATGGTTCTTTGCGCAGGCCTTAGGACAAAACATCTTTTGTTTTTAGGCGGATTTGCCCTGCTTTTCGTTATGATCTTTTACAACAAATTTCTGAGCAGTAACCAATTGGGGCGTTTTACCGCTGCATACGATCCCTTTTCAGTTGCAGATTCCACAGGTCGTCAGCTGATTAATTCATATATCGCTATCGCCTCGGGCGGACTAACCGGGAGAGGTCTAGGGCAAAGTATCGAGAAAACAGGCTTTCTGCCCGAACCACAAACAGATTTTATTATTTCAGTAATAGGTGAAGAACTGGGTCTGCTCGGTATTTTGTTCGTTATTCTCTGTTTGGCTTATCTTGTACTTAGGGGTTTTGTAACGGCGATTCGATGTAAGGATGTGTTCGGCAGCCTGCTTGCGATTGGTATTTCAAGCATGTTGGCCATACAAACATTTGTCAATTTGGGAGCGGCTACGGGACTGCTGCCGATTACGGGTGTCACGCTGCCGTTTGTTAGTTATGGTGGTTCATCATTAATAATGATGATTTTTTCTGTATGTGTATTAATGAACATATCTGCATTTGTTAATATGAAAAGGTCGAACAGCAAAATAGAAGGGAAGAGAGAGATTGTTAAAGCAAAAAATTAAACGATTGTTGATTGCTAACCGAGGCGAAATTGCCATTAGAATTTGCCGTGCCTGCACGGAACTTGGTATTCGAACGGTTGCCATTTATTCCAAGGAAGACATTAGCTCGTATCATCGTTATAAAGCAGATGAATCTTATTTGGTCGGCCAGGGAAAAAATCCAATTGAAGCGTATTTAGATATTGAAAGTATTATTGAAGTGGCAAAAGCGCATCACGTTGATGCGATTCATCCCGGTTACGGATTTCTTTCTGAAAATGCTGACTTTGCGCGGCGTTGCGCAGAAGAAGGAATTATTTTTGTTGGTCCGAAATCGGAACATCTGACTACTTTTGGCGATAAAGCAGCGGCAAGAGAAGCAGCAGTCAGTGCAAATATTCCGGTCATTCCTGGTTCCGGCGGTCCGGTGACTTCGGTAGATGAAGTGAAAGAATTTGGAAGTACCCATGGTTATCCGATTATTATTAAAGCTGTGCTTGGCGGCGGCGGCCGTGGTATGCGAATTGTACGCAGCGCTCAGGGCGTTGAAGAAGCTTATGCAAGAGCGACCTCTGAAGCAAAGCAGACGTTCGGCAAAGAAGATGTCTACGTTGAAAAATATTTGGATCATCCACGTCATATTGAAGTACAGATTATGGCGGATCAATCCGGCGAAATTGTTCATCTCTATGAACGTGACTGTTCCGTGCAGCGACGACATCAAAAAGTTGTCGAAGTTGCTCCTAGTCGCGGACTTGGAGACAAATTGCGCCACGATATTTGTGATGCCGCTGTCCGATTAATGAAAAGTGTCAATTATTTGAACGCCGGGACTGTAGAATTTCTTGTGACACCATCAGGAGAATTTTACTTTATTGAAGTCAACCCGCGTGTTCAGGTTGAACATACAATTACAGAATTGATTACCGGTATCGATATTGTATCTTCACAGATACTTATTGCGGAAGGCTATGGATTGCACGAAGATCCTGTTCTTATTCCTGAACAGAAAGATATCCGTACTTATGGTTATGCGATACAATGTCGCGTGACAACAGAAGATCCTAGCAATCAATTTATGCCGGATACAGGGAAAATTGTTGCTTATCGAAGTGGCGGAGGTTTTGGCGTTCGACTTGATGCCGGCAATGCTTTTACAGGATCAGTTATTACGCCGTATTATGATTCGTTACTCGTGAAGCTTTCTACCTCTGCACGTACATTCAAGAGCGCTGCGGTCAAAATGCTTCGCAACTTGAAGGAATTTCGGATCAGAGGAATCAAAACAAACATTCCTTTTTTAATCAACGTTGTCCAACATCCGGATTTTCTGGAGGGTAATGTGTCTACAACCTTTATTGACACAACTCCGGAACTTTTTGTATTTGATAAAATCCTTGATCGCGGAACGAAAATGTTGTCCTATATCGGCAACATTACAATTAACGGTTATCCTGGTATTCATAAAAATAAAAAGCCGGTTTTTGATGTTCCGCCGGTACCTGATGTTAAGTTGTCCGAACCGTTTCCTGGGGGCACAAAGCAAATTTTGGAGCAGCATGGCGCACAAGGTGTAGCTGATTGGGTTAAAGCCCAAAAACAAGTACTCTTAACGGATACAACGTTTCGCGATGCACATCAAAGCCTGCTCGCCACTCGTATGCGGACTAAGGATATTGTGCGGGTCGCAGCACAAACAGCGCATCTGCTACCGAATTTATTCTCAGAAGAAGCATGGGGCGGTGCGACCTTTGATACAACCTACCGTTTTCTAAGAGAAGATCCGTGGGAACGATTGAACAAAGTAAGAGCAAAAATGCCGAATGTTCTTCTCCAGATGCTGCTGCGCGGATCCAACGCAGTGGGTTACAAGAACTATCCTGATAATTTGATTAAGGCATTTGTTAAAGAAGCAGCAAAGCATGGTGTCGATGTCTTTCGCGTGTTTGACAGCTTGAATTGGCTTGACGGTATGCGTGTCGCTCTTGATGCGGTTATTGAAAGTGGAAAAATTGCTGAAGGAACCATTTGCTATACAGGCGACATTTTGGATGCATCTCGGACAAAATATAATATGGACTACTATAAAAAAATGGCGAAAGACTTAGAAGCGGCCGGAGCCCATATTCTCGGAATCAAGGATATGGCAGGTCTTCTTAAGCCTGAAGCTGCTTATCGATTGATCTCAGAATTAAAAGATACAGTTTCACTTCCGATACATTTGCACACACATGATACGAGTGGAAATGGCATTTATACCTATGTTCGGGCAATTGAAGCCGGTGTCGATATTGTCGACGTTGCCATTGAAGCGATGGCAGGCATGACTTCTCAACCAAGTATGAATTCCTTATACTATGCGCTCGGTGCAAATGATCGGAAACCGGATGTTGATATTAATGCATTAGAATCGCTGAGCCATTATTGGGAAAAAGTTCGTCAATACTACTACCCATTTGAAAGCGGAATGAAAACATCGAATGCTGAGATTTACAAACTAGAGATGCCTGGCGGACAATATAGCAATCTTCGTCAGCAAGCAATTGCCGTTGGACTTGGCGATCGATTTGAAGAAGTAAAGGATATGTATCGCCGCGTTAATCTTTTGTTTGGCGATATTGTCAAAGTAACGCCGTCATCCAAAGTTGTCGGTGATATGACACTTTATATGGTACAGAATAATTTGAATGAAGACAGTATTTATGAAAAGGGGCAAACGCTAGATTTCCCTGATTCTGTAGTAAACTTTTTTAGTGGTGAATTGGGTCAGCCCTACCAGGGATTCCCAAGAGAATTGCAGCGTATTATTCTTAAGGGCAAGCAACCCCTGACGGATCGCCCAGGCAAACATCTTGAACCGATTAATTTTGCAGATATCCAAGCACGATTGGAAGAAAAATTTGAACGCAAGTTCAAATTTCATGAAGTTTTATCTGCGGCGCTCTATCCAAAAGTTTATACGGATTATCTGCATTTCTGCGATACGTATGGGCAGACTACTGTCTTGGGATCGCCAACATTCTTTTATGGACTCCGTCTTGGAGAAGAAGTTTCTGTTACCATTGAAGAAGGAAAAATGCTCGTTGTAAAGTTGATTTCAATTGGTCACCCGCAAAAGGATGGCACACGGACGTTGTATTATGAATTAAACGGTCAGCCACGCGAACTGTCTATAAAAGATATAAATGTCCAAGCATCCGAAGTAGCACACGCAAAAGCTGAAAAAGACAACCCAAATCAGATCGGTGCATCAATGCCGGGGACGGTTGTTAAAGTGCTGGTCTCCTCAGGCGAACGCGTAAAGAAAGGCGATCACCTGCTTGTTACAGAAGCGATGAAGATGGAGACAACCGTTCAGTCGCCAATTGACGGAACGATCAAAAAGGTGTATGTCAACGAGAACGATGTAATCGAAACAGGCGACTTAATGATTGAATTAAATTAATCCATTTTAATAAATGACAGACAAAAAGAAGAACCCAAGCGGATCAATGCTTGGGTTCTTCTTTTTACTAATGAATGATTTACTGAACGGATTCTCTGTGCGTTCTTGGTCTCCATCCAAAAAGAACAAGTATGGTCATCACTCCAAAGTAACCAGTGACAAATAGTGCGTGAAGGAGCAGAAACAACAAATTCATTTTTGTGGTTATGATGAAAATTCCCGATACTGCTTGCAGCGCGACAAAGATCAAAGAGATAAAGAGTAAATTGGACAGCAACAATTCATTCTTATATTTCTTGAGTGACACAACCAGGTTCCAAATCAGCCAAATCAGCAGAATTAGTGCGAGAACCCGGTGCAAATACTGAACACCGGCTTTGCTGATTAGCGGCTCAGGAAGCACATGCCCATTACATAGAGGAAAGTCTGTACAGCCGAGACTTGATTCCGTATGGCGAACAAAGGCACCGGAATAGATCAACACATAAGAGTAAATGCCAAGGAAAATAAAATTCCATTTCATTGGTCTACTCAAGGTGAGTCTAAACAGATGACGATCAGGTTCGATACTCTCGAAAACAAGACAAGTAAGGAGCAGCATACTTGCAAACGAAAGAAGTGATATACCGAAGTGAAGGGCAAGCACGACTGATGATTGTCCCCATACGACGGCGGCCATTCCAAGAAATGCTTGTAAAAAAATGAAGAAGACCGAGGCGATGACGAGAAAACGTCCGCTCCAGACGTGCTTAAAGCGAAACCATAGCCAGATTGCTTGAATGACAACAAGAATGGATGCGACGCCTGAAACTGCACGGTGACTGAACTCAATCCAAGTTTGGTGAGCATGTGCATCAGGAATAACTTGACCGTTGCACAACGGCCAGTTATTCCCGCACCCGTATTCAGAACCCGTATTGGTTACAAGGGCACCCATGAGGACCACAATTAGAACCGAAAGGCATCCTGCAATACTTAAAATTATTAATAAACGATCTTTCATATGTATCACCCGATTTCAAATTTAAGCATCGCTGTTTTTATGCTAAGCTCTGCATTCCTATTCTAGCAGAATGCGGAAGGATTCTAGAATGATTCGCTCAATTTGTTCGGAAAGATCCATGAATAGACAAACAATATACACATTTGCAAGCCATATGGTATTGACAATGTGATAATTATCATTGAGTAAAACAAAAGACAAAAGCTATTTGATCGTATATAATGTTAATTGAACAGAATTGTTGCTTCAAAGTACTTCTGAAAGGCTCTGCTGGCAGTTCATGTTTTGTCATGTACGTCAACGTCAGAGCTTTGATTAAATTGGCACTATACTATGCCTCTAAGAACAACAGTTAAATGCAATACCACCTTTTGATAAACGGTTAATGATTGTAACAATAGAGAAAGAAGGCTGTTTAATGAGAATAATCGGATCGGATGAACAGGCATTAGAATCAATTGATGTGACTCCATGTAGAAAATTTGTTCATGATGTACTTACTACTGTAAAAATAGGCATTGTAAATTCCAATTTGATGACTGCATTTACTGGTGTATGGCTTGCTTTATTTTTTAATGGAGAAAGTATTGGGACATGGACAGGATCTGTAGTTTTTGTTTTAATGGGTACTGCACTTGTCATCGCCGGGGGTTGCTCATTAAATAATTTTATTGATCGAGACATTGATCCTCTAATGGAACGGACACATGAACGACCGTCCGCAACGGGGAAGATGAGTGGCAGAACTGTTTTGATCATGGGCTTGTCACTCTCAGTTATCGGCCTATTAGCCCTGTTTGCTGCATCGGTAACTGCAGCGGCATTTGGATTATTAGGGCTTCTTGTCTATGTACTTGTCTATACGATGTGGTTGAAAAGAAGCCATTCTATGAATACGGTTGTGGGCAGTGTTGCCGGTGCTGTACCGCCGATTATTGGTTGGGCGGCAGTGGATCCTTCACTTCAATCGCCAATACCATGGATTTTATTTCTTGTTTTGTTTTTATGGCAGCCGCCGCATTTTTTGGCTCTTGCAATCAAACGTGTTGAGGAGTATCGTCGTGCAGGTATCCCGATGCTGCCGGTTGTCGCTGGTTTCGAGATTACAAAAAGACAAATGATTTTTTATGTAGCAGCACTGGTACCAACCTCTTTGCTTCTTTACTCTCTTGGCCCTGTGTACGTTGTTAGCGCATTGCTATTAGGTTTTACATGGCTTGGACTCGCTATTTACGGATTGATGGCAAAAAATACCGTGAAGTGGGCACGGCTCATGTTCGTTTATTCCTTGAATTATATGACACTCTTATTTCTCATCATGATCGTTTCAACCTTTTTTTAATAAAATCAAACCTGAAGGTCGGAGGACTATTCTTCCGGCCTTTTTCACATCTTTTTGCCTGCTTAAAGGATTGTTCGCTTGATAAATAGAGATGAAAGTTTCTTCACTTTTTGTCTGATGATGAGCTATTAATTGAGTTTTTTCGCATACACATCAGGGACTAACCATACATTTAGGTGATTGTTTCTTGAAGGGGGTTCAGCGGTGCTGATTTTAACGGAGGCGCACGAACAAGATGCGGAACGGCTTTTTAGATTATATTGTGACATACACGGAGTGAGGAAAGAGCTAGGTTTTGAAATTGGAAAATTGAGCACTCAAGGATTTACAGAATTATTAAGCACAGCATCTCAGAGACGAGCTGCCTATTTTATAGCACAACACGAACGAACTGATATTGGCTTTGCTGCGATTCAAGGCCACGCAGCCAGTGAGATGGCACATCTTGCTTCTTGCAGCGTCGCCTTACGAGAACAATGGCAAGGCAGAGGATTTGGCAAAAAGATACTTAAAGATCTCGAAGAATGGTCCATGGATCACGAGCTGCTTAGAATCGAGGCATGTGTCGGTTTTGATAATCGAGCAGCTCTGCTTTTGTTTGGTACAACAGGATACAGAGTAGAAGGGATTCGAAAATCAGCATTTATGAGGAACGGAAAATTAAAAGACGGTTTTTATATGGCAAAGCAACTAACCACGCAAATCGAAGAAACAAAATAAATATAAATAAGGAACCTTTTTAGATAATTATAGTAAATGTATCATACAAAGCGGTCGGATGATTCGAATGTTTAGGAGCGTGAATTTTTGGAAAGGATGGGACTGGAAGTTCAAGGAGGAATTCGATTCGATGAAACTACCAGTCTTGTTCAAAGAACATCGTTCAATAATTATTATTCTTTCAATAGGTTTCATTGCTGTTTTAGCTCTCTACATTGGAACCTGGCATCCTGCATCAGCAAAAAAAGAGACGTATGGTCAAGTTGATCGGCAAATTTCTCCAGTTAATCAGCAGGAGAGGGAACTATTTACGATCATTAAACAACAAAAAAAAGTGCATCAAGCCCTTACGGCGGACTGGAATTTGTTCCGAATTGCAAGACTAGAAGCGAGACGAATAGCGTCTGGTCATGCAAAAAGTACAGAGGATGCAAGAACGATGCTTGGTTCACTTGGATACGATGAAAACACAGCTCAAATTTTAATGCTACAATCTGGCAATCCCGATGAATCGATAAGAACACTATGGCGAAATTCGAGACAGTCTGATTCGATCAAATCAGTAAGTACTGGCAGAAGGATCGGGACTGGTTTTGCGACAGGACGAGCAGGAAAAATATGGGTGGTTCTGCTTGCCAATGAACCGAACAACAATTAACAGAATCAACAAAGAAAAACAGTGTAACAGATGAACTATCTGTCCGTTCAATACCAGGCTTGTTATAATGGAAGAAAGTTTTTGAGATTTAGAGGGGGAGAAGATGATGAGAAAAACAAATGTTATCATTTTCGCCATTGCGGTGATTGTATTTGCAGGCACATTTTTAATTAGTTTGGTAAGTCTCCCCTCAGATAGTACAACCTCTCCATCGAACAAGAATCGCCAGATGTCATTGACTGCTAATAAAGACTTTAAAGTTCCGGAGAGCGGTATACACACTTTGATGGGTAAAACGGAAAAACAAATAGTGCGTACATTAGGAAAACCTGAACGCGTTGATCCCAGTAAATTTGGTTATCGCTGGTTTGTTTACGGAAGAGCAAGTGAAAACTACTTGCAAATAGGCATCGATAATTCGACAAATCGCGTTACCACGATATACGCACTGGGAAAAAAATTGAAGACCAATCCGTTTACAATCGGTGACGAATCACAGAAAATATATGAAAAGGTGCCGATTGCGGACGAAGTCTCTTTAACTTATAAGGGAACAAAGATTGATTTTGAATTAAATGAAGAGGACATGATGGTGCGCCCGTTAATGAAATTCGGAAAAATATGGGTTCAGTTAAATTTTGACCATCTTTCTGATCGTCTAATTGGTGTTCGTTACATGAACACCGATGTTTTGGCTGTGCAGCATCCGTATTCAATGACCTATCAAGGAAATTTGCCCGAAACACCAACGCTTACCGAAGACCAATGGGCAGCCGTGAATCAAGGCGAGGATCAGGAGATCTTTGATGTCAGCAATGTACTTCGAATGAGATTCAAGAAAAAAATACTGCAATGGAACGAAGCGGCATATCAAGCTGCCTATAAGCATAGTAAAGAAATGAAAACTAAAAATTATTTTTCGCATGGATCCAAATGGTCAGGAGACCTTAAAGCACGATTAGAGCGTGAGAATATTAATTTCCAGACAGCCGGTGAAAATATAGCGGCCAAATATCCGGATGCCATTGCAGTAAGCCTTGGATGGCTAAACAGCATTGATCATCGCAAGAATTTATTAAATAACGATTTTACGGAACTCGGCGTTGGCTCTTATAAAAATTATTACACACAGGATTTCGTCAGGCCACTTATTCCCTGAATGAAACCTGTTTTTTTAATCATGATGCACACCTAGATCCACTGTTGCTTAAGATAATCTTAGGAAAACCTTTGGGGAGGTGTGCCCTTTGGCAGAAGAAAGAACAAATGCGGCAATTAAAAAATTTAAAAGCTTTTTACGCAGTCATCCGGAAATCGTTGAATATGTTCACGAAAACGGTATAAAGTGGAGCAACGTTTTTGATGACTGGGTAATCTTCGGTGAAAAAAACGATGTGTGGGAAAAATACGGCATGAACAGGGAAGAAACTGAGGAAGCTCCGGAGAAAAAAAAGAGTTCATCCTTTTCGCTTAATAAAATGCTAAAAGTGGTTGACACTATTGACACGAAACAATGGCAGGAACGCCTTGACACAATCAGCGGCGCTTTGACTGGAATTCAGTCGTTTATCGGTCAATTTCAACAAACGAATGAACAGGAAAAGCAGAATAATGGAAGTGGTCAGGATTCTGCAGGACAAACGTCAACTCAATCATCTGAAAATTCGCCCGGTCAAAATCCATTTTTCTTTTGAAAGGATTGATTTGAGATGAGAACTGAAATTCAAGAATACTTGGATAGCCGGCCTGAAGAAAAATTATTTGTGCGAATGCATCCGGAATGGTATCGGAAATTAAGCCGGGCTCCTTGGGAGTTGAGCCAGCTCAAACCGGCGGCAAATCAATTCTATGGTCGTACATTCAGTCAGCGTCTGGATCGGTTTAATCAGCGGGCAAGTATGATGTCAATGCTTGTTTCAATGGCTCAGGCCATGAGTGCACAGAAATCTAAGGATTAAGAGAACGAAATAAAATCTAGAATAATGGCGCTTTAGCTCTATTTGTTGTATATTTTAATAGAACTGGGGGTGGCAAAGTGATTGGAACGTTAGAAAATGCTTCTCTGCTGGACCACGCTGAAGAACTTGCTTCAATGGTGCTCCATTCGGATTGCTACGCATTGTATCAGGAAAGTAAGAACAATTTAGAATGCGACGAACAATCGCAGCAATTAATTAAAAATTTCTTAATGGTCAGAGACAAGTACGATGAAGTTCAGCGTTTTGGAAGATATCACCCTGATTATAAGTCGGTTATAAAAGAAATGATGGAGTGCAAACGAGATTTGGATGTCCATCCGCTTATTGCCGATTATAAGAAAAAGGAAAACCAATTGAACGAACTGTTGGGTGAGTTAAGTACAATCCTCGCGCGTTCAGTTTCATCATCGATAAAAGTACCCACCGGCGATCCGTTCTTTGATCGCTCATGTGGCACAGGTTGCGGATCTGGAGGAAAATGCGGTTGCCACACACGGTAAAGCAAATTCGTCGATTGGCAAGCACAAAGTGCAAAGACAGAGGCGTAGTTGCTCTTACACTAAATACCTTTAAATTATTTTCTTGAAAATTTGTGTAAAGAAAACTTGTCGATTGGTGAATATGCATCATTTAGTGACTTCCGCATGTGTACTGAACTTTATCATGCCTCGCGGAAGATCCTTTTACATAATTAAATAGTTGCTATGTGTTTGTCCGCAGGATGTTTGCAGACTTCTAAGTATAAACATGACGTTTTCCATAGACCTATCTGATATCTGCGATGATATGAGTCAGTGTAGATAGAGATTGAGATGTTGCACGTTTATGCAGCTTAAGGCAGCCTAGAGAAAAATAGAACGGAAACAAAAGGGGTGGTGTGTTCCGGTGGACATACAAAAAAGAGACAGTATTATTGTTTGGCTTTATAATACAAAATATTTGAGAGTACTCAGACGCTATGGATATGTGCACTATATATCAAAACGAATGAAATATGCGATTCTTTATTGTGATCATGAACAGAGTGCAGCAACGATCAGCCAGCTGCAGAAAATGAAGTTTATTAAAACAGTGGATGTTTCTCAATTGCAGCATGTTCGAACAACTTATGAAAAAGGCAAATCAAAATTTGAAGAAAAAGATGAAGTGTTTAATTAATCAGGTGACACTATAACTTTAGATATGTTTAGAAAATCTGACCACGGATGATCCATCGTCCTGCGGCCTGCAGGACACATTTTACTGGACTGCTGACACGAACTCCCTAAATAACAACTTCTTTATTTGTGTAAAAAAAAACCCGCAGACAAACTGCGGGCTGTCTTTACGCATCAGAGGATGCAAGACAATGGGAGAGGAGAAACCGGCGGAAAACTTATGGGGAAACGTAAGTATCCGCGGTTGGGCCAACATCTCAAACGATGTTGCCAGCAACTATTATGTACGAGTTGCTTGAATGCTATACATCTTTCATAACTTTTATTGCTAGATGTAGTATTCACAATGATTCAGAGCCTAGTCGGCTATTTCGACTCTTTAGAATATAAATGAGGCATGCCCTTACAAGGATATTTATCAATATGATCCATCGACGTAAAGGTTAACATCATCTATGACTATGGAGTACCTCTTCATGTAAGGAGGGACGTTTATTGAGAGTCATCTCAGGAGAAAATAGGGGACGAAAATTAAAAGCTGTCAATGGAAGAATGACAAGACCTACAACGGATAAGGTTAAAGAAACCATTTTTAATATGATTGGTCCTTTTTTTGATGGAGGATCGGTTCTTGATCTGTACGGAGGGAGCGGTGGACTGGGCATTGAGTCGCTCAGCCGAGGCATTGATAAAGCCGTATTTGTTGATCGCGCAAGTGCAGCCTGCCAAATCATTCGAGATAATACACGTCTGTGTGGCTATGAAGAGTGTACACAGATCTTGCAGCTTGAAGCAACACGAGCACTTGATAAATTGAGCGAAAATGGACAACACTTTGATCTTGTTTTTCTTGATCCGCCTTATGCGAGACAGCATATTCAAAAAGATATGGAAACATTGCTGCAGAAAAACATGCTGTCAGATCGTGCCATAATTGTTGTTGAGCATGAGGAAAACGTGAAACTTCCTGACGTTCTCGATGGCAGGCTGATTCGAGAGAAATACCGAACCTATCAAGGACAGACAGCAGTATCTATTTATTATTTCCAACCTGAACAGGGAAGTGATTCAGTTGAGTGAACGTATTGCAGTATATCCGGGCAGTTTTGATCCTGTAACTTACGGTCATTTAGATATTCTTCAGCGGGGATTATCAGTGTTTGATAAGATTATCATTGCAGTTCTGAATAATTCGTCTAAGAATCCACTCTTTACTGTTGAAGAACGTGTTGATCTGTTGAAAAAGGCTACCGCTCATCTCGATTCAGTGACCGTTGATTCATTCGAAGGGCTGCTCGTTGATTATGTACAAAGGAAAAAGGTAAGTATTGTACTAAGAGGATTGAGAGCAATTTCTGATTTTGAATATGAGTTACAGATTGCCGCAATTAACAAAAGTCTCAATCCAAAAATTGAGACATGCTTTATGATGACAAGCAATCATTACTCTTTCTTGAGTTCGAGTATGGTTAAAGAAGCCGCCATGTATGGCGGTTCAGTGCATGAACTTGTGCCTGTTTCTGTTGAAGATGCCCTGGTTAAGAAATTCGGGAAAAAATCATCTGTTTAATGGATGAGTATGTGTGTTGAAGCGTCTTAGTAGAATGAAAATAAAAACGATCAGAATGGAAAATGTGATCATTGGCCCAAATTCAGCGGTTTGATGTGTCAGTGTCTCGAAAGGTTCACCCATAGCAAATGCGGTCTGTGCGGCTGATCGGTTGCC
>Ga0334901_1000801_pt1 | contig 38870 bp, 36 predicted proteins | sample GraSluR3_MG_3_FD_207216 | JGI IMG/M metagenome (GOLD analysis project Ga0334901, IMG submission 207216) | Sludge microbial communities from methane-producing bioreactor in Wageningen University, Netherlands - Granular Sludge_15_08-R3 | ecosystem: Engineered > Bioreactor > Anaerobic >...
CTTAAAAACCAAAGTTGCCTTTCGTTCTCCAAGACTCGCTACGGATGAGTGGCTAGCTCTTTTCCGACGGGCTTCCCACCCGCTATAAGGCACGACCTTGCTCGGTCGCTCTATACTTTCTTAATTTGTAAAAAAAGAACCATCATCATGGATGGCCCTCCTTAAATCATCTTTATTTTTTCTTTGGAATACGTATGGTAAATTGATAATAATCGCCCATATCTTGTTCTTGTGTGTCAATATCCAGTCCGGAGTCAGTGACCATATGAACGGATTGTCTAATTGTATTGACTGCAATTCTCGAGTCTCTGCTCAGTGAAAATCGTCTATTCTTTTTTTCATCGTCCGCTTTATTAACAGCACTTTTCTCCAGGTAGTGCTTCACTTTCGCTTCGGTCTGCTTCACGTTTAGCTGCTTTGATATGATCTCATCAAGCATTTTTTCCTGCATACCTGGATCCTTAAGAATAATTAACGCACGTGCATGACGTTCAGAAATCTTCTTTTCGAGTATGGCACTTTGAACAGATGATGGTAATTTCAACAATCGCAGTTTGTTTGCAATTGTTGACTGTCCCCTGCCCAGTTTAGTCGCTAGGCTTTCTTGAGTCAGTCCGTGTATATCAATGAGCCGTGCATAAGCCATTGCCTCTTCAATCGCCGTTAATTCTTCTCTCTGCAAGTTTTCAATTAACGCAATTGAAGCCGATTGATCATCATTTAAAGGTTTAATAATTGCGGGTATTGTTTCCCAACCGAGAGATGAAACAGCCCTCCAACGACGCTCACCGGCAATAATTTCATATTTATCTCCGGTTGGTCGAAGCACAATCGGTTGAATCACTCCATGTTCTTCAATTGTAGCCGCTAGTTCATGAATTTTTTCTGGATCAAAGACAGAGCGCGGCTGATACTGATTCGGCGTTATTAAAGCAACCTTGATCTCCTGGACCCTTGCTTGCTCAAGTTCCTGCTCCGCATCTAAAGCAGCTGCTGTTTCTTCCTGTTCGTTATGATTGAAAATCTTTGAAAAATGATTTTTCATGCTCGCACCACCACCTTAGCTCTCTGACTTTACTATTCTTCTCGCAAACAACAATTCCTGCTGTGAATGTTCCACGTGGAACAATTAAAGTGGACTTTTCATTGGAATACCCGGTTTTCTCGGGTATTTTTTTGCAGTTGGTGAAATTTTATCAATGCGCACCAGTGATCTTTTCCCATTATTTTCTGGAAGATCAAGTGTTACGACACGAATTAATTTTCCACCTAGTTGCTTCATTGCATTCTCCGCCTGTTGAACCTCATCCTCCGCACTGCTTCCTTTAAGCGCAATAAAACTCCCGCCAAGGCAAACCAGCGGCAAGCAGTACTCTGAAAGTACGGACAATTTAGCAACCGCCCTCGCAGTCACGAGGTCAAAGCTTTCACGTATGCCCGGCTTCCGCGCAAAATCCTCAGCGCGATCGTGGCAAAGTGTTACATGGTCCAATCCAAGTTTGTCAACTACTGCCTGCAGAAAGGTTAATCTTTTTTGCAGCGAATCAACAATGGTCAGCTTAAGCCTAGGAAACAGGATTTTCATAGGGATTCCGGGAAAACCGGCACCGGATCCAACATCGCAGAGCGTTTGCACCTCTTGAATTGAAAAGTAAAAACAAGGGGTCAGTGAGTCGAAAAAATGTTTAATCATAACTTCATTCGGATCCGTTATTGCTGTTAAATTCATTTTCTTATTCCATTCAATCAGCATTTCATAATAGAGTTGAAATTGATCAATTTGCAACTCAGATAATTGAATGTTTTTTTCACTCAACAGTTTTTCTAAACCGTCCATAACATCCTCCTGCAAACGATCAGCCTGTTCTTCTCGCTAATTTGCCCTCTTCCAGATAAACAAGCAAAATGGCAACATCACTCGGATTGACACCGGACACACGTGATGCCTGTCCCACAGATATTGGCCGCACTTTCGCTAATTTCTGCCGAGCTTCTGTAGCAATACCGTCAATCTTCTCGTAATCCAGATTCTGAGGAATTTTCTTCTTTTCCATTCGTTTCATCTTTTCAACCTGCTGCAATTGCTTACTGATGTACCCTTCATACTTCACTTGAATTTCAACCTGTTCGCCAACATCTGCAGGAATTTCACCATGTTCGGGAAGGAGTGAAGCCACATCTTGATAAGATAACTCAGGCCGTTTCAGCAATCGATCGGCTTTCATCGGTTCTCTTAGTGAAGCAGCTCCCTTATCCTTAAGCAGTTCGTCCACTTGCTCTGATGGCTTAATGGTTGTTGCAGAAAAATAATGCCGCTCCTGCTCGATCAACTTCCTCTTGACAGTAAAACGTTCATAGCGTTCTTCAGGGATTAAGCCAATATCATGTCCAATTTCCGTCAAACGCAGATCTGCATTATCATGTCGGAGCAGTAAACGATATTCAGCACGTGAAGTGAGCAAACGATAAGGTTCTTTTGTTCCCTTTGTTACCAAGTCATCAATCAGTACACCAATATAAGCCTCAGAGCGATCAAGAATCAAAGGCTCTTTGCCGAGTGCTTTTCTTGCTGCATTAATTCCGCCCATCAGGCCTTGTCCGGCCGCTTCCTCATATCCGGAAGTACCGTTAATCTGTCCGGCAGTAAACAGACCGCTGATTTTCTTCGTTTCCAGCGATGGCCAAAGCTGGGTCGGCACAATTGCATCATATTCAATTGCATAGCCTGGCCGCATCATTTCGGCTTTTTCAAGTCCTGGAATGGTTGCAAGCATTTTTCGCTGAATTTCTTCCGGCATGCTTGTCGATAAGCCGTCCACATAAACCTCTTTTGTTGCTTTTCCTTCTGGTTCAAGAAACAGCTGATGCCGGTTTTTATCATTAAATCGAACAATTTTGGTTTCGATTGACGGGCAGTACCGGGGACCCGTTCCAACAATTGCTCCGGAGAAAATCGGTGAACGATCTAGGTTCTCTTGTATAATTCTATGTGTCTCCAAATTCGTGTACGTCAGCCAGCAAGGAATTTGTTCTTTAATAAATTCCTTCGTGTCAAAGGAAAAAGCGAGCGGTGCTTCGTCACCCGGCTGAATTTCCGTCTTGGAATAATCTACTGTACGCCCATTCACCCGAGGCGGCGTCCCAGTTTTAAAGCGTACAAGATCAAAACCAAGCTCCTTTAGGTGATCGGACAATTTAACGGAAGCCTGCATATTATTCGGTCCGCTCTCATACTGCAGCTCGCCGATTATAATTTTTCCTTTTAGATAGACGCCTGTTGTTAGGACAACAGCCTTCGCGCGATAGGCTGCTCCCGTTGCAACAACCACACCTTTGCAGACGCCGTCTTCAACAAGCAGATGATCGACCATACCTTGCCTCAAGGTAAGATTCTCTGTTTCTTCGATCGTTTCTTTCATGGCGCGTTGATAAAGTTGTTTATCTGCCTGTGCTCTGAGTGCACGAACTGCAGGGCCCTTTCTTGTATTCAGCATTCTCATCTGAATATAGGTCTTATCAATATTGTGCCCCATCTCACCGCCGAGCGCATCAATCTCGCGAACAACAACACCCTTTGCCGGGCCTCCGACTGACGGATTGCATGGCATAAAAGCCACACCTTCCAAACTGATCGTCAACATCAGCGTTTTCGCACCGATTCGTGCCGACGCAAGTCCAGCTTCAACTCCGGCATGTCCGGCACCGACAACAATCACATCATAAGTACCGGCCTCATATGATTTCATTTCTGATCCTCCATTCTCTTTCATACACAATAGTATCGTTCTATTTAAAACTGCAGAGCAGTTTATTTCCCTAAGCAAAATTTCGAGAACAACTCATTGATCAGACTGTCCGACACCGTGTCGCCAACAATTTCGCCAAGCAGATCCCATGTCCGCTTAATATCAATTTGAGTCATATCAACTGGTATACCTTGTTGGGCCGCATCAATCGCGTCCGTAATCGCTGAACGTGCTTGTTTCAATAATGCAATATGACGTGTATTCGAAACATATGCCTCACCGTTTGACGTTACACTATTACTGAAGAACAAGGAAGCGATCGCTTGTTCCAACTCTTCCAGTCCTTTATCATCGATCATTGACGTTCGGAGTACCGGGTTGCTCCCGGCGAGTTCCCTGACCTCATCAATGGAAACATTCATTGTCAAGTCAGCCTTATTTAACAAAATAATTGCAGGCGTTGTCCCGATCAGTTGAAACAGCATGCGGTCCTCATCTGTAAGTGCTTCATGACTATTAATCAATAACAGAACAAGTTCTGCGGTTTTCAATAGTTCCTTTGAACGTGACACACCGATTTTCTCAACCAAATCTTCGGTATCGCGGATTCCCGCAGTATCCACCAGCTTTAACGGAACACCGCGGACATTGACATACTCCTCAATCACATCACGTGTTGTCCCCGGCACATTAGTGACAATGGCTTTAGACTCATGGACCAACTGATTCAGCAAAGAAGACTTGCCGACATTCGGTCTTCCGATGATTACCGTAGATAATCCTTCGCGTAAAATCTTGCCCTGTCTTGCTGTTGAAAGCACACGATCAAGCTGATGGCGAACTGCAGATGCTTTTTCAAAAAGAATATTATTCGTCATCACTTCTGCATCATCATATTCCGGATAGTCAATATTCACTTCTACAGCAGCTAATATATCAAGCAATTGCTGCCTAAGCTTTCGAATCAAGATCGACAGCTTTCCTTCCATCTGATTCAACGCAACATTCATGGCTTGATCGGTCTTTGCACGAATCAGATCCATAACTGCCTCAGCCTGTGACAGATCAATACGCCCATTTAAAAATGCGCGTTTTGTAAACTCTCCCGGCTCCGCAAGACGGACGTTCTGGTCCAACACGAGTTCAAGAACACGGTTGACACTTGTCAGACCTCCATGGCAATTAATTTCGACCACGTCTTCACGAGTAAAGGTTTTCGGTTTTCTCATCACTGAAACCATAACTTCCTCAACCGTCTTCTTCGTCTCCGGATCCACAATCTTGCCATAATGAATTGTGTGACTGCCTACATCGCGTAACGCTTTCCCACCTTGAAAAAGCCGATCGGCTGCGGCAACGGCTTCAGAACCGCTCAGTCTCACAATGCTAATCGCTCCCTCGCCAGTCGGAGTCGAAATAGCGGCAATCGTATCATAATCCAATTTTATCACTCCTTTCTCATTCCGTCTTTCATTAATCGCTTCCTATAATTCATCCGTGAATCATGAAACAAACCATTTTTATATTATTAACGTTCCCCTGATCCGAGTCGAGGAACGATTTATTACAAGGGAAACTTTTTCAAAGACTATCATACATTATTTACCCAATAAATGAAAAATCTTAGAGAATTCTTGTTTATTTTCAACTAAAACTCCTTAATACGAAGCACCACTAATCTCTTATCTATTAGTTACTTCCTCTTGTATAAGAAAAACCGGGCAAAAAGCGCCCGGTCCTTAAATCATGCCGGATTTTGATTACGCTCCGGTTGCTCGCATCAACTGAGCGCGACCGCGGGCAGTCCGGGAGCCTCCTCAAGCAAACTAATACCTGCGGGGTCTCCCCTGGCCTGCGATCAACAGAGCCGCTCCGCAGGAGTCTCGCACCTGCGCGTTTGGCTCACAACCTTTGGCTTTGGCGAAAATCATATACTTTCTTTCCTTGCAAAAAAAGCGCACAATTTGCGCGCTTTTTCAATTGATTTGTCATTTATGAACGCGGAGCAACTGTTAAGTAACGTCTTGGTTCCTCACCGTTTGAAAAGGTCCGTACCTTGTTGCACTTAGCCAAAGCATTGTGCACGATCTTTCGTTCAAACGCAGGCATCGGTTCCAAACGATGCGGAAGACCTGTTTTCACTGTCTTTTCCGCAATACGCTTGGCAAGCGTAATGAGTGCTTTTTTGCGCGTGTCTCGATAATTTTCAGCATCAAGTATAATGTTCATTCGGTGCTCAGCATCGCTGTTCACAACACGATCAACTAAAAATTGGAGTGCGTTCAATGTCTTACCGTGCTTACCAATGAATTGAGCCGCATCTTTCCCAGAAAGTGTACAACGGCAAACACGTCTGCTGCGTTCCTCAACCTGAACATGAACTGTCAAACCGCTTTTCTTAATGATCTCGTTTAAATAGTCAATACCGTAATCAAAAGGTGTCTTAGTCATAGTAACCTTGACAAGCGCTTTCCGCGCACCAATTCCGAAAAAACCAGGTCTCGGTTTCTCAAGAATTTGAACATCTGTTTGATCTGAAGTCGCGTTTAATTCATTAAGGGCGCTGGAAACCGCTTCTGCAACCGTCTTTCCATACTTGGTTACTTCCCTCACTTCTGCTTGGCGCCTCCTGCAGGCTTTTGATCCTTTTGGTCATCGTCTTTCTTTTCATAGATAATGTAAGTCTGGAAAATCATGAAAATATTACCGACAACCCAATAAAGTGCCAGTGCCGATGGAAAATAGAACGCCGGAACGGCAATCATAATTGGGAACACATACATCATCATCGCCATCTGAGGATTCGTATTCCCCATTCTGCCCATCATAATCTTCTGCTGCAGGAATGTCGTCGCCGCAGCAATGACCGGCAAAATGTAGAACGGATCTGCAGAACCGAGCTGGAACCACAGGAACGATTGTGTCTTGATTTCCGACGTTCTCATGATTGCCTGGTAAAAAGCAAACAAAATCGGCATCTGAATCAAGATTGGCAAACAGCCTGCAAGTGGATTCACATGATTTTGTTGGAAAAGCTTCATCTGCTCTTCTTGAAGCTTCTTCTGTGTATTCTGGTCTTTCGAACTATACTTTTTCTGCAATTCTTTAATTTTAGGTTGCAATTCTTGCATCGCACGCGAACTTTTAACCTGCTTGGCCATCAACGGCATCAAAACCAGACGGACGATAAGCGTTGTTACAATAATGGCAAGTCCGTAACTGTTCCATAAAAGGTGTGCAACTTCAATGATAAATTTTGAAAGCGGCAAAACAAACCACTGACTCCAAAAACCTGTACTTTCATCATTAATTGGTTTGTTAAGATCGGTACATCCTGCAAGCAGTAATGCCATAAAAATCAATGAACTGACAGCAAAAACCTTTTTTTTCAAAACACTACCTCCTCGATCGATCCGAACGATGTCTCAACATGCCCGTCTGTTTATGGGAGCACTTTTCGGGGACAGGATCAATCCCTCCCGGATGAAAAGGCTGACATTTTAATAAACGTTTGATCGACAGCCATCCCCCTTTAAATACTCCAAACCTCGTTAATGCCTCAACTGCATAGTTTGAGCAGGTGGGGTAAAAACGACAGGTTGGCGGTGTATAAGGAGAAATAAACCGTTGATACAAACGAATAATAAAAATAAATACGTGTTTCATACTTGCGGCACCTTGCCAGAATTTGAAAGGACACGTGCTTTCTTCAGCACATGTTCCAAGCTTTTCTGCATTTCATCGTGAGACATGGTACTGACAGGTTTTCGTGAGATAATAATATAATCATTTTCTACCTCAAGCCTGTCCGCAAATTCGCGAAAAATTGCTTTTATATAGCGTTTAATATGGTTTCTCATAACGGCATTGCCCATCTTTTTACTCACCGACAGACCCAGTCTTGAATAAGGCTTGCCGTTATGTTTAAGCACATAGACGACAAACTGCCGGTTTGCAAAAGATTTGCCCTCTTTAAATACCACTTGAAAATCTTGATTCTTTTTTAATCGTTTTAATGTTTTCATGTTGTCCCTCCATGTGGGACGCCTCAACTTATGAGTTAATCGTAAATGTTATGAGAGCGGCCATGAACATTGCATTTGGTCTGTTCAAAAACCGTTCTTATCCTTTTATACTACCTTCAGTATAAAGAAAAAGATCGGAATGACAAGGCTGTTTAAAGGAAAATGCAGACGCAAATTGATTGATCGAATCACAGCGCGAACACAATCCTCTTTAATCCCCCACCCGACCCATGATACTCAATTCTGCCGACGTTTAATCATCTATTAAATAGCAAGCTTTTTTTAACAAGCATAATGCCCTCTGTCCTATACACGAGATCAGTCCATCTTTTCCCTTTCTTCGTGTAAAAAAACCACTGCTCTTCACACAGTGGCTTTATGCAGACAGAACTTTTCTTCCCTTGCGGCGGCGAGCTGCTAAAACCTTGCGGCCGTTAGCTGTTGCCATACGCGCACGGAAGCCGTGAACTTTTTTCCTCTTACGGTTATTCGGTTGAAAAGTACGTTTCAATGGATACACCTCCTGTATTAATTTTAGATTGCCGACAAATCAAATGTTTGATCGCGAATTAATCACTCGCTCATTTTATCCATTCAGCCGACCTGTCAAAAGTCACCATGACGAGAATGAGATCCAGTAGGTTGTGGTTTTTCCGCCGCCCATGCATCTTCGACTGGATTCGCCATGTCTCTTTTCTCTCATTCTTCAGCCTCAATCGTTCATCGGCTTATTTGTAAAACCAGTCTGACTTATTATAAGTAGTTCATGCCAAAAAGTCAATAAATAGCCGTTTCTGATTTATCCATCGCAATCTGTGGATTATTTTTTGACAAATTATTTTTTCCACACCATTTATCGACATTTTTTTCACATATCAGCCCCCTGTGCATAACCTTATTGTGCGTAAAGATGTCCACTGTGGATAACATTTGTCGATCATTGCTTTAAAAGCAAATTTTTGATATGATCATAGTGCATTTATTTAGGCAAAACAAGGAATTCAAATAAAGTTTTCCACCAGCTGTGGATAATTTTGTGGACAGATGCTAACACCTGTGATTCACAGTTATCCACAGCATATGCACCATGTTGATAACTTTCAAACTTTCAAGTTGCTTCGAACTTTCTTCCCACTTGGGCGCTTGTGGATAAATTGGGAACTAAATGAATGAGAAAATTTTTATGATACGATTGCCTGCATGGAAATCCCTGTATGTTTTCTGCCCGAATAGTGAACTAGCCGCAAGACGCCAACTGGGCTGCTCGGCAAATTTTTTATTCCTTTTTTTCGGTTGCAGAGCCGTAACTTGCCGCAAGACTTCGGCTGGGCTGCTCTCAAGCAGGTTGGATTTTCAATGTGTTGATGCAATTTTAGGGAGGGCAGCTATACCTTGAACAACCTTCAAGAACTATGGGTTCAAACACTGGATATCATTAAAAAGAAGCTGAGCAAGCCCAGTTTTGAAACTTGGCTTAAGGAAACGCGCGCACAATCAATTAAGGGGCAGATCATGATTGTCAGCGTTCCAAATGAATTTTCACGCGATTGGCTTGAAGAGCATTATGCCAAACTCATTTCCGACATTCTTTATGAGATCACAGGCTCACGCTACAATGTCCAATTTGTCATCCCAAGTCGGCACAACAACAGTGACGCCTCGCCTGCCACACAGAATAAAGGAAAGAGTGATGAAATGAATTTCAGCCCAAATGGCCATGGCAATCCTTTCGGGGGTATGAGTCAAAGGAATCAGCATCGTATGGAAGATTTGGGCAATAGTATGCTCAATTCAAAGAATACGTTCGAAACCTTTGTCATCGGCTCAGGTAACCGATTCGCCCATGCCGCTTCTTTAGCCGTGGCCGAGGCTCCAGCCAAAGCTTATAACCCTCTGTTTATTTATGGAGGCGTTGGTCTTGGAAAAACGCATTTGATGCATGCGATCGGTCACTACGTGATCGAGCACAACCCATCGGCACGCGTTGTCTATCTTTCTTCCGAGAAATTCACGAATGAATTTATTAACTCGATTCGTGACAATAAAACCGTCGAATTTCGCAATAAATATCGAAGTGTTGACGTGCTCCTGATTGATGATATTCAATTTCTTGCGGGAAAAGAACAAACTCAGGAAGAATTTTTTCATACGTTTAATGCGCTTCACGAAGAATACAAGCAAATTGTCATTTCCAGCGATCGGCCGCCAAAAGAGATTCCAACGCTTGAAGATCGGCTTCGTTCCCGATTTGAGTGGGGTCTGATTACAGATATTACGCCGCCTGATTTAGAGACTCGAATTGCGATTCTGCGCAAAAAGGCGAAAGCGGAAGGCCTTGATATTCCGAATGAAGTCATGATCTACATTGCTAACCAAATTGATACGAACATTCGTGAACTTGAAGGCGCGCTGATCCGTGTGATCGCATTCTCTTCTTTGAACAACCAGGATATAAATGTCGATTTAGCAGCGGAAGCTCTAAAAGATATCATTCCGTCTGCTCGTCCCAAAACAATAACCATTCAAGATATCCAGGTTGCTGTAGGCGAGGAGTATCATTTGAAATTAGAGGATTTTGCTGCGAAAAAACGGACGAAATCGATTGCTTTTCCACGGCAGATCGCTATGTATTTGTCACGGGAGCTGACCGACTGTTCACTGCCCAAAATCGGCGAAGAATTTGGCGGCCGCGATCATACGACCGTTATCCATGCTCATGAAAAAATTACAAAACAGCTCTCGGTTGATCGTGACCTTCAGAAAAAAGTGAACGCGCTCATCGATCAGTTAAAAGCTCCGATTAAGGCATAACTGATTTAAAATTTAAACAATGAAATGCATTTTTTTACTGACAGGGGTGTGTATAATTATCCGGCACACCCCCAATTTTATCCACAGCTTATCAACATGTGGATAAAAAGAATCATCACAGTTTATCGGACTTACTAACATATTCACAAGCCCTACTATTATGATTACTATTTTTTAATTTCTTAATATAAGATTTGGAGGCAACAAGGATGCAAGAAATGCAAGACACAAATCCAAATGCAGCGCTCGCTATGGAATGTACCGTACAGAAGGAAAAACTTGTCGATGCAGTAAATCGCGTCATGAAAGCTATATCGTCGAAAACAACAATGCCAATACTTACCGGTGTAAAAATTACATCCGGATCAGACGGCATTACCTTGACTGGCAGCAACTCGGATATATCAATTAAATCATTCATTCCTCTTGAAGAAGATGGTAATGAAAATGCGACGATCAATACTCCGGGACAAATTGTCTTGCCATCTCGACTTTTTTCCGAACTTGTACGTAAGCTTCCTGATGACGAAGTTCATATTGAAGTAGACAGCAGACTGATCACGAAAATTATTTCAGGAGCAACGGAATTCAGCCTGAACGGACTTGATCCGGAAGAATATCCGAATCTGCCGATTATTAACGAAAACGATGTGTTCAGAATTCGAAAAGATCTGCTGAAAGATTTGGTCAAGCAAACCGTTTATGCCGTAGCAGTTACAGAAACACGTCCTGTCCTAACCGGAGTGAAATGGATCATTCAGGACGGTCGATTGAGCTGTGTCGCAACCGACAGTCATCGGCTCGCTCAGCGCTCGGTAACGATCGAAGATGCTGAAGAATCCGGTACTCATACCCTTGTCATTCCGGGTCCAAGCTTGAATGAGCTTTCTAAAATCCTTGATGATGACGATGAACAAATGGTGGACATTGTCATGACGAACAATCAAATTCTATTTAAAAGCCATAACGTACAATTCTATTCGCGTCTGCTTGATGGAAATTATCCGGATACAAGCAGATTGATTCCGAATGACAGCAAGACGACCATTGATTTGGGAACCAAGGCACTGTATCACGCAATCGAACGTGCATCTCTTCTCGCAAAAGAAGAGCGGAACAATGTGGTTAAACTGCGTGCAGAAGGTAATCAGGTAGAAATTTCATCCCAATCTCTTGAACTGGGGCGTGTCTATGAAACACTCGTTACAGAAAAATTTGAAGGTGATCCGCTGCGTATTTCTTTCAGTGCCAAATTCATGATGGACGCGCTGAGCAAGGTCGACGCTCAAACCGTTCGCATTCATTTTGCCGGACCAATGAGACCGATTATTATCCGTCCAATCGGTGATGAAAATATATTGATGCTGATTTTGCCGATCCGAACCTTCTAAAGTGAATGAGAACATCGGATGGCGGTCAGTTTCATGCCATGTCTGCATTCTATGTTCAATAAAAAAAAAGGATGCTTATGCGTGGACAGAATTAAAGACTAGGTTGGCAAAGCAAAATCTTTGTTGTTTAGCCTTAGATATTTCTGATTTGAATAAGAAAAGAGGCAAAACGTTGAAGAACGTTAAATTAAATGCTGGAGAAACGTTCATTACACTCGGACAATTGCTGAAATTTGAAGGATTAATCCAAACAGGCGGAGAAGCCAAACATTTTTTAGCTGAAACAGAAATTTTTGTCAATGATGAACACGAAAACAGGCGGGGAAAGAAATTACATGAGGGAGACCGGATTAAAATTGCGGATTCGGCCGAATTCATCATCAGCCGCGATTAGAGGGGAGACGCCCCACTGTGAATCTTGAATCGATTGAACTGGCACATTATCGAAATTATGACAGCTTACAGCTGTCTTTTTCTAGCTCTGTGAATGTTTTTCTAGGTGAGAATGCACAGGGGAAAACGAATTTGCTTGAAGCGATCTATGTCCTGGCGATCGCAAAATCGCCGAGGACCTCTCATGATAAAGATTTAATCCAATGGGACCAGGATTATGGTAAAATAAAGGGTAGAATAGGCAAACATGGTCAATCAGTACCGCTCGAACTAATTATTTCCGGTAAAGGGAAAAAGGCAAAAGCTAATCATCTTGAGAAGCGCAGATTAAGCGATTATGTCGGTCTGTGCAATGTGGTGATGTTTGCTCCGGAGGATTTAAACCTGGTCAAGGGGAGCCCTGCTGTGCGCAGACGGTTTATGGACATGGAAATCGGACAGATTGCTCCTGTTTACATGCATCATTTAGCTGAGTACCAAAAAGTGCTTCAGCAGAGGAATGCACTGCTCCGCAAGGCGTTCGGCAATTCCCAAGGCGACAGCAGTTTTCTCGATATTTTGACTGACCGGTTGATCTCGCTTGCAGCGGAAATCATTAATCGCAGACTGGTTTTTGTCCGACAGCTTAATGAGTGGGCGGCACCGATCCAGCAGGAGATCAGTAACGGCAGGGAACACTTATCTATTGTCTATCAATCTTCAGTCCCTGAGGTATTAGATAGCGGTGATTCGTCAAAAATAGAAGAAGCCTATCAGAGCAGCTATCAGCGCTTGAAGAAAAGGGAAATGGACAGGGGAACAACCTTAATCGGACCGCATCGTGATGATCTGTGCTTTTTAGTGAATGAGAAGGATGTGCAGGCATTTGGATCTCAGGGGCAGCAGAGAACGGCAGCCTTGTCTGTAAAGCTAGCGGAAATTGAATTGATCAAACATGAAGTAGGTGAATATCCGATCCTCCTGCTTGATGATGTATTGAGTGAACTGGACGATATTAGAAAGACGCATTTGCTCGGCGTATTTCAGGAAAAGGTTCAAACCTTTGTCACGACTACATCGGTCGACGGATTGGATCATAGTTTGCTTGATCGGGCAACGCTTTTTGAAATACATCAAGGAAACGTAGAATGTACAAAACAGTAATTGGATTTCCGCCCTCTTCGGCGGAATGTATCTGAATGACGCAGGCAGCAGAAGCGGCTGTTTGAAAGAACTCAAAATCAAGGCTCTGTGCCATGAGACTATGAGTTTCTCAGATAACACCAAGTTAGGTGGGTTAAGATGAGCGAGAATCAGGAACAAAAACAATCTTATAATGCCAGTGAGATTCAAGTACTCGAGGGACTTGAAGCTGTTCGAAAACGTCCGGGCATGTACATAGGAACGACCAGTGAAAAGGGCCTCCATCATTTGGTTTGGGAAATTGTGGACAACTCGATTGATGAAGCACTTGCAGGTTATTGCAGCCATATTCAAGTAATCATTGAAAAAGAAGGCGGCATCACCGTTATGGATGACGGCCGCGGTATTCCGGTTGACATTCAAAAGAAAGTGGGCCGTCCCGCAGTTGAAGTTATTATGACCGTTCTTCATGCCGGAGGAAAATTCGGCGGTGGCGGATATAAGGTTTCTGGGGGACTGCACGGCGTGGGGGCATCAGTAGTTAATGCCCTTTCAACGACAATGTGGGTCAAGGTTTATCGGAACGGACATGTCTATTATCAAGAATATCATCGCGGGAAGCCGGCAGCTGATCTGAAAATCATCGGTGATTCTGACAAAACCGGAACGACGACTCATTTTGAACCGGATCCGGAAATTTTTACGGACACAACGACTTTTGATTATGACACACTTCGTGTACGTGTACGCGAACTCGCCTTCCTGAACAAGAACATACGGATCTCGATTGAAGACAGGCGTGCGGAGGACAAAAAAGAAACATTCCACTATGAAGGCGGTATCCGTTCTTACGTGGAATTTTTGAATCGTTCGAAGGAAGTCATTCACCAGCCGATTGATCTGGAAGGTGAGAAAGACGGCATTAAGGTTGAAATCGCGATGCAATACAACAGCGGTTTTTCAAGCCAGCTCTATTCCTTTGCCAACAACATCCATACACATGAAGGCGGCACACATGAATACGGCTTTAAGGTCGCCCTGACCCGTGTCATTAATGATTATGGACGCAAAAATCAATTTATAAAGGGCAGCGATTCCAATTTGACCGGGGACGACGTGCGCGAAGGCCTGACCGCGATTGTGTCGGTCAAGCACCCGGATCCGCAATTCGAGGGACAGACCAAAACCAAGCTTGGCAACTCTGAAGTACGAACGATCACGGATACACTTTTCTCAGAAGCATTTTCGCGGTTTTTACTTGAAAATCCCGATGTTGCACGAATCATCGTTGAAAAAGGTATTGTAGCTTCACGAGCAAGATCGGCGGCAAAAAAAGCGCGTGAGTTGACACGGCGAAAGAGCAGCCTGGAAGTATCTTCGCTTCCGGGCAAGCTTGCGGACTGCTCATCGAAAGACGCAAGCATCTCGGAATTATATATTGTCGAAGGAGATTCAGCCGGAGGTTCGGCAAAGCAAGGCAGAGACCGCCTGTTTCAAGCGATTCTCCCGCTGCGCGGTAAAATTCTTAATGTTGAGAAGGCCCGTCTTGACAAAATCTTGTCCAATGCGGAAATCCGAGCCATGATCACAGCGCTCGGTACCGGCATTGGCGATGAATTCAATTTGGAAAAGGCAAGATATCATAAAATTATTATTATGACCGATGCGGACGTCGACGGTGCGCATATCCGTACACTGTTGTTAACGTTCTTCTATCGCTTTATGCGGCCGCTGCTTGAGAATGGCTATGTTTATATTGCTCAGCCGCCTCTCTTCCGCGTCCAATACGGGAAAACACTTCTGTATGCATATGATGATCTGGAATTAAAAAGGATTCAGAGCGAGCTGCCGCCAACTGTAAAGCCGGCATTGCAGCGCTACAAAGGTCTCGGCGAAATGAACCCGGAACAGCTGTGGGAAACGACCATGGATCCGGAAAATCGTCTTGTCCTGCAGGTAAATCTTGAGGATGCGATTGAAGCGGATCAGACGTTTGAAATGCTGATGGGCGATCGGGTTGAACCGCGTCGTGATTTTATCCAGCAAAATGCCCGTTATGCAGAAAATCTGGATGTTTGATCAGCAGCAGTATCTGCAGAGTTAATTTTTTGAGTAAAGCAAGGAGGAAACAAAATGGCAGAGCAAGATGAACGGCGAGTCAAGCCGGTCAATATAGGCAAACAGATGCGTGATTCGTTCTTGAGTTACGCGATGAGCGTTATCGTCAGCCGCGCATTGCCTGATGTGCGCGACGGCCTGAAGCCGGTGCACAGGCGAATTCTTTTCGCCATGAATGAACTCGGCATTACGTCGGATAAGGGCTATAAGAAATCAGCGAGAATTGTCGGCGAAGTCATCGGTAAGTATCATCCGCACGGTGATTCGGCTGTTTATGATACGATGGTGCGTATGGCTCAGGATTTCAGCTATCGCTATGAATTAGTAGACGGTCATGGTAACTTCGGTTCAGTCGATGGTGATCCGGCAGCTGCGATGCGTTATACGGAAGCACGCATGTCGAAAATATCCATGGAAATGGTACGCGATATTCGCAAAGATACCATTGATTTTGTTCCGAACTATGACGAGAACGAAGAAGAACCGGTTGTGCTTCCTTCACGTTTCCCTAACTTGCTGGTCAATGGCGCTTCAGGAATTGCCGTCGGTATGGCGACCAATATTCCTCCTCACCAGTTGGGTGAGGTCATTGATGCCGTTCTGGCACTCAGCAAGAATTCGGAAATTCCGGTTGAAGAATTAATGCAATGTATACCGGGACCTGATTTTCCGACCGGAGGATTGATCTTAGGACGCGAAGGTATTCGCCGCGCGTACCGTACTGGTCGGGGATCAATTATCGTTCGTGCGAAGGTTGAAATTGAAGAAAACGCGAATGGAAAACAGAGCATTATTGTGACTGAACTTCCATATCAGGTAAATAAAGCGAAACTGATCGAACGAATTGCCGAAATGGTTCGCGATAAGAAAATTGAAGGTATTACCGATCTGCGCGACGAATCGGATCGCCAAGGCATGCGTATGGTGATTGAAGTTCGCCGCGATACGAACGCGAATGTACTTCTTAACAATTTGTACAAGCATACCGGGTTGCAAACAAGCTTCGGAATTAACATGCTGGCGCTTGTAGACGGCAGACCGCGTGTTCTGACATTGAAGGAATGCTTGCACTACTACCTTGAGCATCAGGAAACGGTTATCCGCCGCCGCACAGCATTCGAACTGAAAAAGGCTGAGGCACGTGCGCATATACTTGAAGGATTGCGTATTGCTTTGGATCATTTGGATGAAGTCATTGCCTTAATCCGCGGTTCGAAAACGGCAGACATTGCGCGTCAGGGATTAATGGAGAACTTCTCACTCAGCGAGATTCAGGCTCAAGCAATTTTGGATATGCGCCTGCAGCGTTTGACCGGACTGGAACGCGAGAAAATCGAGCAGGAATATGCAGAGCTTGTCAAGAAAATTGCCGAGCTTAAGGAAATTCTTGCTGACGAGCAAAAAGTACTGCATATCATCCGCAAAGAATTACGCGAAATCAAAGAAAAATACAATGACGAGCGCCGAACAGAAATCACAGTCGGCGATGATTTGATTGAGGATGAAGATCTGATCGAGCGTGAAGACATTGTCATTACCGTCTCTCATAATGGATACGTAAAACGTATGCCGGTAAATACGTACAAGAGTCAGAATAGAGGCGGACGCGGGATTCAGGCGATGGGAACGAATGAGAACGACTTTGTGGAGCATCTGTTCCAGACCAACACGCATCATCATATCCTGTTCTTTACGAATAAAGGGCGCGTCTACCAACTGAAGGGGTATCAAATCCCTGAACTAGGCAGAACGGCAAAGGGTATTCCAATTATTAATTTAATTCAAATCGAAAAAGGCGAAAAAATTACAGCCTTCTTCCCAGTCGAAGGATTTGATGAGGAACATTACCTTGTTTTCCTGACAAAGAATGGTATCACAAAGCGCTCACCTCTTTCCGATTTCTCAAATATCCGAAAGACCGGCTTGTTCGCAATTACAGTTCGTGATGAGGATGAACTCATCGCCGTTCGCCTTACAGACGGAAGTCATGACCTAATTGTCGGAACGAAGAAAGGAATGGCCATCCGCTATCATGAAACCGATGTGCGCGCAATGGGACGCACAGCGGCAGGTGTCAAAGCAATTACCTTAGACGCAGGCGATGAAGTTGTCGGCATGGGTATTGCCGATGTCGGTATGGACGTATTAATTGTTACGGAAAATGGATTCGGCAAACGCACGGCAAGTGACGAATACCGGCTGCAGACGCGCGGCGGCAAAGGGCTTAAGACATGCAATATTACGGAGAAAAACGGTGAATTGGTTGCCCTGCGTACTGTTGAGGAAACGGAAGATCTCATGATTATTACGGCGAACGGTGTCATCATTCGTATGCCTGTATCCGGGATTTCCAAGCTCGGAAGAAATACGATGGGTGTAACCTTGATCCGAGTTGATGAAGGAGACAGCATTGCAACAATCGCCCGCATTCAAAATAATGATGATGAAGAATCGGAAGCACCCGAGGATAGTGAAGAGTAACGACACACAGACCTGAATGGCGAGGTGAGCCGGCATGATAGTAAATACCGATGAACTTAAAGCTGGGTGCATCCTGAGGAAGGATGTCTATTCCAAATCGGTTAAACCGCTGATGAAAGCAGGAACGGTGCTTAACGAAACACATATTGCGTTTCTAAGAGCCTTTTTAATTACACATGTTGATGTTGATCATTTTGTGCGGTCTTCCGTAAAGCGTTCGATCGAGAAAGAGTCAAATCATGACCCTGAGACCAGTCCTTTGACTGTTCCAGAGCCTGAAGCTGCGCTCAGCCCATTGGACAAGAAATATCAGCAGTCGGTTAGCGACTATCAGCATTTCTTTCATCAGTGGCAGTCAGGTGCAGGAGTGTCCATCGGTGATTTTAGAGCTGCCATGATGCCATTGATCACTGGCGTGTTTGATGATCCGATGTGGCTCGCTTCCCATTTTATTAAGCATAGGCGAATTCGCAATATTGCTGAACGCAGTGTTCTTTTTGGATTATTGGCTGCTTTTTTTGCCAAAAAATCAAATTTTGGTTCCGGTGAAAGTATTCAGCTTGGACTTGCAGGCATGCTTGCCGATTGCGGGCTTGCCAAACTTTCTCCATCGCTGCTTGTGAAAAAAGAACGCATCGGCAGTGAAAAAAGTGCTTTTGAAAGGCATGTAATCGACAGTTACAAGATGCTTAAAGGGATTCCGACACTTAAGGATGAGACATTGGTTGCCGTCATTCAGCACCATGAACGTGAAGATAAGAGCGGTTTTCCGCTCAATATCGACGGCTCTCAGCTGAGTATGAATGGAAAGATTCTGGCCATTTGCGACAGTTTATTAACTCAAATGACAACTGAACGCACCGGCAGCCTGCTTACTGTTCTTGACCATTTAAGAATCTCATCTTATGGAAAATTGTCTCGCTATCTTTTGGATAAATTTTGTTATGAATTAATGACCTTGTTTGTTGGCATGAATGTCCAGCTCTCGGACGGTCAGACCGGAGAGATAACTTTTATACCAGCGAAAGAACCAACACGGCCGATGATTCATCTCGCTGATAATCGTGTGTATGCTTTGACTGAATTCAACAACGTCACCATTGATCGCTTTCTGTGATTATGGTGACGATTCTTTTTAACCACTAGAGATGCCGTTCGTCGAAAAATGATTGGAAAAAGAAACTACCTGCGCATGGCTCTCATTCGGTTTATAATGAATGGGTACATTCCATTAATTAAAAATTTTTGCGGGATTTTGTGTGAACGTGAGTTGCTATGAGTGGCAATAAATAGAATTAAAACCATTATTTTATAAGATTGTTATTAGAAAAATTCAACTTTATCTCGTATTCTTGACAGGTGCAGGCGCACTTGATACGCTATCAATAAATTTTTCGGATAGTAAGACAACCATACTATGGGGGTAATCTAACATTGATGAGAGAAGATAAGTTTGTAAAAGAGTCATTGACCTTTGATGATGTATTGCTTGTTCCGGCAGCTTCTGAGGTTTTGCCAAGAGATGTTTCCGTTCAAACGGCACTGACTCGTACACTGAATCTGAACATACCGATTATCAGCGCAGGTATGGACACAGTCACTGAAGCAGCAATGGCTATTGCAATGGCTAGGCAAGGCGGCATGGGTGTTATTCATAAAAATATGTCGATTGAAGAACAAGCAGAACAAGTCGACAAGGTGAAACGCTCTGAAAGTGGCGTCATTACCAATCCGTTTTTCTTAACTCCGGAAAACCAGATTTTTGATGCGGAGCATTTGATGAATAAATACCGGATCTCCGGTGTTCCGATTGTTGACAATACAGCAGATCAGCATCTTGTAGGTATTTTGACGAACCGTGATATGCGCTTTGTCAAGGACTACTCAGCGAAGATCGGCGATATGATGACTAAGGACAACTTGGTTACGGCGCCGGTCGGCACGAGCTTAAAAGAAGCCGAAGAAATTCTGAACAAGAACAGGATTGAAAAATTACCGCTTGTGGATAATAACGGCGTGCTTAAAGGATTAATCACAACGAAGGATATTGAAAAAGTTGTTGAATTTCCAAGTTCGGCAAAAGACGAACACGGAAGGTTACTTGTGGCTGCCGCAGTCGGAGTGACGGCTGATGCATTGCTGCGCGTTGAAAAACTCGTTGATGCCGGTGCTGATGCCATCGTGATTGACACGGCGCACGGGCATTCTAAAGGCGTACTGCAAAAGGTTGCCGGCATTCGTACTAAATTTCCAAAGGTCAGCCTGATCGCAGGAAACGTGGCAACGGCAGAAGGCACAAAAGCATTGATTGATGCTGGTGTAGATGTTGTTAAAGTGGGGATTGGACCGGGATCCATTTGTACGACCCGTGTCGTAGCAGGCGTTGGTGTTCCGCAAATCACAGCAGTTTATGACTGTGCAAACGAAGCGGATAAACATGGTGTAGCAATTATCGCCGATGGCGGAATTAAATATTCAGGAGATATTGTAAAAGCCTTGGCAGCGGGCGGCAGTGCCGTTATGCTTGGCGGACTTCTTGCCGGTGTAGACGAAACTCCGGGAGAAAAAGAAATTTATCAAGGAAGACAGTTCAAGGTTTATCGCGGCATGGGTTCGGTAAGTGCGATGGAACACGGCAGCAAGGATCGCTATTTCCAGGAGAATGCAAAGAAATTAGTTCCGGAAGGTATTGAAGGACGTGTTCCTTACAAAGGCCGGCTGGCCGACTCGATTTATCAGTTGATCGGCGGTTTGCGTTCAGGAATGGGGTATTGTGGCGCAGCGAATTTACAAGCATTGAGAGAAAATGCGCGTTTTACAAGAATTACTAATGCAGGATTACTTGAAAGTCATCCGCATGACGTTCAGATAACCAAAGAAGCACCGAACTATTCTATTAAATAATTATAGATTGTGCTTCCGTACTGATATGTTAACGACCATTGCTTTGCAGACGGGCGGACTGCATAACCGTCTATTATCAATTATTTAGAAAAAGAGATACGTAGTAAAGAAAAGTCGAGACGGCATGTATCGCCTCGGTTTTCTATGCTTGCGCTGATTGATTTCGCATGAATACTTTCGGGGGTGTAGGGGTTGAATTTCAGAAAAAAGCTAGGTCGCTTTGCGGCGGCAAGCCTAGCATTTGTACTTGCTTTGACGCTGACCTTTCAAGGGCAGTTTGCTTCAAAGGCCGAGGCGGCATCAGATCCGCTTGGGTTAAAAGCCAAGTCAGCGATTCTCGTGGATTATAACAGCGGTCAGATTCTTTATGAGAAGGATGCAAGCAAAGTTTATCCACCAGCCAGTATGACGAAAATGATGACCGAATACTTGGTCATGCAGGCACTTCATTCGAAGAAACTGACCTGGAATACGAAAGTATCGATCAGCGATTATGTCTACCAGATTTCTCAGAACCGTGCTTACTCCAATGTGCCGCTTAAAAAAGACTATGAGTATACGGTTAGAGAATTATACGAAGCGATGGCAATCTATTCAGCAAACGGAGCGACAATTGCTCTTGCGGAAAAAGTCGGCGGAACAGAAAAAAATTTCGTAGATCTCATGAATAAAACGGCGAAGAAATTCGGCATGACCAGTGCCCACTATATTAATAGTTCTGGTCTTGAAAATGAGGATTTAGGCAAGTTTGCTCCGTATGGCGACAGCAAAGCAAGCAATCAACTCTCTGCTTTGGATCTTGCCAAACTGGCCTATCATGTGATTAAAGATTATCCTGATGCGCTTGAAATATCCAAGATTCCACTAAAGAATTTTACTGCCGGAGTGGATGCTCCAATTCAAATGGTGAACTGGAATTATATGCTTCCGGGATTCGGCGCGAATATGAGTAAATTTAAATATGACGGTGTTGACGGCCTGAAGACGGGGCATACCGATCTTGCCGGCTATTGTTTCACCGGAACAGTTAACCGCAACGGCCATCGCCTGATCAGTGTTGTGATGGGTACGAATTCAGATGCTCAGCGTTTTGAACAGACGCGTGCACTCTTTGACTACGGCTACCAGCAATTTACTGATAAAACAATTGCTAAGAAGGGCCAACTCATTAAAGGCAGTAAGACAGTGCCTGTTCACAACGGTAAAAAAGGCGAAGTGAATGTTGCGTTTGGTGATTCCTATAAAACAGCTGTTGCAAGTGGCGAAAAGGTTGCCACTAACTTCAAAGTCGTATTGGATAAATCAAAGCTGAACAAGGACGGTTCCTTGGAGGCTCCGGTGAAGAAAGGCGAGAAAGTCGGTTATGTAACACTTTCTCATAAAGGAGATACACACTATGGTTATCTCTACAATACAAACAGCAAGGTTCCGGTCATTGCGGCGGAACAAGTTGATCGAAACAACTGGTTTGTTCGTATGTTAAAAGGAATTGGCAGCTTCTTTTCATCCATTTTTTCATGGATTGCAGGACTCTTTTGAGAGAGCTGATTAAATTAAAATAGAATTATAGGTAGTCGTAAAAAAGTCGGGAGAAAGTCCCGGCTTTTTTTTGCTAATCATAAATGAAAATTTTCTAAGAAACGACTAGTGAGTCGCGATATAATTTGGTTGATACAGCGAAAAAAATTACTCTCTTTCCTCGCACATGTATATAATAAAAAAAGAAAAATGAACCAATTACCTTTTATACATATTTATTTACTGGGTTTTATTGTACACTATAAATAATTGAAGAAACATAACTTTTACAAAGAAACAACTGGAGGGATTATGGTGGTACAGAAAGGTACGGAGCGCGTAAAGCGCGGAATGGCTGAAATGCAAAAAGGCGGCGTGATCATGGACGTGGTCAATGCTGAGCAAGCGAAAATTGCGGAGGAAGCCGGTGCAACAGCGGTAATGGCATTGGAGCGGGTTCCTTCTGATATCCGCAAGGCGGGTGGCGTTGCCCGGATGGCTGATCCCACAATTGTAGAACAGGTTCAGAATGCAGTTTCCATTCCGGTTATGGCGAAAGCAAGAATCGGTCATATCGTGGAAGCACGTGTTCTTGAAGCAATGAAAGTCGATTATATCGATGAAAGTGAAGTGCTTACTCCGGCAGATGATGTTTTTCATATAGATAAAAAGGCATTTACCGTCCCGTTTGTTTGCGGATGCCGCGATTTGGGCGAAGCAGCACGCAGAATTGGTGAAGGTGCGGCTATGTTGCGGACAAAGGGCGAACCAGGAACCGGAAACATTGTTGAAGCCGTGCGCCATATGCGTCTCGTGAACAGTCAAGTACGTAAAGTTGTAGCGATGGCTCCGGACGAATTGATGGTGTTTGCAAAAGAACTTGGCGCTCCTTATGAAATACTTCTGCAAATTCGTGAGGCAGGACGGCTGCCGGTTGTTAATTTTGCTGCCGGCGGTGTTGCAACTCCTGCCGATGCTGCATTGATGATGGAGCTCGGCGCGGACGGAGTGTTTGTCGGCTCAGGTATATTCAAATCGGAAAATCCGGCTAAATTTGCACGTTCAATTGTAGAGGCAACCACATACTACCAGGATTATGAACGAATTGTTGAACTGTCCAAGGGACTCGGAACGCCGATGAAGGGCATTGACATGAGCAAGCTTGAACCTGCGGAACGCATGCAGGATCGCGGAATCTGAGAGGTGAGGAACAATGTCTGTTAAAATTGGCGTGCTTGCGCTTCAAGGTGCCGTCAGCGAGCATGTTCACTCGCTTGAGGTATCAGGTGCAGAAACAGCTCTAGTTAAAAATGCCCGCGACCTGGACGGCCTGGATGGACTTGTGCTTCCCGGCGGCGAAAGTACAATGATGCGCAGAATCATGGACCGCTATGATCTATTTGAAGCAGTCAAAAATTTTGCTGAACAGAAACCTGTATTCGGCACATGTGCAGGCTTGATCTTAATGGCGAAGCAAATTGAGGGCAGACGCGGTCCCCATTTGGCTTTACTGGATATTGATGTTAAGCGAAATGCTTTTGGCCGCCAAGTCGACAGCTTTGAAGCGGATTTAGAAATAAAGGGGATTAGTGAAACGTATATCGGCGTGTTTATTCGAGCACCTTATATCAAAAGTGCCGCTGAAAATGTGGACGTGCTCGCTACGTGTGAAGGCCATATTGTGGCATGCCGACAAGGCAGATTTCTTGCCTGTGCCTTTCATCCTGAATTGACTGATGATCCCGCAATGCATCGTTACTTCGTTCGAATGGTGGAGGAATACAATTAACCGCTTGCTTTTTTTTTAACAGTAGTGTAGATTTTATGTAAGTCGAATTTATTCGCTTGATGACGGGAAAAAGTAACATTTGTCTCCTTGAATAGAGAGCCGCAGTCGGTGGAAAGCGGTGAAGGAGCAGATGCGAATCCATCCCTGAGAGTTGGATCGGAGAAGGCACCGATCACACGGATCATTACCGTTATCAATGACTAAAGCGGCCGACAAACCGCAATGCGGCATGTCGGCAATTTGGGTGGCAACGCGGGTTAAGTCTCGTCCCTTTTATTACAAGGGACGAGATTTTCTATTTTTATCTAGGAAAAGAAAAACTAAGGGCTGGCAAGGTCCAAGGTTTTCTTTAGGAGGCAGAAAACGATGCTCGATATGAAACGATTGCGAGATCATTATGATGAAATCAAGGAAAAATTAAATAAGCGGGGTGAAGATCTCTCCGACTTTCAGCGTTTTCCTGAATTGGACGACAAGCGCCGTGAACTAATCAGTCAAACGGAAGTTTTGAAAGCAAAGCGCAATGAAGTATCTGCGCAGGTTGCTGCAAAAAAAAGGGCGAAGGAAGACGCACAGGAACTGATTGTATCGATGCGCGAAGTCAGTGCCAGCATCAAGGAACTAGACGGAAAGCTAAGCCAGGTTGAAGAAGATTTGAAACAAGTGATGCTGTCGATTCCGAATGTTCCACATGAAACAGTGCCAGTAGGTGAGGATGAGAATGACAACAAACCCATTCGTTTTTGGGGAGATCCTGTAAAATTTGCTTATGAACCAAAGGCGCACTGGGATCTGGCCACTAATTTAGGTATTCTCGATTTTGAGCGTGCCGCAAAAGTAACGGGCAGCCGTTTCGTCTTTTATAAGGGACTCGGCGTTCGATTGGAACGCGCACTGATCAGCTTCATGCTTGATCTGCACGAGGATCAGCATGGCTATGAAGTAATCATGCCGCCTTATATGGTCAATCGCACGAGCATGACCGGTACCGGTCAACTGCCGAAATTTGAAGAAGATGCGTTCAAGATCGCGGATGATCGAGACTACTTCTTGATCCCGACAGCCGAGGTACCTGTAACGAATTATTATCGTGATGAGATCTTAAACGGTGATCAGCTTCCGGCTGCCTTTGCTGCCTACAGCGCCTGCTTCCGTTCTGAGGCAGGATCGGCGGGACGCGATACACGCGGAATCATCCGCCAGCACCAATTTAACAAGGTTGAGCTCGTTCGGTTTGTAAAGCCTGAGGATTCTTACAATGAACTGGAGAAGCTGACAGGTCACGCGGAAGAAGTTCTGCGTCTGCTCAATCTCCCTTACCGCGTTGTCGCAATTTGTACCGGAGACCTTGGTTTCACGGCGGCGAAGAAATACGATCTTGAAGTATGGATTCCGAGTCAGAACACATATCGTGAAATTTCTTCTTGCAGCAACTTCGAAGATTTCCAGGCACGCCGTGCGAATATTCGCTTTAGACGTACGCCGAAAGCAAAGCCTGAATTCGTACACACACTGAACGGCTCTGGTCTGGCAGTTGGACGTACGGTTGCTGCAATTCTGGAGAATTACCAGCAAGAGGACGGCAGTGTTATTATACCGGAAGCGTTGCGCCCATACATGAGAAATGTGGAGAAAATCACGCCAAAAGACTAATTTTAATTTGCTCAAAATCGCAGGAGGTGCGCCATGGCTCTTCATCAGAAAGTGAACACGGACGCCAGATTAACGAAGATGATTGATGATCTTGGTATTACCCTTAATCCCAACGAACCAAAGGCTTCCAAAGATAAGAAAAGCCAGGATGAAAAAAAGAATACCACAGACGAAGATACAAAATAAAAAACGTGCAAATACGGTTTTAACCCGTACTTGCGCGTTTCATTTTTTTTTACAAACAGAAATTAGCGATATCTAGGAAAGAAAAACTAAGGGTTGGACGAGACGTCCGAACCTTGGTTTTTCTTTAAACATTGCACTCTGCTTTATCTTTCAACAAATCCTGGATATGTGCTGCAATTGCATCCGCAGATTTAGGATCATTGACGATGTCGTAGTCTTCGATATCAATTTTCAGTACCGGGCAGATTGAAAAATGGCTGATCCATTGCTCATAGCGATGAAACATTTCCTCCCAGTAACTGCGCGGCGTTTCTTTTTCCATTCCGCGTCCGCGTCGGCCAATTCGATTGATGGTCGCGTCCAATGAACCGTGGAGATAGATTAATAAGTCTGGATGGCGGAAATAAGGTGTCATCACCATGGCTTGAAAAAGGCTGGTATAAGTCTGATAATCTGCTTCAGACATTGTTCCTTTATCATGATGCATTTTCGCAAAAATACCGGTGTCTTCATAAATAGAGCGATCTTGAATATAATTGTCGGCGCTCGTCATGATCTTCTGCGTTTCCTTGAAGCGTTCCCCGAGAAAGAAGATTTGCAGATGAAATGCCCAACGTTTGAAATCCTTATAAAATAGGTCAAGATAGGGGTTTCCGTCAACTTTCTCAAAAGAGGTACGATATCCCAAACGACTTGCTATAGCAGTGGCGAAAGTTGTTTTACCGATCCCGACCATCCCGGCGACCGATATTAATTTATTCGATGATGTTTCGGAGTTGATCATTCATGACGTCCTCTCTTATACGATTTATTAAGTGTATCACCTAAAAAGTGCAAAAAAAAGTGAAAAAAGTTGAATAATGTCGATTGACGATGTATAAAAAATGCGAATTTGGTCGATTATGAGAATAGCGCAAGAACCAAATTAATGATCGAAGCACTTGACAGCAAAATGTTGATACATCAAGGTAGTATCCGCTTACAAAAATGTGATTTCATTGACACATAATGGTGATTGTGCTATATTGTAATAAACCATTTTACTACTTAATATAAGATCTGGATGTAAGAATGAAGACCCTTCCTCGAAGTGTAGTAGTTTTTACTTCTGGAAAGGTCTGTTTTTATATGCAAGCTTTTTGTTAACTGGTGGATGGTTTTAGTTCACGCGCGGGCAGCGCAACGTTTTAGGGAGGCAGTTACACATGCAAAACGGTAAGGTAAAATGGTTCAACGCAGAAAAAGGCTACGGTTTCATTGAAGTTGATGGCGGAAATGATGTATTCGTACACTATTCTGCAATCGAAGGCGACGGTTTCAAAACGCTTGAAGAAGGTCAAGAAGTTAGCTTCGACATTGTTGAAGGCAACCGCGGACCTCAGGCAGCAAACGTTACAAAACTGTGATCTTCGGCCATAACCGATGATGCGGAAGCAGTCCTCTCTAAAAAAGGGCTGCTTTTATTTGTGCCCCAAAGGCTGCGCTCGATTCAAGTCTCTTTAAATAAGTATGAGCAATCTAGAAAAACGTCATATCTGCAATTAATTTGAACACGAGACAGTCTTGATGTGTAGCAGCTAACCTCTCCTACCCTGCCTTAGGGCTTGCCATCGATCCGTTTTCTTCATATAATAGTCTATGTCGCAAAAATAGCGAGCTGCGGCTCTGTAGCTCAGTGGATAGAGCGTCGGTTTCCTAAACCGTGCGTCGGAGGTTCGATTCCTCTCAGGGCCATCATGAATAACCACGAAACCCCTTGAAACCAAGGGGTTTTTGATTTGTATAACAAGTGATACAGATTTATCATTTTTCACTGATACAGGGATAAGGTGCAAAATGGGTGCAAATTTGATAAATACAGATGCTTGTTATCTGATGTGGCTGTAATCCAATAACAAACAGTTCTTTTCTGTTTTCTCTTGATGGATATTGTCTAAAAAATTCATTGTATGTATTTGCGCTATGTCATCTATATTGAATATTTTCATTTATAATCAATGTTAAGGGGGCAAGTAAATGACAAATAAAGATACATTAAGTGATTCTCAAAAGGACCGGTTGAAAAATAAGTTATTAAATATTCTCTCAACTCTTCATAAAAAATATTTTGGAACTGCTTTAGTTATTATCAATTCCATCCCAGACAAATGTCGTTTAAATCAAAAGTCATATGACCATGCTATTTTAAAAAAGGAAAACAAGAAGAAATTGCATCCAACCCGTCCTATAAGAGGTGGAATATACAATACTCTTATTTCTGAAGACAATGTTGGATCTGAATTAAATGGAAATCACTTATGTATTGTTATCTCAAATAAAAAGAAAAATCTATACTCGGAAAAAGTGAATGTAATACCAATTGAGGGAGACGGTAATAAGATTGACCCTATAAATAATATCCAACTAAAAAATAATGATCTTGAAGATGGTTCTTTAGATAAAGATCCATCCAAGATCATCGGTGGTGATATTATGACCTTGGATAAAGCTAGGTTGGGACAAAAAATAGGGAAATTGAAAAGTGAGAAACTAGACGAAGTTATAGAAATGATTAAAGCACAGTTAGGCATTATCAAGTAAAATCTTGATTTTTCTTCAGTATTAGAGTATTCTTACATTAGAAAATGATTGTTATCAAGCCCTATGGGCACTGGCTTTTAATAAAGCTTTTCAAGGAAGAGTCGTTAGCATCTTATGATCTAGTGGCTCTTTCACTTTATTGAATTTAATTTCAAATTCTGCATATATTAAAATGTATAGTTTATCAAGCCTATAAGGCACTGGCTTTCGTTAGGGAAGCTTCTTCAAGCTATGCACACAGAGGGACCTAATTTAAACTTAGGTCCCATTATTTTTCTATTACAATGCAGTAATTATGTTTGTTAAAATTACCAGTAAAAAAAGTACGAATGTTCATACTTGTAATGAATTGGCGAAAAGTTGAACCTAATCCTTGCAAAGTTAAACCGTACCCAGCGAAAGTTCAACTTATAATCCAGTGGTTTTTGATAGACAACTTTATTTATTACTAATTTCATTAAATGCCTTGTCTAGGGCCATAGCAGCCCGTCTGTCAGAATCAATTAGAAGATGTCCATAAAGGTCCATTGTGATGCCAATTCCCGATGTATGGCCTGCACGCTCGCTTATATCCTTCATGGGAACTTTTTCGTCAATGAGGAGTGAAATGGAAGTGTGACGAAGTGAATGAAATTTAATGTGTTTCAGACCTTTTCTCTTCAAAAATCTGCGCCACCATTGCCCAATACTTTCAGGTCTAATCGGTTTACCGAATCCTCCATCAGGAGAAAAAACAAAACTGCATGGCTTACCATTCCATTCTTTAGTCCATGTCTCTGCGCATAGCAGCTGTTCTTTTTTTCTTTCAACACATAGTTGTTTTAAATATGGGATAACGAAGTTAGGAAGAACCTCAGAACGTTCATGTCCAGATTTAGTTGATTTGAGTTGGATTCCTTTTCCTTTTACACGGATAATTGCTTGCTTGATTTTTGCACTGGCCGAATCAGCCTCTAAATGCAAGCTATCCCATTCCAGTCCAGCTATTTCTCCCTCTCTGGTGCTTGTGGCAATTGCAAAGAGAATGAGCGACTGCCAAAATAGAGGCTCCTCACGCAATGCATGAAAGAGTTTTGCTAGGTCAGTCTTCTCATATATCTCAACATGCTTTTTCCCCACAGAAGGAGTTTTAACACCTTTCATAGGGCTTTCCCTGATATACTCTCTTTCAACTGCATAAGAAAAGATGCTATTTAGTACAATTTTATGATTATCTATTGTTTTTGCAGAAAGGTTATATGATCTACCTGCAAATTCGCAGTTCTTTTGTTGAAGTTTATCGAAAAAATCAAGCATGTGATACTTCTTGATTTTTCCTATGCGAAGTTTACTGAACGTAGGCAAAATGCGGAGCCTTAAATTAGATTCATATCCTTCTTGTGTTCGTGGTGATAAATGAGAAGTGTGTTTTTGCCACCAATCGTTGACAAGTTCACTAAAAAGCATGTTCTCCCTATTATCAATTAAGCCATTTGTTAGTTCGTAAATAAATTTGGCCTTAGCCTCTTCTAGTTGTCCTTTGTTTCTAATATCATCTACTCTTTTTGTTTTTCGAGGATAGTGGCCGGTTCCATCGTTACCCATTGATACGATGAGTTTGTATTTATATTTACCGATCTTTTGGGCATCACATTGCATCTTAATCCCCCCTTTTTCGCTGCTTGTTTTTCATTTGATTGTATGCATTTTCACAGCTACTTCTTTTGTTAGAGGGCAGCGCTGAACAAAATTTCTGTTTACCATGCTGAGGTTCAAAGTAGTGACCACAATATTCGCACTTTCTTAGTTCCGAACCATTCAACAAAGATATCCTCATTTGGTTGTAAGCTATATCAAACAAGCTTGAGAAGAACATTTGTTCAATGAAACCTAAATCAACAGTCCCAACAATTTTTGTTGCCATACTCGTCTTTGTATTTATTGCATCAGCAAGAAACTTTTTGCAGGATGTTATTGCATTTTCAGAGAGAACATTGGAATTATATTCTTGTCTACTATATTTTTCATAAGCTTTATTAATTTTGTCTTTAACGTCTATATCGAAAGGAGATATAAGAGATATTTCATTTACAAAATTTTGTTTTAGATATAAAGATGTTGCCAGTTCAAGATTGTTTGTTTTAACTGCAATGAAGTTATTGAATACATTTTGGTATTCGATTAAGTCCATATAGATTCTTGAAATGGGGGCAGCAGCGAAATAAAGTAGATTATTATATTGTTCTAATTCTGCTAGGCGAGAAGGAATTGAGAAGTTTGGTATTGAAGAAAAATTGATCCCCAAAGGCAAACCGAACGAACGAGCAAACTTCTTTAAACTTCGAATATCAAATGGCTTCAGTTTGGCCAGTTCGGTATACAGACCCATCCCTTCATCAGGAAAAGTATAAAACTTATCTTTTCCGCTTTTTCCCAATGTAAAATCCGAGAATGCATTTTCTGAAATTGAAATAATTGGACTTTCAAAAAGAGGTATGTCTGTTAAATCTAGCTGATGATTATTAATATTGGCATTTATAATAGCATTAATTAGATAACTCCTAAATTGGGAGCTCTCCATTTTTGAAAAACTGGCCCATTGTTCAAAATAACTCATCTCAATATTCTGCAGTATGTTGCAAGCAAGTCCATAAGCTTGTTGATGATCACCGGTAGTAAGAGCTTCTTCAACGATTGCGTTAACATCCTCTTCAGTGATTTCTAAATTAGTTGAATAGAAATCATGGGAGTTATTCACTTCGTATGGCCCATTCACAAAAACAATACTGTTCCCAATGTAAGTAGATTGCATAACATGAAATCTCCTAAATAAGCATAAAATCAATATTTTATGTTGATTTTTGTTGGTGGTGTTGTTATCCTTGTAATTGATAATAACATAATAAGCATTAATCGACAATATTATGCTTATTTCAGAGGTGATGATTTTGAATAACCTTGACATAAAAGGGGCAATTAAAAAAGCTGGATTAAAACAATGGCAAGTTGCAGACATTTATGGAATTAATGATGGGAATTTCAGCCGATTATTACGTAAACCTCTTAAGGGTGAAAAACGCGTAAGGGTGTTAAGGGCAATTGAATTGGCAAAAAAGGAATACGGGGAGGATGCAGAATGATAAATGTAAAGAGAACAGTCTTAACAGCAGATGAAGTAGCAGAGTTATTGGGGTTACGGCGCGATTACATATATGATCTATGTCGGAAAAACGAGATTCCCCACAAAAGAATTGGAAAACGTTATTTGCGCTTTAATCTTGTAGATATAGAGAAATGGATGCACAGCGGTACTGAGTAAATGATTTCTCATTAAATTTTACTTGTTTTAGAAAATGGGAGGTGAGTTGAAATACAGGGTTACATTAAGGATTATCGTAAGGAGCTAGAAAGTGACATATGGATGATGCCCCCCTTGTATGGCCGAGTTTGGCAATATCTAAAGTATAAAACAAATTACCAGTTAAAAAGAATACCTATGCGCGATGGAAGCCATTTTGAAATACAGCCGGGTCAACATTTAGCTTCAATCAGAAGCATAGCAAAAGGAGTTGGTTATATTGAACGTAATACGTTTCATGAACCAAATCCGAGAACAATTAGAAATATTTTAAACTGGTTAGAACAGCAACACATGATTTCCATAAATCATGGTTTAGGTAACAGACAATACACATTGATAACACTGTTGCAGTGGGAAAAATATCAGGCTGAAGAAATGAAAGTAACAGAACATGCACAAGATCGTGCACCAGTAGGTAAACAGTTAGTGCTTATAAACAAGAATAATAAAGAATGTATTAAGAAAATAGATAAAAAAGATACTACTACCGAACGCTCTAAAAATTTGTTCAGTGGAGAAAGTGACGGGATGTTATCTCCCGACTCATTGCGTAGTGATCGGCTTTTAAAAAAGACTGCTGAAGAAATATCACAAACTCCTGAACGTGGAAGTGACGAACTGAACAGACTATCTGATCGGTATATTGAACTAAGAATCATGCGATCTAGTAACAAGGTATACCCAAGAACCAACGATTATGTATTAATGGCTAATTTGCTCGAACAAGTTCCGATTGAGCCTACTCTTGAACTGTTGGATCAATGTTTTGAAGATTATGACACTAGGTATGCCAAATCACCTGGTAAAAAAATCACATCGTTCAAATACTGTGAAACTTATATTTTAGGGCACATTAAAAAATTACAAGCTAAGAATCTGACTAAAAAGGAAGGAGCGCTAAACAATGCAAACCATCAACGACTCTTTAAACAGGGTGATGTCGAATATGAATTACCGTTCTGAATTAGTTCGCCAATATGTATGTCCGGGCTGTCACAATGCAGTTAATATTTTCCGATTGACCGACCTTAAAGGGAATGTTTTTGAGCGATCCTTTGGCTGTGATTGTGAGCTGCTGAACGCCATCAAAATAAAACAGCAACAGGTCAATCAGCAACGAATTGATCGCATCTTTAATCAATATAGTCTAGTTAATAAATCGTTGCTATCAGCTAGTTTTGAAAGCTTTCAAGCATATTCTGAGGATCTAGTTGAAGCACTACAACAAGCAAAAAAATTTGCTGCTGAATTTAATAAAGAAAAAGGGAAAAATTTGTTGCTTCAAAGTACAGGATTTGGAACTGGAAAGAGTCATTTATCTATGTCGATTATCAAAAGTGTAAAGCAAAAAGGATATACGACAATATTTACATCAACTCCGAAATTATTAACAAAGATCAGATCGACTTACAATCGGAATACTGAAACATCAGAGGATGAAATGATTAATAATATTGCTGCAGCTGATCTAGTTGTTTTTGATGATATCGGAGCTGAAAATGCAAAGGGTTGGGGGTATGAAAAACTGTTTGAGATCATCGATCAACGCTCAGGAAAATCAAATATTTTCACAACGAATTTAAATAGCAACGATTTTCAAAATGATCGAGATCTTGGAAGATTATTTTCACGAATGATGGAGAACTGTTCCGTAATCTCTTTGAGTGATGTTCTGGATTATCGAATGAAGAATTTTACAAGAAAAATGGCTCCAGGAAAGTAAGGGTCGTAATATGAATTGTTTTGAAAAATATATTCATCACTTGGTACTCTTCTATTAATTTTCAATGACATTTTCTTGGGTAATATTTGAATTAATAGAGGGAGTCTAAGTACCAAGTGCCCATTTATACACCCTATCGGGTGAACAATGGGCTTATCCTCAAAAACAACCTTCGGATAAGTTGTTGCCTGTCGGCAATCGCCCTCCGGGGGAAGCAAAGGAGCATCATCGGCATGAGCCTCTTTTACCTAAATGTAAGAATATTAAATAGATCTAAACAATCTGCCGTCGCTGCTGCTGCTTATCGAAGTGGGGAGAAGCTATATTCTGAAAGAGATATGGAAACAAAGAAGTATCGAACACGTGAGGTAGCACCGGAAAGTTTTATTATGGTTTCGGACAATGCCCCTGAGTGGGTGAATAATCGAGAAAAGCTATGGAATGAAGTTGAAAAAATAGAAAAAAATATTAATAGTCAGCTTGCACGAGAGATTAAAGTAGCCCTCCCACTAGAACAAAGTAACAATGTTCAAAAAGAGTTGCTGGTTGATTTTGTACAACGTAATTTTGTTGATAAAGGCATGGTTGCTGATGTGTCCATTCACCGAGATAAAAAAGAAAATCCTCATGCACACATTATGTTGACGATGCGGCCCTTTATGGATAATGGTCAATGGGGAAATAAAAAGAAAAAGATTTATCTAAAAGACGACAACGGTAACAAAATATTAGATAGCAAAGGAAAGCCAAAATACAGAACAATCTCTCTTACCGATTGGGACAAAAGAAAAAACATTTCGACTTGGCGGAAAGACTGGGCGGATACAGTTAACAGGTACTATGAACGAGAAGATTTAAATGAACGAATAACCGAGAAAAGTTACGCAGAACAGGGCTTGGATAAGATGCCGAAACATCGGTTGACTGTTGAAGAATATCGTTTTGAAAAAGCTCAAAAGGAACAGGCAGAGAGAGAAGGGAAAACTTATAAACCAAAGTCCTATTATGCGCAAATAAATAAAAAGATTGATACCCTAAATAAAGCAATAGAACTTAAGAAACAGAAAATCGTGGAATTGGCCGAATATAGACAAGCCATGGACGAGCCGGATTACAAAGAACTGAACAAAATCCGGGACATTAATAACCTCTCTACGGATGATCGGTCTGCCATACGTGCTATTGGCAAGCACATGAAAAGATTTGTTGACCTTGAAACGGCAGAGAAGAATATGGAACGTATGCAGCATTTCAAGATCGCTTTGGAAAAGAAATATTATGCGGCTAATGGTTTAGATGATTTTTTAACACGAACCAAAAACATCTATGCAAAGAACTCAAAACTGGTCAGGGGCTTCGGCATTAATCCGGCAACTTTTGAAAGTGACCTATTGCCGATTCAGAGGGAAAGAGATCAAGCCATAGATAATTATATGAAGTCCAAAAATCATTTTGATCGTGATTGGAAGCAAGGCGAAAAAGTCCTAGAGATTCAGAAAAAATTTGTAGAAAAAGAGTTTGCTTATTTGTATCCAGAGGAAAATGATAAATTAAACATGGCTTTCTCAGGTAATTTGAACCGGGATTATGCTGTCAAAGTAAAGGCAGACTATGTAAAGCAATTCCGCCAAACTGGGAAACTTGCTACTAAAATCCCCGAATTTGAGCCAAACAACCGACAATTACTTAAAGAGTATGCTGATCTACAAAATATACAGAAGAAACTGCAACAAGTTCGGGTCGATCTGAAAGTCCTTAAACGGACAAAGGACAAAAGAAAAGATGAATACCTCGCAACAGTTAAAGATCAGTATGATAAAGAAAAAGTTAAGAAGGCGGCAATCAGTTATCTCACTGCTTACAATCAGTTTACCGATAAGAAAAAGGAACGTGTCAAACTTGACACTGAGATTGCTCATTTAGTGACAAGTATTTATCCGAAAGAAGATCAGGCAGGTGTGCACAGGCTGCCATCTAATGAAAAACTTTCCCTTTTACAAATGCACATTGACGGCAAGGGGAGCGGTAACTTCAGAGTAGACAGCAAATTAGTTCATGAACAGAATGAGAAGAAAAATGCTGAGCAAGAGGTCAAAATTCAGCGCATCCGGATTCAGAAAGATACAGAATGGAAGGCCATACGGAGCAGCCTAAACAATGCTGTGTATCGGTTGCTAAGCGATCAAGAGCGTCAGGCACTTAAAACTGTTGAAAAAATGATTGGAGAGAAGCCAACGATTGGATCAGTCGAAGACCAGTTGATAGACGCTGACAAACGATTTATGGATGCAAACCGTCAATTGACTGAATTTTATCGAAATCATCCCAATGACTATCTTAGCAATGATAATGCTCCTAAATTAAGCAAATTAAATAGGCGGAGAAATAAGATAAAAGACGAGCAAATCATTTTGAACACTGCAAAGGAAGCCCTTAGTAGGCTCAAAAAAGTCGATGACAAGCTAGATTTATTAGAAAGACAATTTAAGGCCGGAGAGCAGCCCCAGGTCACTCAGGAGAAGGGACAAGCTTCAGGTAAGGGATTTATAGAGCAAGGGCTCAAAGTTATTAATGAGGCATTTACAGCAGCATTAGATGAGCAGGAAAAGCATAAGAGGAAGAAGAAAAGAAATAAATCAGAAGTAAAGTATCGTGGTAAGGATGATCGGGATCAACTTGATATGTAATTTTCTACGGCACACTATGAGCGACGCTGTTAGTATTATAGTGCTGGGTGTGATTCAGCGACAGAAGAGGGTGAAACACTTTATATATGGATAATCATAAACATACACACTTTGAAATTGGTGGCATGGACAAGCAAGTGATACTGAATGAGCACGCCATTCCAACACGAGAAGCTACGAGAAGGTCCGGTGATATGCAATGGGATAATGAAACTCTCCGCGTCTTTGTGGATGCGTCAGAGTTAAATGAACAGGGCATTTTCGGCCTTGCTGGCTGTTTTGTCGGTCAGGGCGAGGTTTTCACTCGAATGAAAAAGCATTATAATCTCAAGTTTAAGGGACAAAATCCCTATGCTGAGTGTATGGCAATTCTATTTGTGATACAGCTCCTTCCTTCCGTTATAAAAAAGAAATATACTAAACCAAAGAAAATTATTATCTTCAGTGACCTTGTTCAATTTGATTGGTTCGATAAAGTGGAGACCCCTTTTCACGATGTACAAATGAACCTAATTATTGCTCAGATAAGAGACAATCTAAAAGCCATTGGAAACCTGTTCCCAGATATACAATTTAACATTAGGTATATGAGCAAGACGTTGAAACGACATAATCCTTTTTACAGAGCAGCCCATAATGCGGCACGTAAAGCTATACAAATTAATAGGTTATCATTTGAACTGAGAGGGATTTTCAAGATCAATAAAGATTTTATATTGGGATGGTGATCATATGGATAACAAATTAAAAGCCCTTTATGACCAGGCGGTGAAATTATTTGAACGGTCCGGCATTGAACCGCGCAGAATGGAAGGGGATAGCCAGGGGATTCCCCTCGATCCAAATAACCCACAAGACCGGGACTGGTACGAGAATGATGAAGCCTATGACAGACTGGTTGATCAGCCATGAAAATGACTGAGGAAGAGATTCGAGACGCCATGAAGTATGCAAAACATTCGTTATACCTTTCAGGAATGCCATTGACAGCTGAAGACGAGAAGGACTGCAAGGCTGTTCTGTCAGGGAAAATGACGATCGAACAACTAATAGAAAAGTTAAAGCAGCAAGGCTGAAATAAAGATGCTATGCGTTACCAAATCAAACGAAAAAGACAACTTCTACTGTTAAAGGATAGATGTCGCTTTTCGCTTCAGTCTTAAGTGGGCAGGAATTAAACTTCTTTGAGGTATTCATCTAAATCTTTGTCCAAATTTGTCGTATCAAAATAATCTTTAAGATTGTTGTCAGTAAGCCAGTTCCATATAAAGTCTTTAGCAATAACCTTCATACAACCCTTGGAGCAAGCTCTAACTGAAAAATACTCTCCATGACCTGGAATTGGGTTGGTCGGATTTATTGTGAGATATTCTTTGTCTTCTTTGCTTGATACTTTTTTGGAGCAGTTTCCACATGTAAATCCCCAATCTCTTTTTATGTTGCCCCTAAACTTTTTTCTTCGAATACGTAATGCATCAACGGGTATAAAAAATTTTCCTCTTTCCTTCGAGGATTCTGGGAACAATTCCCTTAGGTATTCAAAAAAATTCTCTTTTTTAATAAATTCATCTAGATCAGGTAATTTAATTGTTTTTAACAATTCCTCAGCAATTATTTTTAATTCGTTTGTATGGAGTATTTCCCCATGATTATCAGTTAAAATTAAGTATTCCTTGTCATTAGACGTTAAGGTGCCTACCATGAATGCATTTAGACCCATTCGATCGACCATACTTTCTAAATTTGTAGGAGTATACTCTGGTACGTTTTCGAGACCATGTTTTTCAATGCAAGACGGGCAAACATGGCTATATCCAGATAAACGATGTGAATAAGGAGTTCGTATTTTAATGGTCTTAGTTTCTGTCATCATTCTACAATAAGCACACCAGTGCATAATTTCCAAACTTATTACCTTCCCTCAAAGCAAATATGTATTTAATAAATTTGCTCCTAATATTAGAATTCTATAATAATCATTCTTTTTCCTTGTCTTTTTTGTGTTTAATAGTGGCAGAGAATTTTTCACATGAGCGGATGTAATATATAAGATACCAATAAATTACATTGTAATAATTGCATAAACGGCAATATTGCGAATGAGGTCACATCTAATGGCTTGTAAAAAGTTGTATTCCTTGTAGAAAAAGTATTATAAACGTTTTATAAGTATATTGTAGGGGTGTTGGCGGTTTTCTTTAGTAAGAGTGATTTTAATTATAGGATCATAGTTTTAAGCATAAAAAATAGTACTTTTAGAATAAAGATAAAATCCTTGAAGACGGCCATGTCATCGGCCACCTTTTGCCATAAAATAGGCCACTCAATGCCAAGAAATAGGCCGCCTTCTGCCATAATTTGATCCATATGCACCGTATCACGCCTCCTGTATACTTTGGTGGC
>Ga0334901_1000802_pt1 | contig 38841 bp, 52 predicted proteins | sample GraSluR3_MG_3_FD_207216 | JGI IMG/M metagenome (GOLD analysis project Ga0334901, IMG submission 207216) | Sludge microbial communities from methane-producing bioreactor in Wageningen University, Netherlands - Granular Sludge_15_08-R3 | ecosystem: Engineered > Bioreactor > Anaerobic >...
TGTAACTTTTTTTGAACAACCCCTTGGAGGTTATTTCCATCTCTTCTCCCTCACTGTTTTTAAACATCCAGTAGGAGAATGAATTCTCTTTATAGTTATAGACTATACAAAGGTTAGGGTTCTCTGAAGTTTTCCATGGAACGAATAGGAGATAGAAATTCTTCTCCGGGATCAATATACAAAAGCTCCTGTTGATCCTATTCTTATTTATGTTGTTGGCTATATAGCTTGAGTTGCCGTCCCCGACAAGTCTTTCCTGTATCCCATCAAACATATAGATATTCCGTCCGTTGAAGAAGATGTGGAAAGATTCAAGTACCCCCACTACGTCTATACAGGGGACCCCTATGTTCCTCTTGAAGTTCTCCTGTATCCTTATAGGATCTGCCGGATCCCCTGAATATGTTATATTCCCCAGGGAAATAGAGTTCGGCTTATAGATTACAATCCCGTCTGCTCCAAGTGGAAGTACCCCAACAATCTCTGAAATATTGTCATACAGGGCGTATGTAGCTCCATCCAGCATTGACAGCTGTCCTGAATCCCATACTTCCATGGCGTTCTTATTCCAGTACCCAGTACCTGTATCAAAGATCCCTGAAGCTATTACATGATTTCCAGATCCTGTTCCCCAGTAGGCAAGGTGCTTACAGAAGTTTGTGTATGAGGATAGATTAACACACTGTCCTGTAGCGTCCCATCTCTGTACAAAGTCCTTACTGTTGGTAGCTAACATTACCGCTTCATCAAGATCTTCGTCATAAGGATATACAAGGCTCCATGAGTCATCTTCAGAACCATCGTAGCACAGTCTAAGACAGTACACGGAGTCTGTTACATCCGCAGCAGGAGCAGTCTTTAAGGCTATCTCTGTAGCGGAATTTATACTTGCAACTAAATGCCATGTGGTACAAAGGTTGGGGTCATCAGAGTCAAAAGATATTTGATATAAGTTTTGTTTACTCCACTCAGTATTATCCCACACTCCTCCGGTCAAGGTTACCGCAGTCCCCGAGGAAGTTACGGTTCCTGTTTTATAATTCCTTGTGATAATATTAAATGTCCCGTCAGTCTCGCTGTATGCGTATATGTCCTTGGTGGTACAGACTATCAGGTATTTGATGTCATTAAACATTTTCCTGAATAGCCCAACTCTTTTAATAGGGTCAGTGAATTCGTAAGAAAAAGAGTAGGTTCCGTACCTGTCCCTGAGATACCCATCCTCAAAGAGAATGTTCATTCCATCCTGTAGTGCGGACTCAGGGATCTTTCGAGGAGAGATGTCTTTGATAATGTTATTGAATACTGGTATCTCTAAGGTTTCCATTTTTTTCTTCCACCAATTTTTCTATTGCTATACGATTTAGTGTTTTTCCCAACAGCTCTTCTGCTTCTGCTTGTGCTTCATCCAGTATCCTTAGGCGGTTTTCTTCTGCTTGCTCTATCCTTATTTCTTCAGGTGTCTTTTCAGGTTCTTTAATCTCTTGAACTTTCCCATCTTTAATTTCATAGCCTTCTGGAACAGGAAGAAAACCTTCAATAATTCTTTGTTCTTCTGATTTATATTTAAGGTTTCCATCATATTCATTTATATCAGCTCCAATTCTTGTTTCAAAGTTTTCAGGAACTTCAAGAATAGTATCATAATCATATAAAGATTGAAGAACTTGATTTAATTCGGTTCTGGATTTTTGAGAAGCTACAAGTTTTGTAAGTTTGTTATCTTTTAACAGTATATATTTCATTATGCTACCCTTTCCCATATTCTCATAAGTCTATTTGTTGGCTCTGTTCTCCCATCTAAATCGGAAGTTGATTTATTGTATGGTGAATATATCGGGCTTATTGTGAATAAAGGTGCATTCCCACCCACTCCTGAACTATACCTGTTTCCTGTATTTTGGATAAATCTAACTTGCCCTGTTCCATAAGAAGAACTTGGTCCTGCAGCTGCTCCCCATATTCTCAAATCCCCTGTGATATATTGAATTTTATCTTCTGCTAATCCATTAGCATTTCTGTAAGGGGTTAATGTAGGAGTTCCAGCAGAATCAGCTTTATAATATTGTGTTGGCTCATGACCTTCAGTTTTGAAAAACACACCTTCTTCATCAAAAATACAAGCCCATTCACCACCAAATTTAAATTCAGGGGATTTAGCAGAACTGAATGTTCCATCAGGTTCTGGAAGTTGAATATATCTTTCTCCAATAGTATATAAGTTTTCTAAGGGATAGTTTTCTAATCTCTCTTTAAGATAATCTATGTTAGCCATTAACTGATTTATATCTGCTGAAGAGTTTAAATCATTTTCTGTTCTTGTAGGTATTGGTATATAACTCATATTTTAACCTATTTTCCAGAATTTAAAATCTGCGTAAATTGCATCAGTATCATCAATACAAGCTACATTTCTATAACCAAAACCATCTGTAGTTCTTGTAGTTTGACACCAGTGGTGAAGTTGAATTTCAGTTTCTTCTGTCAATTCAAACCTCCCATATATTTCACTACCTGAATTATTATATCCCCCTGCTGGATAAGATAAACCAGCTGTTCCAATAATTATAACTTCATCTTTAGTTATGTTGTAAAGTCTTGCTGTGTTAGCATTGCAATAAAAAGCATAACTAACACCACTGACTTCATATTTACCAGCAGGTAGTGTTATCTTTGAAGTTAATGAATCAAAAGAAGCACCTGTGATTTCATTTATCGCAACATGATTAAGTGGTCTATCTCTCCAGGCACCGGCAGTAAAAGTTCCAGAACCAGTAGCCCCTGAAAGTTTATGTTGAACTTGAAATAACTTAGCAGGTCTAAAATCACTTAATTCAGTTTCAGCTTCTAATAATCTTTCTTGTAAATCTATAACATAAGCTAAAAGTTCAGTTATAGTCTTTTCAGGGGCTTGTTCTCCATTCCCTGATATAACTTTTATATTCTCCATAAGTTGATTAACATCAGCAGAAGAGTTTAAATCATTTTCGGTTCTTGTAGGTATGTGTGTATAACTCATTATGCTATCCCCCCAAGTCTAAAAGGATGAGTGGCAGTACCGCCTGAAGGGAAGGTATCTTCAAATTCTAAACTATATGATCTTGAATAATATAACCCTAAACTGACTCTTCCAGTTGAATGTGCTGAATATATAGTTAGTGTTTGATCTGATAAAAATGTAACCCAATATACATTTCCTCTTACAACTTCTACCGGTTCATCTAAATCCATAATAATTGGTGTTTCAAATAGTCCTGTAAAAGAAGGGACTATAAACTCTTCAGTCTTTCCTAAAAGTTGATATGGGTATTGTCCGCCCGTATCTGAGTAAATAGCCATTTTAATTTTAGACCCGACAGGAGAAGAAGATAACAGCATCCCCAGACTATATATCTTACCAGTATATGTTGATGCCTTTTTAATTGCCCCTACATAATTTCCAGTATGAGTATTAGCGTAAGCAGAATAATCAAATCCTCCTAATACAACAGCACCGGTTCTTTTATTATCAAAATCACTTTTAAGTGTATCATGTTCATTTCTTAATGTTGAAGCTTCATCTTTCAATTCTGTTAAATTCTTCTCAGGTGCTAAAGTTCCGTTGCCTGATAAAACCCTTATGTTTTCCATAAGTTGATTAATATCAGTTGAACTGTTTAAATCATCACCGCTTCTTATTGGTATGTTTTGAAAACTCATTTATATTTCCTCATAATTTGTTATATAGATTAAATCATTAGAACCTAATAAGGGAACATTAAACCAGAACCTGAATTGAATTCTTTTAGCCCCTTCAGTATCTAAAACTTCTTCACCATTGATTAAATAATATTCTCCCCATTCATTAAAAGAATTATCTTCATTCTGTGTTCTCTTAAAGATTTTGATTGAATCATTTCTGGATAAGTATTTAGTAAAGAAAGTGAAGTTCTTAAAACCCGTTTCACTCTTAAAGACCTGGGTTATATATTCACCATAAACAGGAGAATGATTTCCTTCATCATAATCCATTGAATCATACTTTGAAAAATCAGGTGCAGTTCCTGAAAAAGGATTATCAGGTGTTATATAAATACCTTTTAAAATATGTCCTTCTGTTCTATAAGCATTTTCAAAAGAGTTTATATAATGATTATACTTAACAATATTTGAATCTTTACTGACATTCCGATAAAGGTCTTTGACTTTTACTTTGAAATAATAATCTTTATTTATATTAAAACCAGTAAAAGTTGCTAAAATATAACCATCAACAATATCATAATTTCTAAGTGTTAAAGGTGATATTCCCTGATTGCAGAAATGTTTATCCCACTCATAAATATTTTCAGAAAAATAAATCATATATTCATCTATTAAATCAGCAGAAATATTTGTTTGAGTGAATTTTAAAACTAAAGTATCTTCAACACTGAATACATTTACTATTTCAACAGCTTCAGGTGGAATAGTATGTCTTTGAACATACTCATAAGGATAGTTCAGCATTTCGGCTTTAATTTCTATTGTATTTTTTTGAATCTTTCTCTCGACAACTCTAAGAGGTTCCCGAATCCAGTTCATATAACTAACATCAATATGTGTGTTTAAATAAACTTTATCAATCAGCTTTTTAGAAAGATTAAATTGAATCTCTTTCTTCTTATTGAATGATCTTTCAATGATAAGATCCCCGAAATACTGTGCAGAATCAATAGATTTAAACAATATCCGATAATCATTTAAAGATGTGCTTTTCTGATCTTTATCAGGTACAATGAATTGTTTCGTCCCATACATCTGTCTTGACAGCCCTATATGTTCCGGGAGTGTTTGCGGGATTAAGAAATTAACATTAGACTCTGAGTCTAAATATGCAATATAGTAATCATTAAATATATTATCTGTATTATACCCTGTCGAAAGAGCATTAGAAACAATTTCAGATTCTGTAATTTCTAAATTGGCTTCACCATTATAAAGAACAAAAGGTTTGTAATAAATTATATTGTTCTTTGTGTATAGGAATGATGATGTTATTTTTAATATTTCTGAAATGACTGAAGAACATTTAATATTACTCGCGGTATCATATTGAATCAAAATATAACCACTGTTTGCTGCTTGAATAGCGTGGGCTATATCAAAAGATTCTTTATTGATTGCATATTCCGGTATTCCAACTACTAAAGATAATAATTCATATATGATTTCGGAAGGTGTTTTATCACTCAAAACCCCGGAACTATGAATGCAATTAGTATCTACAATTTCTTTAATGAAATTGCTGGTTTCAATTGCTAATGTTTTCTTCTTATCATCTCTTTTGAGGTTTTTAATTCTACCGTTCCAGGTAGTTATTTTATACTGTGTATCATATAATCTGATGTTTCTATCAAACCAATTGTTAAATAATAAGCTCCCTTGAATTTCTTCATCATATTTTGTTCTATCAATATTATTGAGATCTATTGACATCTTAGCTGATATGATATTTGAAAAACTAAAAGAAAGCCTTTCCTGAGAAACAGTTTCTATTTTTATAATATCAGAATCGGGGATTAAATAATCATCTATATATACTTGTATCATTATCTACTCCAACTCATCAATAGTGAACTTTCTAATAAATTTTAATGAAATTCCTTTAATCCCGGCCCGGTTGAGTTTATATAAATCATTCGCAAGATCCAGATCCTTATAAACAAATTTACATTTTTCAAATTTATCAGGATTAGACAATGGCATATAGTAAAGACGGACATCTCCTCCTATCATAGAGAGTTTTAATATATCTTTAATGTAATTTTGTTTGAGTGAAGAATATTCTAATTCAGTTACTTGCTGGAATGCTTCAACAGAAATATCATAAGTCCCGTCTTGCATTATAGTTTCAACTGGATTTACCGGGATATAACTGATCCCGATTTTCTTTGGTTTAGGTATAAAGAAAGAATCATAAGTATAAGGTGCAAAAACATACTCTACATTATAACAACCTGAATCTTTCCCTTCTTCAGCTAATTCAACAGCGGGTGAATTTGAAGGAAAACCTAAAGCCCTTGATTTCAAATTCAGATTAGTCAGATTAACATTTTCAATACCTTCATCAATAAATAATGGATTAGCATTTCTACAAGTTGAATCTATTAACACATTATTCATTTCATCAGTATAACATGTATTATAAATAGTTATTTCATTTTCTACTTCTAAGTCATAGTCACTATTAGCATGAAAGATGTTATTCTTAGCAGTAGTCGTTTCAGCATTGTTCCCATTTATTTTAATTCCTTTAAAGTTTTTGAAAATTGTATTATGGTCTATTTCAATTGTTCCTGAACCTACTTCATATTTACCAACAATATAACCGCCACCAGGACCAACATCACCAATAGCATAATCAGCATAAGAATTAAAATTTCTCATTGGAAGTGATCTAAATGTAAATTTAGTTTTTACATCCGCATACCAATAATCGGGGGCTAAACTGTTACTTAATATCCAAGCAGTTGTGGCATTTTCTTCAGAAGACGACCAATAAACTTTATCATACCCATAATCAGTTATTGTTCCTAAATTAAGAATAAGATTTAATTCATCTTTTGAGGGTAAATACCAATCAGTATAACCATTTTTCTCATAAGCTAAAGCTAAATTAGCTCCACTTGATGTGTGTCCGACTTGATTGATAATTAAATTTGAATTTGCTAAACCTGTTCCTAATGCAGTTGAAGTTCCAGAAACCAAAGTATCAGTGATGTTGCTCCAATGTCCACTTCCTACTGCATCTTCATCTTTCGCTAATTCATAATAAGTATATTCAGTAGATCCAACTTTAATTGCTTCACTGTTTAAAACCCTTGCTATTTTACTTCTGTTTAATTTAAAGTCTCCAACAGTGCAAGATATACCATTATCAAAGTTCTCAAAAGAACTATAACTAATATCAATATCCATTCCATCAGTTTTATTTAAGATATAATTAGGGAATTTTAATCCATGATTATCGTTATAACCATTTTTTAAAGAACAGGTTTTTAATATTAAATCACCTTTTGATTTTAAGACTTGTCTGATTCTTCCATCTTTATTAAGGTCAAAAGTGAATCCATCAAGAGTTATTGTTTTATCAGTTTTGAATAAAGCTATATCAAATAATTCATAAAATCTAAAAGGGGTTGAATTAATTTCACATTTATAACCACCAAAATTATACGAAAATTTATAATCTTTTAGAGGAAATAATTTATATAAACCTGTAAGACCAACACTTCCTCTCATGAAATTTAAAAGATCTATATTTATTAAAATTAAACTTAATTCATCATAAACAAAACCTTCTTGATCTGTATTGTTCCAACTTGGTAAATCTAAAATATATAACTTATCATGAGAACTATTGCTACCGTAAAATAGAACTTTGCTTTCTGATATATTATAATAATATGGATTAAATCTTAAATCACTTCCCCATTTAGTACCAGAATCAACAGTTTTTACAATCGAAGTTGGTGGAATAGCTTCTACTTCATGTATTTTATCAGCAGTTAAACTAATTAAATAATTCCCATCAGGTATTTTAAATATTCCACAACAAGATAAAGACACAAAAGAAGAATCAAGAGAACTTAAATTAGCATAAGTTTCGGCAGTTATTGTCTTAGTTATAATATTTGCTTTTATTAAATGTGTTGTTGAATCAAAGAAAACATCATTATCATCAATACCCTTAAAATAACATACTTTATAAATTGAATAAGGAATTGTTAATATTTCTGTAGTACCGTTAAATATTTTAATATCTTCATTATCAGATGTTCCAGTTCTCTCTCTTACTGCAAAATAATTATCTTTTATTAAGTAAGGTTTAAAACCTGTGTTATTCCATACTCTTAAACCAACAGTTGAAAGTTTAACATCTTCTTTTATTATATTTCCATCAAAATCAATCCATAAAGCTATATACCAAAATTTAGAATCTGCTGATCTTGAAGAATGATAATATAAAACCATACAATCTTCGAGCATTAGTTGCCAGTAGAAATCATAAGTATCCCATGTTCCACCAATACTTGAAGCATCTAAATCTTTCTCTTGAACCAATTTGTCAGATAAAGGATAAGATAAAGTTGAATCATAAATTCTTAATCTTAATTGATAAACCCTATGATCAGTATCTATTATATTTATTCTATAATATATAACTGCAAAATTTCCATTAGATATAAGCATTGGTGAGTTTGCATGTGTAATTGTAAAAGGTGATTCAAGTGCTATAGCATCTATTGTTTTATTATAATTCCCTGAACCATCTTTAGCTAATCCACCTACACTTATAACACTTTGATTGAACTTAATATCTTCTAAATTTTCAGGCGGGGTTATAATAGGCATAAATCCTAAATTAGCTACTAATCTATTACATTCACTATCAGCAGGAATACTTAATTGTTCTTCATAAAGACCACTGTCATTTATAACAACATTTGGTTTTGAAGAAGTTGTTGAATCAATACCTTTCTGGACAGTATTATATGGATTTTCAATTGTTCCATCACCTGAAACATCACTCCCAGATTTATGAACAAATATTGAATTGGTGTTATCAGGTTCAAAGTCTAAAGTTCTTAAATCAGGATTATCAGTTGCTCCAACAGCTTCAAGAAGATTAACTTCATTGTTGTTCTTTTCATTATATTCTATTTTTAGATAATCATCTATATGTAATTCATTAACTAACATTTAATTCCTCTCTTAATATGCTGATTGAAAAGTATATTTAGTAGCACCCATAGTCCGGGCTTTCTGCTCCTGGGCATCATCAACAATGTCTAATAATCCTTGAGTATCAATGATTGAGCCCTGAACATTTATCACTATTGAAGGAGAGGTGTCTGTTTTCCCTTCAGTCTTTTCTCTGAATTCCTGTGCAAAAGGTTTCGGGAGTATTGTTTCACCTTTATGTATTTGAGCTACATGATCCCGGGGAATATCCCATGCGCCCACAGCATAAGAAGGAAGAGTAGGAACTTCTATTTCGGGTTTTTTCAATTTCGCAGGCTCGGGAGGTTTCTGTTTTAGTATATTTTTAGCCTGAACTGCTCCCAGCACAGTTAGCATAGCAGCATTAGCAGATCCTATGAAGGGACCCCATTTATACCCGGCTGTTATGCCTTCAGCAGTATTCATAGCTATATTAGTAAGAGCTGATACTTTACCCACCATAAAAAGGGCTTTATTCTTTTCGTTCATGAGGGATGCACCGGCTTGAGCAATTGAAGCAGTCCCCTGCCATACTGCAGACTCCATTCCAAGGCGGGCCCTGTAGTATCTTTCAGATGCTGCAGCTTTCTCCTGCCATGCAGTGGCTTCCGCAATCACTTCCTGCTGTCTTGATTCCTCTCTAATTGCAATTAAAGCTGATTGGTATTCCTGTTCGCTAATAATCTTCTGCTGCAGCATAAGCTGAGCATTGGCAACTGCTGCCTGTTCATTTTGATATATTTCCGCAAGGTGAGCTTTTTCCAGATTCCCGATACTCTGGTAATATCTTGAAACATCAGCCTCTTTTGGTTTGCCGGGAGGAGTATTGTTGTCAGATCCAGAACCAGAGGGTATGCCCGCTTTAAAATCATCTATTAAACCATCGGTGTTATTCCCTGATTTTCGATTTCCTATTCTTTCTTTTAAATTTATAATTGCGTCATCATATTTTCTTAAAGTCTCATATCCTTTAGCTGTTTCCTGAGCAAACCTTTGTGCTCCTGCTCTTAGCTTATCAAAAGATTCTATGACTCTTTGCGCTGTGGCGTCTCCTGATAACGCTTTTTCCCTGGCCTTTTCTACAGAGCCGTATGTTGCAATGATTCCTTTTTCAGCTTTTCTGAAACTCGCATTCCATGTTTCGAAATTTTTCTGGTTTTCTTTTAAATTTCCGGAGTATTTTGCTGAAAATCTGCCTATATAAAGCGATAAAAGCGCAATCCCCTCAATAGAATCAGCCAAAGCTCCAATTACAGTATTAAAAAAACTCAGAAGAGGCCCTTCAGTTTTAGTTAAATGAAGAAAAGCAATCCCCAGGCTTCCTATTGCCGGCATTAAATCCTGGCCGAGTTTTGCAGACATATCATCAAGCCTTGAATTTATCCTTGCCTGAATATTTGCATAACTGTCAAAACTTCTCGCTTTATCACCAATAGCATTCTTACTCTGCTGTATTGCCAGAGCAAGCGTTGCCTCTGCCTTGGCCTGGTTTAAAGCCAGTCCGGTAAGTTTATCTTTCCCTTGAGCCCTGAGTTCATTTTGAAGCATTTCTTCATTAATGACAATACCCAGGCCTTTCATCATTTCTCGCTCACCAAGCAGACCCTTGGTTAAAGCGTCAACTGCACCAGTTGCACCGCCGGCGTAATTAGAAAATGATGCTAAATCGGTACCGAGTTCAGCAACCGCAGTTGACAAATCCAGGGCTTTTTCCTGAGTCATGCCAAGGCCAGTTAATAAATCACCTGTATCTGTTAAAAACTGGAGAGACTGTTTGTGGGAGTGTCCGAACATATCGGATAATCGTTTAGCGTTTTCGTTGGCCTGTTTCCCGACTTTAGAAAAAACAACATTAAACTTATTTGTTGTCTCCTTAAGGTCCGAAGCGGCCTTAACGGAATCTTTTAAGGTTGAAAATATTTTCCTTATAATAACAGTAACGGCACCAATAGCAAGGCCGGCCTTTAGATAATCTTTAAAATTCTTTTCGCCTTTTTTCGTTTCATTGGTAATGCCGGACAAGCCCTGCTCGGCTTCCTTTGCCTTGACCTTGAACTCTCCGTTTTCAAGGTATATCTCAAATAAAACCTGCTGTTTTTCGCTCATTATATCACCCGTCAATAAACTCTTCAGCTTTTATTTTAACCGGAATTATCTCTTCTTCTGTATCGTTGAGCCTTTTGAATGCGTCAAAAGCCTCCCTGTAGCGATCAATCCCTTTTTCTCTGTCAAAAACCTTTATTCCCTGAGCAGATAAAACTTCAGCTTGAAACGTCATCCTCTCTACCCTGAATCTCAATGTTAACCATTTGGCTCTTTTTATCTCAATTTCAAAAGCTTCACGCTTACTGAATCCCGTCTTTACAAGATCATGCAGCAGTCCATGGAAAACATCCTCAACCGCTGCATAATAATCTTCAAAGGTCAGTTTTCTTCCGCATCTCCCTCCGGAGTCTCCGCTTTTTTTTTATCCTCTCCATCGTTAAGAATATGAAGAGCTACAAAATTACTGAAATCAGAATACTCTTCTTTAAGGAGGGACCGCATCATATGCCGTCTTGACCTGTAAGGCTTACGAAAAGGCCACACGCCCCGCTTTATCATGCTTTTATATACAATACGGGACATTGCCCTGTTTGTTGCCGCAATATAAGCAGGATCACCCGGGTTTTTAAACCGGGTAATAACCCTGTTCCATTCCTTAAAGAAGGCGTAAACATCTGCCAGTCTCACCTGAAACTGGCAGTCAATACCGCCGATTGATAATATATGTACGTAATTCTTCATCAGGCAGCCTTTTCAAATATCCAGTAAGCTATATTAGACTTTTTAAGATTATCCTCTGTTATAAACTTAACAGCGGCATCAGTTCCGGCGGCGGAGGGAGTTATATCAATTGTGATTGTTGTACCGTCAACCTCTGTAACTACACCACCGTCTATTCCATCAGCATAAACGAGCATTCCCGCGCTCACCCCTGTTGAACTAGTTACTGTGATTGTTTGTTCAGCATCAGTCCAGGTTCCAGACATAGAAACCTCTCCAAGACATTTCCAGTCCGGATGAGTTGTATAGGGAGTTTCATCAACGATAACTTCCGCCTTAAACTCGATAGAAGCATACTCTTTTGCACCAAGAGCAAGATTAATAGATTCTGTTGTGGGTTGAGCCTTGCGGATCCTCAGTTCAATGCTTTTCCCGTCCCGGGTTTTCCCTTTCAGGATTATAGCAACATCAAGAGGAGATCCCTGCTGGGATCCCATAAAAACCCTTGTTTCTCCTGTATCATCTTCAATCACGGCCTCCTGCAGCATTGCTATAGTTTCAGGCTGCAGCTGTTTGAGTTGGCAGGAAAAAAACTGTTTAATCCCTACAACGTCTTTTGCAATCAGCCTTTCCGGTATCCCGGCGCGAAACTCCGCATATTCTTTTTCTGTGCTGAAGCTTTTCCCCAGTTCCGCATATCCCAGAGGCCTGAATAATGTCCAGTTTGTATCATTCAAAACCTTGATATAAACAGCAGGATCATCCAGGAAAAACTTTGCCGGGCTGTTATCAAAATTTGCCGGCATAATTCCGTATTCATTTCCGCTCATTGTTTTGCTCCTTAATAAAATTTATCTTTGACAACTTTAATGTCCGCTCTCAATAGGACCTTAAAGCTGTTATTTTTATGCAATGATTCAATTTTTGATGTTATTGTCTGTTCCGGGATATAATCAACAGCCCCGCCAAGTGTAAAATCGCTCCTTATAAGCCCCCAGGTATATTCCCACAACTTCCAGATTGATTTTGAACCCTTAAGAGTTTCTGCTGCTGTTTTCCCATCCCTCACAATCAGCAGAGATATTACCGGGGTGTTCCGTTCTGATGTTTTAAAACTCATCCCCGGAATCACCGACTTGTCTTCAGATGCAGACACAACATTGATAAAGGGAGTTTTATTATTACTCAGCATGTCATCCAGAAATTCAGAATGGTCAACAACCCGAAATTTCTTCTCCGATGTCTGGTCCTGAGTTTTTAAAAAGTCAGCAATCTGCTCCAGAATTTCTTCCATATTATCTCCCTAATATAAAACCGGCTATTTTCTTCCCTATCGTTCTAAGCCATTCACCTGTGGTGATCCCTATTTTTCGGTTTAAAGTAAAATCAATAGAGTAAACATCTGCAATCTTCCAGGTTAACCCTGTGGGATAATACGCCTTAACCGCATCATCTGAGGCCGCTTTAAGCAGTGATCCTGTAAAAATACCTATATTTTCCGGGAATCCTTCACTCTGCTTTGCCTCTCTCCATGTCTGTGAAATAGGCTGCCATTTATTCGGATTTGACTGATCAAACTCATGTTTAATGTTCTGAATTATATCCTCTTCAAGTCCCTTTAAAAAAGGCCTCATATCGCTCGATCTTGTTTCCAGGTCATCAAGATAGTTTCTTGCTGCAGCTATTGACTTTCTGGCCGAAGGCTCTGAGTACCTTAAATACATATTAGTACCGCCTTATAGAAACAGCTTTGCCCTGAGGCTTAACCTGTGACTCTGTATCAATATCTTTGATAAACTTTATTGCCTGTTTGTAATACTCATTAGCCGAGTATATTTTCCCTGACTTCTCGGTTGCCTGATACCTTCCTGAAAAATCTATTTGAGTTTTAAAAAGTTCACTTTCGTTCTTTAGAGCGTATTTATATAAAAACATGTAAGCAGTAAAATAACATTCAGCGAAAAAGAACCTTTTATCATTGCGGGTATAATCGGCAAAATCCTTAGCCTGGATTGCTTCGTATACAGACTCAGTTGCTACATCAAGAATTTCAGAATAAAGAATATCCTCAGCGGAAATTTCTATGTCCGTTTTCATCTGGTCAAGATCAGATGAAACAAGAGTTTCAACCTCAATAGTTTCTCCTTCAATCTCTTCGGTTGTAGTTTCTGTAATATCTTCATACCCGTAAACAGCAGGATCCTCCAGAAGCGAAAGAATATAATTCATTGATTCAATATTATTAAGCATTACCTCTCTCCTCCCCTGCCCGGTTTACCTGATCAGACATGGTTGCAATATTGATAAGCTTCCTGCACTTCTCCAGAATCTCCTCCGGTGCCCGCCGTATCGAATGTCTGCAGTGCCGGGATATTTCAAGACTGTGCTCTGCCTTTGCTCTGTCTATACTCCAGAGCTTTAAGGCCTTTGCAGCATACTCAGAAGTCGCAAGAAGCGATTTTCCGAAAGTTTTTAAATTTATAATATGTTCACAAGGCGGGTTCGGGACCTCTACATCCCGGTTATCTCTTAAATAAAATTCCACAACAGTTTCATTATATGCAGTGGCAACATATTCAACCGCGTCACGGTCAACATTCAGCAGTGTTTCACTTGTTGCCATTTCAGTGTATTCATCAAGGGTGTAATTCCTGAATCTTTCTTCCCCCTGCTTATTTATCCAGCTTCTTGATTTTAAAATCTTCCCCTCTTTAAGCATTTTTTCAAGGCGGGGATATTTTTTAAGCATATTCTCTTTAAACATTGCTTTTTCAGCTTCAATAACAGACTCCAGCACTCCGGATTCACTTGCCAAAAGAAGCTGTTTATTGCGGATAATCATTTCTCTCTGAAGAGTACGCACATATTTAAGCACATCGCTTCTTGTGTTTGCCATAGCCCCTGTAATACGGTAATTAAACTCATCTATAAGTTTATCAGCCAGATCTTTACCCAGGAGCTTATTTCCACCTACAAGCTCAACCCCTTTGCGGGCAATCATAGCAGCGATAATTCTGTAATTCTCTTTTATTGTTTTCTCGTAAACTGTTGAAGATACAATAAATCCATTTTCGATATTATAAACCTGTTTATTTAAAAGCTGAGTGCTGAGCGAAATATTAAGGCAGTCAATGATCATGTTCTGAAACTGAACATCAACCTTTCTCACGTAATTCCTGTGAAAATGCCTTATAACCCCTTCCATATCATCAAAAGTTTTTGCGGATGAGATTTTATCCTCATACATTTTTCTGTCCGCTTCAGTTACCCTGAACTTCTGAAAAAGAGTTAAATATGTTTTGCTCAGCAGGCTCATTTTACCTTCTGTTTCCCTGGCCCACTCCCACTGCATCAGCCGAAGGGCTTAGCTGTTGAGCTTTCTCTGCCTTTTCCTTCTCGGCCCTTTCTGCAGCTTCCTTCTCTGCCTTTTCAGCCACTCCCCTGACAGCTTTCTCTGCAGCTGAATTATCATCAGCTTTTCTGTATCTGGAGTCTTTTAAGAGTATTTCCGCCTGCTCTTCACTGCACTGCATTTCGTACTCTTTGTCTTTTACAGTTTTAATCAATTTCACGCATTGCCTCCGTTTTATAAGGCGGGGAATGTTTCACCCCGCCTGAAAATTATTTATTACCGCCTACTTTAAAGGCAGCCTGTAAAGCCTGTCATTGTGCACCAATTTACATCCATAAAGAATGTCATACTGGACCTTGATCACAAGACCGGAAGCCCAGACGTTAACCCGTACAGGTAGGCCTTTGTAATTAACTATCTTACTTCTTACCCCCAGTTCTGCAGGAATTTCCGCATAACCTCTGGACGCAAGAGCAACAGCCGACCTGTGCATACCTATCGCAGACTCAGAAGGTGTGATTGTCACAACCTTGCTTGTTGTTATCTGCTTCTGCAGTGTTGGATAAATCCCGATATTAGTGGTATTTCCGGCAGTAAGAGTTGTGCTGGTGACAGTGTAAACTGTTGTATCATCAGCGATACCTAATATGTCCCCTACTCTTACAGGCTTAGCATCGTCATCAAAAGCAGTAACTGCAATCGCTGCAACGCCTATTGCTGCTGAAGATGTGGCACCTGCGCTATCGGAAGGAGTATATTTAGCAATTGAATGATTAGGAACAAACTTAAAGCCGAACCTGTCATCAACCACACCTGTTTTCTGCGCATCAGTTCCGGAATAGTTCTGATACTGGAAAGCGTCTCTCTTGAGTAGTTTGTTTTGTGCAGATGGAGAGAGCACCAGAACCCTGTTAATCTCATCAGCCTTGAGACTATCCAGACCATCCTTGATATCTACAACATTGTCCTCCTGAAAATCTGTAAGATTTATAGGAGTTCCAAAATTTGTACCTTTAAGCATCTCAAGGTAAAGGTCGTTATTAACAGCCCTTATAATGCTTTCAGCCTTACTTACGCCGTATGTCTGGATAAGATCATAAGGACTCATGGTGTATTCTTTCCCTTTAAGAGAAAAATTTGCCTTTTTAGACTTATCCAGCGCAACTTCAACTGCTGCCTGAGTTACTTCATCAGTTGTGGTAACCTCACTGCCGTCATAATCGGAAGCTTCAGAGTTTGGAACAATAGGCACATTCACCTTGTCGCCAAAATCAGCAACCTGGTTCTCAAACTTTCTGGAAACCTCATTATGCAGATTGTATTTCCCCGGATGAATTTCCTCAAAGGCCTGTGCCCAAAACTCCGGATATAGTAAGTCAACGTTAGTATTTCCCATATTTAACCCTCGTTAATAATTATTTTTCAATCTTCAACCATTCTTACATCAACACCGTTTCGTATTGCTTCACGGTATTCTTTTGCCGCTTCAGAAGTAGTGTCTGCTACCTCTGATCTTTTAAATGTTGTTCTGCCGGTACTCGCTCCAGTGCGCCTGCCGCCTGTACCCCCACCTCCCTGGAGCCGGGACTTTAAAAGATTTGCGTTATTCGGGTCATCAAGGAAAGTTTTAACTGCTTCCTGAACAGTAAGTTTCTGCCCTTTTACATTAAACGAAATAGAGAGCCCGTCTTCACCCTCTGTGATTTCCTGCGGATATTCGGCTTTAAGGAGCCGTATAACCTGATTTGCGTTATAAACATCATGCCCGGACACTTCCTTAAAAAGCTCAGTGTCCAGGTAATAGTTTTTGAATTTGGAATCCTTTTCATCACGCTCTTTTACGAGCTTATCCTTTTCAGCCTGTCTCTGCTTCTCTTCATGAGCTTTCTTTTCTGCCTCGCTCATCTGGGACAGTTTATGCTCCTCAAGAGTAGTTTTAAGAGTGTTAATCTCAGAGCTGAGGCTATTGTATTTCTCTTTCCATGTGTGAGTTTCTGCTGCCACACGCTTATTTATAGCCTCAACTGCACCTTTCGGAACTTTGAAACCGTTGTAAGTCTCAAACTCCTCTGCGCCGGAATCATCACCTTCACCCGTTTTATTATCACCTGTGCCGGGATTTCCCTGTCCGCCTGGTGACCCGCCACTTGCGCCGTCTCCTCCATCCGGAGCCATTAAAATCCTGTCAATTATACCTTTGTTAAATTTAGACATCTTTTTCTCCATGTTTTAAGCCCGCAGGCTGATATGCGCCGGACTAAAGGGCCGGCACTCTTTGAGTCTCCTGTATATCCTGTACAAGCTCCTCCAGTTCTCCCGGATCGACACCGGGAAACAGGAGCTTGATTTTTTCGCTGTATGCTTTTTCCTGAACTTTTTTTGATGGAATTGTGAAAGCCTCATTGAGCCTGCTAAGCTCTTTTTCAATATCCTCTCTACTGTATTCAAAGGGATAACTGATTTCAGCATCAATCTTAGCTCCCTCCCATAAGCCGCAAAGCCCGACAATTCGCTCCTCAATACTCTGCAGCTGCTCTGAGCAGTCCCTTAAAAAGGCCTCTGTTTTTTCAAAATCAATCTCCTTGGCAACTCCGCTCTCCCAGAAGCCTTTCGGGTCCTGTTTTATTCCAAACTTGCCCAGAATTTCAGCAGTAGTGTGATTCATCTTTGAGATATATTTATCTATACCCTCAAGCTTGGGACCTCCGAAAACAGGAGCTGAAAATTTACCGTTAAAAGGATAAACAGAAATATCCGCAATCCCGCCGGATCCGAATAGCTCACTGATTTTATCAATATCAGCCATAGTTTCGTAAGGATAAAAAAGAACATTAAATGCAGACCCTGCCAGAGTTTCATCACACCAGCTATTGATGTTAAAAACAGTTCTGGATTTAAGGGCTATATCCTCAAAAGGGGAATCACAGATATAATCATCATCAGTATCCCGGCAGTTTGCGAAAATAAAAGGGACTACATTAAGATCATGATTAGTGGGATCATCAGCACGATATACAGAATTACCGTTACCATCATTCTCTTTGTATATATCCCGGTAATATTCACGTGTCCAGAGCCTCTTAACGTTTTTCTTTTCCGCTGGTTTTTCCGGATCTGTTTTGTCGATGTATGAATTATCGAGTATAACCCAGAGCAGCTCTCCCCTGTCATCATACTCATAATCACAAATATGAAATGGAGAGTAATAAACAGCATAAGGATTAAGATTAAGCTCTCTCCTTTCAGCCTCGCTCATTCCCTCGGGGATTTGCGGACTATCCACAAGAATTCCCACGGTACTTTTCAGGAAATTCGTAGCAATCATGCTTATAAAAGACTGCATTGACTTGCCTTTACTTATATCATTGTGTATATATTGGTACTTTGTTTCGTCGATATAACGTTTAACGGGCTTGGCATAAATAAAACCCCTAAGCATATCAATAAGCTGCTGGGTGTGATTTGTATAATCTGCCCTTTTTAATCGCAGTTTATACCTCAAATTATCTTCAATATGATATTGGAACAGGTTGCTGCCGTTAATATAATCCGGCCCGCCTTGATAAGACTCATAAACGAGCTTCCAGATATTATCCTTATCCTTCAGTTTGTCGCTTCTGCGTTCATAAAGAAGTTTTGCTATTGTATAACTCATAATCAGGCCCTTCTTATCATGTTTGCAAATTTCAGCCTGGCAACAGCCTCATCAACTGATAAAGATGAGTCTTTTTTCACATACTCCACGCCCTTTGTGGTAATTCGCGGAATCTTCACATTGTTTCTCAGGTGAGTAAAAACAGCGTATCTGATAGCATCCATTGCATCATCATTGAGTTTTATAGGCTGCTCACGGACAGTGCTTCCTTTGTCCCAAATGTAGGAATCAAACTCCCGCAGGGAATATATGCAGTTGTTGCACACAATTAGCCTCCCTGAATTAACCCATCCCTGAACATATATAATCCCTTCAAACACATCTTTAACCGCATCCCTGGCAGGGATTCCGGCATTCTGAAGATCTTTGATAATTTCAGGCCTGGCAGTATCGCAGTATATATTTGACAGACCGTAAGTCCGGGTATATTCCTTTGCTATATTTATAATATCAGTAGTAGTAAGATGCCGTTTATAATATTCATCTATCAGATATATATAAGGGCCCTTGATACCGATTACAACCAGTGCTGTGGGGTGATCATGACCAAAGTCAAGGCCGGCAATAATCTCATCAAAACTGTCCGGAAGTATAGCTGAATCAACCCTCTGCTCTCTTGGCAGATTGTATATAAGCCCTTCAAGAGCTCCCCAGCGTCCTTCAACCATTCTTGCATAATATTCCGGATTGGTGACTCTTAAAGTTTCAAGGTCTGTTAGGTAATCTTCAGGCAGATAGGGATTATCGCGGCTTATAGAATAAACAAAATCACTCCCCTCAATAGGTTTTTCTATAAAATTCCTGTAAACCCAGCTGGTAAAGGGTCCCGGGTTAGTAGCTCCGAAAAGGGAGTGCATAACCCCTTTCTGTCTCAGACGTGTACGGAGCATTTTAAAGATCTCCTCTTTAACGTCTGTCATCTCTTCAATGCCGACAAAACCCACATTCAAAGACTTGAATTTATTAGGATCGTCAAAAGGCCTAAACAACACCTGCGACCCGTTTTTAAAAGTATATGTATTTGTTGCTTTATTATGAACAGAAATAAGGCCACGTGGAACAATTGCTTCAAATTCTGCCATTGTTGTATCACGAAGCATAGGCATAGTCTGTGCTCCAATTACCCCTTTAATGCCGGGATATTCAAGCATCAGTCTCATAGACCTTAAAACAACAGAGTATGTTTTTCCGCTTCCCACACCACCGCTGTTAAGCAGATACCTGGCATTTGAGTTAACAAACGCTGTCTGGTGAGGCTGAATAAGTGTATAACTAACAGTTGCCACTGCCGCCGCCAGAATTATTAAAAATGCAATTATTCTTTTCATTCACAGCCTGCCTCGTTTTTAATCTGTTCAGCACTCTTGTTTATGAATTCAATCTTAAGCGGACCGTCATCCTCTCCAGTGCCGCCTATTTTGTGAGTTATAAGGCCCTGCAGAGTGTGAAGGTCTTTTAAAGCCCTTAACAGGTTCTGCATATCTCCGGACTTATTGCATTCAATCAGAGCCTGCTCATACCTGGCAACTGCCAGCCCGTAATTAAGCTCTTTCTCTTTTTTGCTCTCCTGAATCAGCTCCTGGTTAATAACATCCATGTACTTGTACACGGTTTTTGGAGATACACAGAAACGCCTGGCGCAATAATCAAGAATCTGCTGCCTTGACAAACCGGCAATAAGAAGCCTGCGGATGGTTTTAATTCTCAGTTGCTTTTCCGCCTGGGTAGCTTTACGGGGAGCAAGAATATTTTCCCCTTCCTCAAATAGATAACCCTGGGCGAATCCATCCCCCAGGAGCTTGTCAATATTTTTGGCTTCAAATTCTTTCATCATAACTTTTCCATATTTCACCAAAACTCTATTTTGTCAATAATTTTATTATGTCTCATTTAAAATACCTCTGAATCTCCCCTGTAACCCACCTGCCAACAGGGACAGCTACGCCGTTGCCTATCATCCTGTAAGCCGCATTGTCTGAGCCTGTAAAACAGTCTTGTCTCTGATATCCCCCTGGACTACATCGTGAGAAAAATTAAATCTTTGAGTATCGCAGCAGGTTTTATCTATTTCAAAGGACTGACCAATATGAAGCCCGCCCTCCTGGAGGCCTATATCAAACAACCCTGCTCCGCTGAAATAACTGTTAACTGTGATATTCATCGAAACAATACCCCTTGAATATCATCCTGTGAGCATTTACGGCAAATTGAATTTACTACCTTCTCGTCTTTCCGGTTAAGCAATTCATACTCAGAAACAATCATTTTCATTTTATCTTCAGCAAAGTGACTGTCATTACAGAAAGTTCCGTAAACCCTGACCTTGTCCCCTTTCTCAAGCTTAATTTCCGGACTGTACTCCAGCAGCCATGTAGTTATTTTCTGCTTAATATCGTCTTTCATTACCGGATGATAATAGCTGATATTAGCCCGGGTGTATTCCCGTGATCCTGCTTTCCTTGTTGCCGAATCACTTGTTATAATTCCTTCACATACTGCTATCTGCATCACAGATCCTTTGGAAGCCAGACAACACTGGCATTTATTTTAATCACTTCCGGAAAAAGCTCCCCTGGTCTGTCAACCTTAAGGCTGTCAAATTTAATAAAACCAATACCGTCATAAGTACAATACAGATCCCATACAGCTGCTTTAAGATCATTCCATACGTCAACAGGCTCATATGTCTGCTCAACCAGCTTATTACAGATATCAACCTTGATTCCGTAATCAAAACCTCTTGCCTTGATAGCAGTGCTGTAGTATTCACAATTTTTACAGGATGACTGCATCTAATACACTTCTTCTATCTTATTTTCTTTGATAAATTAGCCCAGGGCTACTGATAAGCCGCACACCTGAGATTCATTTAGATCTAAATTCAATAAATCACTTATCATATGTATTACTTCGTGCAAAAGGGTTAATCTCTTGTTTTCTTCCGGCATATTCTTATTTATAAATATCTCTAATGTTTTACTGTCACATATTTCCATACAATTGTCTGCTCTGGAGACGTCATCTGTATATATGATATTTATACACAGTCCCAGTATTTTTATCTGCAAAACTTCTTTACTCATCTCTTCACCTTATAAATCCGCTTATCATACTTCTTCGCTCTCTTGGCAATATTAAACTTAATGCAATCCTCAATATCAATATTATAATAAGCCATTAACGCAAACAGATAAAACAGAGCGTCTCCTGTCTCCTCTTTGAGGTGACAGATATCGAGCTGTTTTTTCTGATACCGGTGTTTTTTGATAATCTCCAGAACCTCTCCAACCTCTCCGGAAAGGCCCATGCAATACTCACTTAGATCTGTAGCAACTGCTGTTCTGCGCACATCGTCCATATAGGTGTAAATATTATATTTTTTACCGTTAGCTTTAGGCATTATTTAAGCCTCCTGAACTCTATTACCCATACCCAGGGATTCATGTACCATGATCCGAGACCGTTGATAGACTCCCATAACTTAGAAAAAGAATGTTTATAGACAGGAAAGGGTTGATCTCTCATCGGTTTATCTATATCAAACCCATCTGGGACACTTTCCCTCACTCCCTCAGATCTCGCATCCTCTTCTGTAATATCCTTCAATCTCTCAACCCGAATGTCTGTGATCTCCAGATTGATTCTGCTTGCCTTGCGGGGCATAAAAATAGAAGGAGTCCATCGCGCAACTTCACATTCACCATCAGCCCTATAAACAACAGAATCATTATCAATAAAATAGTGAGTCTCTTTAACCCATAATTGATCCCCCGGTATACCGAAAGGACATTTAACTGATAAAGACTCTATGTCATTTGTTCCACGTTTTTCAAAAACTGCATAAATATGATCATTTATATAATCAAAACCACTGAAAAAATAAGCATCTGGATTTTCGTTTATTCTGGCTAATCCGTTAAGCCTTCTGGTCTGGGTTTTCCTCCCTTCCAGAACAGCCCGAACCATTTCGCCGCTAAATAATATTGGCCGCTCTTTCATGCCCCCTCCCCACTTTCCTTCTCTCATTCAAAGCATTGTTATAAAAAATTAAAGCTTCTTCCACAATCTCTTCCTGAGTCTTAACTCTAGTCTTATGCTTGATATTCTTCATCAGTACCCGGACCCTTTCCCTGTCATCAGCACTTTTAAAAATCAATGTTTGCCTATTATTTCCTTTCAAAATCAATCCTCCCTGTTGTTAACCATCTGCTCAATTTCAACATCGAGCATAAGAGCCTCACTCTCTGAGTGGTGTCTCCCTGTAGTACTGTACTCATCGCAGTCATCCCTTTTGATCAAAAAGTTAATATTCTCCCACCCGTGGAATATCTCAGCAAGAAGCGGAGGCAGATGATATAATCCTTTCTGGATATAAACAATGCCTGTCAGAACAGGAGAGTCAGTTATTATATAATCAACTTTATCGTAAACGTTAAAGATTCGCTGGTGCTGCATAGCTGATACATAGAACTGATTTGACACGGTTTTCATATCTCCGGCATAAGAGAGCTCTTTTGCATATTCCGGAACGTATTCACAATTTAATCCCTGCATCTTCATCCATGTAAAAACACCAGTTGCCAGAGTTGACTTCCCTGCGCCGGGACCGCCGAAAAAGTTAATTATTACAGGCTTTCTCATTTCTCATATAACCCCTTATCTATAGTTGTATTAAAATCCCTTGATCTCGCTGAGTATTTTACATCAGGTATAACAGCTGTTTTACGGTCTTTAAATTCAGACTTCTTTCCCTTGTTCCACTGTGACACAGGCCTGAAATAGCCAGAGACTCTTGAATATATTTCACATGATACTTTCATGCGCTCCTCCTATCCGGCTCCGGATTAAGCATCTGTTTGTTATTTTTAAATACATTAACCAATTTGTCATATGATACCCGTACGGAATCCTCACTTTTCTTTTCAAACTGTTCAAGCTCCTCATCACCGTAAGTTTGAGCATATTGATTTTTACGCTCTTCAATTCTGTTTCTGGCAGCACGGATATTAACAGGGATGCCGGCGTCAATATCCTCTTTGACTTTTCTCAGGTAAGTGTCTTTATATTGTTTTGGCATAATTATATCAGGTACTTCATTGAGCATGTCGTAAATAGTGGCCAGATCGGTGTAAGCGTGGAGCAGGTCTATTTCATTGTTTTTAAGATCACGGTTTTCCTGTTCCCGCCTTAATCTTTTGATATCGTTAATCACATATTCAAAACCTTTGCCCCTGTTATTAGCCAGGGCATTATCCGCATACACACATCCGCCAGTACCGTCTTCAAGACGCTGTCCATGCTCTTTCCAGATTTTTGCTAAATGATTAACCTTCGGGATTCTGGCAGAGTGCTCGCATGTAAGCTCAAATAATGCCTCAAGCTCCAAACCCTTAAACCGCTTTTTTCTGACGTAGGCTGTAATAGCATCTTCAAGCTCAACAGAAATTTCCTCATCATAATAATTTTTAAGTTTTAAAATAAACTCCTTTGCGGTCTCAATCATGCTGTTGCCTCCAGATGACGGGATTTTATATAATCAGCATCCTCACGTATGAGCACACCTGTCTTAATCAGATAATCAAGGTCTGAGTCACTGCAGGATTTGTATTTTTCAAATATGCGTTCCTCATCGGATATATTCTCCTGCTCTCTCACTGCCCGCTCTTTTGCGTCACTGGACAGCTGAAAACTTAACACACGGTTGTAGAGAGAATTAAAAGCAGAAGGAGTAAAGGGCTGCGCACTCCAGAAAGGATCATCAAGTTTTGTAATCATGTAATAAAATTTACGGGCAAGTTTAATAAAGCCTTCAGGGTTGTTATTATATCGTTTTTCAAGCAGCTTAATCTGCCTTGCCTCTTTTGCGTCACGGTAGTAAGGTTCCCCTGTCATAGCCTGACTCCCTTCAGTGAAAATTCTGTCAATTGCGTGATAGGAGGCGGTGTCTTTAGACGCCGCGTATATTTCTTTAGACTCTTTATTTAATACTATTTCTTTTGTATGTCTATCTGTGACACCATTAAATGCCGTTTGTGGTCTATCTGTGACACCATTAAATGCCTTTTGTGGTCTATCTGTGACACCATTAATAGGGTTTAATGGTTCATCTGTGACACCATTAACTGTCGCTTTTTTGCCTGATGGTTCATATGTGGCACCATTAAAAGCGTCTTTTACCTTATCAAAAGTTAAGCTTTTTTGCTCTATATTGTCGCTAAAATCATCAAAATTAAGCTCATAGCAGTTAGCAGATTTGCGCCCTTTTTTACTTCTCACTACTTTTAAAAGGTTTAAATCCTCTAATTTTTTGACCCCTCGAATAGCTGAACTTTTCGACAATCCGGTCATCTCTATAATTTGAGCCAGTGAAATTTCGTCGGTTTCTTTTTGCCATCCAATTGTTTTTCGGCAGATCACAAGGTAAACCATGGCTGCTCCTGGAGTCACCTTGCTCATATATTCATCAACAAATTTATTAGGCAGCTGTGTATAATTTGGTTTTTGCACTGACATTTTTTACCTGCTTATTCCATGGGCCTGTAATATTTTGCGAAGCTCTGATGCCATATTCCGGCAAGCACATAACCGCCGGCATGATGCTTTATAAGTTTTTTTGCATTAAGACGATTGATAATAAAATCAACCCTGTTCTCTGACATCCCTGTTTTACGAGCTATAATTAAAGGGAACGCCCATACAGCAGTGTCACGTCTTGAAAATATTTCCTGTGCAACTATATATTCCTCCAGGGACATTCTTAAATACTTCCGGTGTCTATGGTCTATTGTTTTTATATCACTCATTAAGTCTCTCCTCCTCTCTATGGCGGTTAATCACAGCAATGCAGCATTTAAAATTTTCAAAGCCCCGGTTATGTTCACACTCGTTTAAGCATTTTTCGCAAACAAGCATAACTATTTCTGCAGGGGTTACTATTACCCTGGAATTATCTCCATCAACAGGATATTTGCCGCAAAGAGTGCATTTTTTCATTAGCCCTCCATTTTTATTTATCCGGAGGGAAAATTCCCCCCGGATAAAAGCCGCTTTAAATGTTTAAAAATGAAATATTCCCCGCCTCCTTTTATTTTAAAATTGCCGGGAGGCCCCGCAATGGGGCCGCGGTCTCATCGTCCCGGTGCGTATCACTTACTTCTAATAATACCTTGCCCCCGCAATAAACACAGGGAGCTTTAACAACATATATGCGGAAAGGCCTGTTTCCTGTTTTAACAGGCCTGGCTTCTCTTTTACAGTTAAGGCATATAATCTTCGTCATTACAGTTTCCTTTTCCCTGCTCTAGCCCCGCCCGCTCGCCGAAACGGGCGGGGCAGATACACAGGAGAGTTTTATGGCCTGTCAGGGACCATTTGCGGGGACAGGATTCGAACCTGTGTAATCTGGTTATGAGCCAAACGAGCAACCACTGCTCCACCCCGCTGTATTGCCGGACTTTCCCGGCTGTCACGCTTTTCAAGGCCAGTTTATACTGTGTGCGTTTCACAGTCTCATACGGAGTCTGGCAATCCGGCATCCGGTTTTACAGCTTTGCTTTTCCTGTTTGAGGCCTCCAGGAGAGACTCCGTGAATCATTCTTTTTGTTGATTTTAAACAGCTTTCCTTCTTTAGCTTCGTATTTTTCCCCTGCGTAAAAGAACTCAAAGCCCGTATCTCTCATACATATCCCGAATTCCTCTTTTTCTGCTGAGACCAAAAGAACTCCAGAAAAAACTTCTTTTAAAACGAAATTATAATCTTCACCGATTTCAATCTTCATTTCTTAACCCTCACTATCCCTGCAGCAGCAGAAATCTCCGCATCCGGGTTCATCCGCACTGCCTCTTTGTAGAGAAAGCCTGATATAAAATTGTACTCATACTTTTTAACCAGCTTAAAGGGACCGGTTCGTATTACACGGGTTGGAGTAAAACCTTTAAGCTTTTTACGGGTAACTAAATTGATCATAAACCCTCCTGTTATTCCTCAGGCTTTAAGGCCTGAAATTTTTCTGACAAAAATAAATATTCCAGTTTAAGTGATTTAATACACTCAGTAAAGGCCCTGTTATCCAGTGAGCCCGGCAGATAAAACACATCCACAAACCCTTCAGCATACACAAGCCAGTCAAAAGCGTTCTGGTATTCACCTTTAACCATGGCAGACATGGCATTACGGATATACCTGTATGGGCTTGTGCGGGCCTGTCTCATCTTCTCTGTCAGATCTTTAGCTTCGCATACAACCGGCTTACGTGCCTCCCTGGGGTCAATATGCTGTACTTTTGGCAATCTGTTGTTCATTATGTCACATAACCTCCCTTTTTTTTTGAGAGCTTTAACCTTTGCTATTTTCAGCCCACACTTTACGGCCATTAACAATTTTAAGACGGCCGTCTTTAATAATCTGAGACTTTATATCTTCCAGAATGTGATATAAATCTGTCACATTGCGGCACATCTGTACAATCTGCCCCTAGTGTCTTGTAGCAATAAGCTGCTCAACAGGAACTTTCTGCAGGTTGCTGTGTCTCTTCACCGCAGGCCTCCTCTGGAGCTTTTTTTATATTTTCCGGAGTATCTTCAAACATAAGTGAATGTTTTTCGGATGGTGATAATTTAACTTCAAAAGGTTTCTGCAGATCCTCAAGGATAAGTTCATTTATACGCTCGTAAACCTTCTGTTTGCGGAGCTTGGAACGCATGACAAACTGAGAATAAAGTTCCTCATTGGTCCGGAAGGTTTTCATTGTGTCAATTTTTAGTTTTTTCTCGGTTTTAGCTTTCATAAGTTATTGCCTTTAGCCGACAAAGGCTCAAAAGTCAAGCAAAAAATAGGCTAAGAGTTAGAAAAAAACTTTCTTTTTTTTATATATATAATACAATGCTGTTATGGATGTCGGGGAAAAACTTAAAAAGCTAAGAGAAGACTATGGCTATAATCAGAATGAATTATCAAAACTTCTTGATGTTCCTCAAAGAAGCATCTCTAATTATGAAGCCAGAAACGAAATCACTGGAGTCCTGGATTATATTTTCAGGCTCTGTAAAATAACAAACATGCCTGTAGCCGAATTCTTCATGGAAGACATGAGCGCAGTATCAAAAGAGCTCCCCAGCTACATTACTCCGCAAAACGCAGCAATGCTTAAAATATTAAACACCCAGGTTGACATTAAAACCCGCATTAAAGTTGAGGAGGCTTTTGTAAGTATTCTGGAGGCTATTGTTATCCAGTACGGGGACAGGCTTAAGCACATGAAGGAATATGTTGAACTTTTCGGGGACAAGGGAGAGGGTAAAAATTAAAGAGCTTTCACAACCAATAAAAACCGCCTTTTCTGTCCATATCTGCCTTTAGTTCCCGTTACGGTCAAATCCACCGGAACATCTGTCACCTGACGGTCAACAACGCCCGTATTACTTACTATGGCAGTATTGTTTGACTCCCAGGAGAAAATAACATCATAATTACCCGATACAGGGAGATCTAAATTTAATGTGACACTATATATCCCGGAAACATTCGGTACCGGGTCCCCATTAGTATCAGTTAATACAATTTCGTTAAGGGCTGTATGAATATCATCAAGCTCAGTATAATCCTCACCAAGCTCACAGCCGGTAAGAAACAGCGTAATTACAATGATACAAAATAACTTTTTCATTTACCGGAACCTGTTATATTTTCGTAAAACTTTTCAATTTCAGCCTGAAGTAATCCGGACTCTTTACTGTTTTTTATTTTGCTTTCCACCGTTGATAATATAGATCACATCATCTTCATAATCCTGACCATAGAGTTTTAAATAATAAATAAATTTGCTGTCACTTTTATGTCTGGTTAAAACCAAATTGTAATAATAAGGCGTAAATTGAGTTTTTGTAAAATTGATCACTTCTATATTATCCAGATAACCGGTTAAAATAATAGAGTAATCAGTACAAAAGCTTGTGCGGAATTTTTCAGGCCGTGTTCTAGCAAGGTAATCATGAGATCTTGACCAGGCTTCTTCATTTTTTGCAGCACTTACAACAAATTCTTTTTCTTCGCTTAGATTATGAAGTTTTGCAGATGAGCACCCGATCAAAATAAAAACCAGTAAAAAAAAGACAACCTTTCCTCATTCTTCTCAACCTTTTCCAATAAATTATTTTAAACCTTAAAGAGACTTGACAAGCAGATAAAAGGTTTTTGAAGCTGTTAAGCCGCCCGGCTCTTTTACGTAAGCCCGAAGTAATACAACCACATCGCCAATCTGTCTTGTGACAGTACCGTTTAAATCTACAACACCCTCGTCGCTCGATCTCCAATTTACATCATAATTATATAAAGCTTTTTCGGGAAGGGTTATATTCTGTATAAGAACATATTCATTGTTTCCACTATCGTAATAATCGCCCCCTGAAAGCCCTATCTCCAAAGTTTTTGCGGCTTCTTTTACATTCACCAGAGCCTCATAGAATTCATCATTATCTCTGGGCATTTGCGGATTATCGCCGTATTCGCAACCCGCAATAAATAAAAAAATAATTCCACAAAAAAGCGCTTTTCTCATTTCTCTCAACCTTTATTAATAAATTAATTTTAATATTTTAATACTTATTTAGTGCAAAGTCAACCATTTTTACAATTTTTTTATTATACAAAAAAGCGGGATTGTACAGCCAAAAGCCTGTTTTCAACAATACTATGTCTCTTTGATCCGGCTTTACTCTTTTTTTTCTGCCGGACAGGCCTCTGCCATAAGCCTCAACAGCTTTAATATACGGGCCTGCAATTCTCTTTCTTTCTCTTTAAATTTTTCATATCCATCCTGTTTATAATCAACTTCCTTATTCATAAGCCCTCCAGGATGATTTTTCTTCCGTACGACTTTATAACAGATATTATTTTGGTTGTAAACACTCAATTCCGGTTTAACCGTAAATTATTAAAATTATTATGCTTTAAACGTATTATTTAACCTTTAATATTTAATTTTATCTGAAATTCTTGAATTTTAAAACAGTTCTGTTCAATATTTCAGAATGTACGGAAATAAATTAAAATGGCTTATTAAAAATAAAGGGTTTTCTCAGAGAGAGATTGCCGCAGCTCTTGACATTTCTGAATCCACTCTGAGCTACTGGACACATATGCCCTACCCCTCGGTTGAATCCATTGAAGCCATATGTAATATATTAAAAATACCGATTTCCCGCTTTTTCGTGGATCTTGATAATGACAGCACGGTAGAAATCACCCCCCAGGAGGCCCGGCTTCTTAAAATATTTAATGAGTTCCCAGAAGAAAAAAGGGAGGCTGTACTGAGGATTCTGGAGGGGATACGGGAATTGTAGGTAAATTTTATTCACAATTTAGTTGAAAAAATCATAACATATATATTCTTTGAATAAATTACCTACCGTACTGTCTTCATAAATCAATTCAACAATCTCTGAAACTTCTATCTCAGTCAGAGTTCCTTTGTACTCGATTTCGCCTTTTTTATATTTAGATTCAATTGATAAAGCTGGCATTATATCAATTCTTTGAGTTTCAACTATACAGGGCACTTTGTCAAAAATTTTTGAGTTATTGCATACATAGTGAGGTACAAAAGAGTTGGAGTAGGTTCCATTCTGAGAGTTTGTTAAACAGAAAAAATGACCTTCTTCTATTTCATCACTTAACAGTAAAATCCATTTGGGATCTATTGTCCCGTCAGAAAAAACAAATTTTGAATCTCTTAAGACGGCGCCCCTTTTCAAGAAAGGTTTTATTATTTCATAATCAAGGCGCATTTATTAGTTATAATTTAATACAATATCTTTTTTTAATGCTTCAGAATTTTTAATATATTCGTATTTGGCGGGTTCTATTTCACCTTTAACATAAAGAGACAAATTAATTTCACCATACATTTTAGCTTCTCGCCACGGAGCCTCTTCGGGTGTCTTTAAACTTAACTCTTTTGCAGTTGTAGTTTTGTGCTTTTCGGCTATAAGTTTTATAATTTCGATTTCAGAATCCGAAAGCCATCTACTGTCAAATTCTTTAATAGCTTTTATTTTATGTAATGTATAAGTGTGTATTGCTTCTGGCTCTATCTGAAGAAAATTCCCGAAATAACCATCTCTCTCGAAATCCTCTTCATTACATAGAGGGTCTAATGATTTCAATCTCAAATAAACTTCTTGGGGCACTGGCCCTTCATCATCTTTGCGGTAAACATCATCAATTACCGGACGCAGGTATTTTTGAAGGTGAAGGCAATCAGTATAATACAAAAGTTTGTTTGCCTTGGTTAGACCGAAATTATCTATATGGTTAGCGAAATAAATGAGAATATTAACGATTTTATTTAACCGTATCTTGTCTTTAAAAGACATTGTATTCTCCATAAAGACTCCCTGATATAAATTATTTATTAATATATCGTCTATAATCAATATAGTGTCAAGAACAAAAATGTCAACATTTTGTCAATAAAATCATCAAGCACTTCTCGCATAATAACTCTGCCATGCTGGTGATAGTTCTTTAAAGACCATCTCTCGGAGGTTCGAATAAGGGAGCGTCAGCGACCCCTCACTTAACAGGTTCGAACTCGTTGCCACATCCGGCAGCGAGTTCTTAACCTGAACTACACGCTCATCCAGGATAAAGCTATAAGGGTCCTTCCAGGTAATTGACACATCATCATCCCAGATCAGAATCTCTTTGCATATATTGCGTAAAATACGCCCTTTTTCTACGTTATCAGCCTTATCGTAGAGATCAAAAGCATCTCTTAAGCCTCCAATAACTTTTGAAGTCTCAAGAATAAAGTCGGTTTTATTGATCCTGATCTGCTGGTGTCTGTTTTCAAGTCTGGTGATAACCTTTTTATTCTCGTCCATGCGTTCTCTGATTGCCTTTTCATCAACTCCATCAATAAGCAGCTGCAGCAGTTTCTGTTGCTCTTTTTCAAGCCTGGTAATCTCTTTTCTGGCACTCTCCTGCTCTTTTGCGTGCCCTTTTTCATCTGTCTGTACAGAGAGCCTGAATAGATCTTTTAAATACTCCTCAAATCCAGAGGAGAAACGAATCATCCGTATTCTGCCATCTATAAGGGAGAAAACATCCTCTTCTTTAACCGATAAATAACCGGATCTGCGTGAAGTATAAAAGGTATATCTCTCTTTTTTAATTTCTCCAGTAAAAATATTCCCCGTGGTCCCTGAACGCAGCAGGCCTTTAAGTGCATAATTATTATCACGAGTCCGGGCACCTTTATATTTTTTTTCCATGACGCTGACCCGACCACTGTATCTGTTTTCGTCAATATAAGGCTCATGAGTCCCCTGGTAAATATTTCCCTCGTATTCAAACTGGCCTGTATAAAAAACACTGGATAGTATCCGTAAAACTGTAGTCTTGTTCCAGCGATTCCCTTTTTGTGTTTTATGCCCCTGAGAATTTAAGAAATCACATATTCCTTGAGCAGTAAAGTTGCGAAAATCGTACATATCAAAAATCTGCATCAAAAGTTCGCCGTCTTTATTTTTCAGAAATTTTCTTTCAAAAGAGCTGTAGGAGTAGCCAAAGGGAGGGGTTCCCGCTGGATAGATGCCGTTTTTAACCTTCCAGATTGCAGTCTGTTTGCTGTCGTGGCTTACCTTGTCGCTATGTCCCTCAGCAACGGAAAGCTTTATATTCATTACCAGTTTTTCAGTGTAGTGAGATTTTTTATTTATTACCACACCTTCCTGGTAAAAATGTATATTAAAGTCATGCTCTTCAATAAGGGGATTTAAGGCGGGACCAGTCCTGAAAATTATGACTCATCCTGTCGGTGCACATGAAAACAATATCTTTAACGCCCAACTCAACAGCTAAATCAAGCATAAGATTAAATATTTTCCGGCCGGTCTTATAGACGGATTCAGTGGTGATGAATGATTTTGCTATATGGAATTCATTCTCCTGAGCATACTTTTTGCCCTTGAATTCCTGCTGCTGCAGGGATGTGCCTGTGACTTCCTGTTGCTTTGTGAAAACCCGGTCATAAATAAATGCGGGCCTTTTATTATCAGCAAAGGCTGTTTTCAGTTCAAGCAGGATCTCTCTGCGGATCTCTTCCCGGTCGTGGATATACATAATTCTGCACCTCATGAAATTGAGGCACAAGAATGCAGAATATTAATGTAAAAGTCAAGTAATTACCACATAAAGAGCAATCCGCCGGAGATCTGAACATATTCCTGATTTATACCCGCACCCCCTCCAAGGCCCACGCGTCCGCTGAAAATCCTGTAATATTTTAATTGAGCACCAGGATTAAATCGTGAGTCAATAGAGGGCCCGGCAATAATCATGTTCCGGGGAGAGTCCCGGGGCCTGATATAAGCTTTTTTGCTCCAGTTACGCTCACAAAGCCCCGCTGAGAGTGTATACAAATTCCCTGATTCATGTCTTATATCAAGTAAAGGAAAGGCATTCCAGTAGCACAGAAGCTCTCTCTGGAGCTCCTGAAGAGGTACTGCAGAGATATCCCTTTCAACAGTGTTGTACCTCACTTCCGTGGTTTTAACCTCAACCACGCCCGGATCCGCAAGCCTCCACCCCGCCAAAAATCCGGAAACAAGGAGAATTAAGGCAATTACAGCCCGTATAATCATACTTCCCCCCGGCTCAAAGGGGCTCCTTTTTTATCCGGAAGCTTTTTACTTACAATATCCGCGGTTAAAGTCACCATCAGCTGAGCCAAAAGTCCGGCAATCCCCTTAAACATTATATAAATAAGAGACAAATGATCTTTATCGAACCACAAATGAAGAACAATAGCGGCAATAAAAAGCCCCCATACAAGAAACAGAAAGAACCAGGTTGCGGTTATCAGAACCTTGATAGGTTTTGTTTCCCCATCCCGCTGAGTGAAAATTTTTAAGAAACTCATGCAGCATCCTCCAGATCAAATTTAAAAGTAAAAAACAAATCTTTCCTGACAAGGTCCGCTTGAAGCCTCCTCCAGTCAAAATCAGAAGAAGGGCACCCCTTAGCCCGTCCCGCGTATTTCATATAATTGTAATCGTGTCCGGTAATACGGTGGATATTGCTGCAGTGCTGCAGAGTATCTTCTATTACCCGCGCCAGAGACTCATACTGCATCCCCGTAAAGGGCCCTGTCTTGTGAAAAAGCTCAATTCCTATTGTTTTGCGGTCATAAGCCCCGGAACAGGAGTGATGCATCCATCTTGTAAGCGGAAAAGCCTTATAAACGTCCCCGCCCCGCTCAATATAGAAATGAGTAAAACCTATATGCTTGCTGAAGAGTTCTTTTTTTTCCGCACCAGGGTTTTTATACCAGCTTTTGAGTCCCTGCCAGGAACCTCCCCCGTCAGTATGATGGACAACTATCTCCTCAACAGTATCAAGGCTGTTCTGAATATTGCGGTCAGTGCTGTGGTATATTTTATTTACACGCCGCGCCGGGCACCTGTAGATTCTGCATAATTCATAATCTTCAATAATCATTCTGCCACCTCCTGATTATGTCTCTTTAGCTTTTAAATTCTGATGCCTTTCATTGCAGAAATCCTTAAAGTCCATCAAAGCCCGACAATTTTTGTCAATTTTTCTCTCTGCAGCATTAAGCCGGGGATATATTTCACCTTTAAATTGTGTTTTTATCCCTTTTACCTCACTATTTAGATCCTCCAGATCCTTTTTCACCCCGTCTCTCTCTAGAGCTAATATTGCAATGAGATTGTTAAATTTCAGATCAACCTTTTCAAAGCCTCCCTGGGAGCTTGCTTCGAGAGCCTTAAAGCCGTTTTTATTGCTTTTCCACATTACAAGGACAAAAACAATAAAGGCAGATCCCTGGATAAAAAGAGAGAAATCAATATTAATATTCATCAGGCCTCCTGCTTTATTACAGATGTTATATAATCTAAATCCGGAAAAACTATTCCCTTAACTACCCCTTCAACTTCTTCAATACTCTTTGCTGTTTCAATTTGCGGTTTATAAGTATGATATATATTTTTAAATAATTCTATAACCTTTCCAACATTTTCAGCAGTCATATATTCAGGATAACCTGTTGTGGCACCTGTTAAGACATTCATAATTCTTTTATCATCTATAATTTCAATTCTCTTATCATTGCAGTTATCTGATAATTCTCTTATTGCTTGTTCTTTCTTCTCTGCTAATAGTTCTTTAGGGGTCTTTTCTGGTTCTTTTATTTCAATAATTTCCCCATCTTTAATTTCATAGCCTTCTGGAACTGGAATAAACCCTTCAATAATTCTTTGTTCCTGTGATTTATATTTTAAGCTTTCATCATATTCATTTATATCAGCACCAATTCTTGGTTGAAAATCTTCAGGAACTTCAAGAATAGTATCATAATCATATAAAGATTGAAGAACTTGATTTAATTCGGTTCTGGATTTTTGAGAAGCTATAAGTTTTGTAAGTTTGTTATCTTTTAACAGTATATATTTCATTATGCTACCCTTTCCCATATTCTCATAAGTCTATTTGTTGGCTCTGTTCTCCCATCTAAATTGGAAGTTGATTTATTGTATGGTGAATATATCGGGCTTATTGTGAATAAAGGTGCATTTCCCCCCACTCCTGACCTATACCTGTTTCCTGTATTTTGGATAAATCTAACTTGCCCTGTTCCATAAGAAGAACTTGGTCCTGCAGCTGCTCCCCATATTCTCAAATCCCCTGTGATATATTGAATTTTATCTTCTGCTAATCCATTAGCATTTCTGTAAGGGGTTAATGTAGGAGTTCCAGCAGAATCAGCTTTATAATATTGTGTTGGCTCATGACCTTCAGTTTTGAAAAACACACCTTCTTCATCAAAAATACAAGCCCATTCACCACCAAATTTAAATTCAGGGGATTTAGCAGAACTGAATGTTCCATCAGGTTCTGGAAGTTGAATATATCTTTCTCCAATAGTATATAAGTTTTCTAAGGGATAGTTTTCTAATCTCTCTTTAAGATAATCTATGTTAGCCATTAACTGATTTATATCTGCTGAAGAGTTTAAATCATTTTCTGTTCTTGTAGGTATTGGTATATAACTCATATTTTAACCTATTTTCCAGAATTTAAAATCTGCGTAAATTGCATCAGTATCATCAATACAAGCTACATTTCTATAACCAAAACCATCTGTAGTTCTTGTAGTTTGACACCAGTGGTGAAGTTGAATTTCAGTTTCTTCTGTCAATTCAAACCTCCCATATATTTCACTACCTGAATTATTATATCCCCCTGCTGGATAAGATAAACCAGCTGTTCCAATAATTATAACTTCATCTTTAGTTATGTTGTAAAGTCTTGCTGTGTTAGCATTGCAATAAAAAGCATAACTAACACCACTGACTTCATATTTACCAGCAGGTAGTGTTATCTTTGAAGTTAATGAATCAAAAGAAGCACCTGTGATTTCATTTATCGCAACATGATTAAGTGGTCTATCTCTCCAGGCACCGGCAGTAAAAGTTCCAGAACCAGTAGCCCCTGAAAGTTTATGTTGAACTTGAAATAACTTAGCAGGTCTAAAATCACTTAATTCAGTTTCAGCTTCTAATAATCTTTCTTGTAAATCTATAACATAAGCTAAAAGTTCAGTTATAGTCTTTTCAGGGGCTTGTTCTCCATTCCCTGATATAACTTTTATATTCTCCATAAGTTGATTAACATCAGCAGAAGAGTTTAAATCATTTTCGGTTCTTGTAGGTATGTGTGTATAACTCATTATGCTATCCCCCCAAGTCTAAAAGGATGAGTGGCAGTACCGCCTGAAGGGAAGGTATCTTCAAATTCTAAACTATATGATCTTGAATAATATAACCCTAAACTGACTCTTCCAGTTGAATGTGCTGAATATATAGTTAGTGTTTGATCTGATAAAAATGTAACCCAATATACATTTCCTCTTACAACTTCTACCGGTTCATCTAAATCCATAATAATTGGTGTTTCAAATAGTCCTGTAAAAGAAGGGACTATAAACTCTTCAGTCTTTCCTAAAAGTTGATATGGGTATTGTCCGCCCGTATCTGAGTAAATAGCCATTTTAATTTTAGACCCGACAGGAGAAGAAGATAACAGCATCCCCAGACTATATATCTTACCAGTATATGTTGATGCCTTTTTAATTGCCCCTACATAATTTCCAGTATGAGTATTAGCGTAAGCAGAATAATCAAATCCTCCTAATACAACAGCACCGGTTCTTTTATTATCAAAATCACTTTTAAGTGTATCATGTTCATTTCTTAATGTTGAAGCTTCATCTTTCAATTCTGTTAAATTCTTCTCAGGTGCTAAAGTTCCGTTGCCTGATAAAACCCTTATGTTTTCCATAAGTTGATTAATATCAGTTGAACTGTTTAAATCATCACCGCTTCTTATTGGTATGTTTTGAAAACTCATTTATATTTCCTCATAATTTGTTATATAGATTAAATCATTAGAACCTAATAAGGGAACATTAAACCAGAACCTGAATTGAATTCTTTTAGCCCCTTCAGTATCTAAAACTTCTTCACCATTGATTAAATAATATTCTCCCCATTCATTAAAAGAATTATCTTCATTCTGTGTTCTCTTAAAGATTTTGATTGAATCATTTCTGGATAAGTATTTAGTAAAGAAAGTGAAGTTCTTAAAACCCGTTTCACTCTTAAAGACCTGGGTTATATATTCACCATAAACAGGAGAATGATTTCCTTCATCATAATCCATTGAATCATACTTTGAAAAATCAGGTGCAGTTCCTGAAAAAGGATTATCAGGTGTTATATAAATACCTTTTAAAATATGTCCTTCTGTTCTATAAGCATTTTCAAAAGAGTTTATATAATGATTATACTTAACAATATTTGAATCTTTACTGACATTCCGATAAAGGTCTTTGACTTTTACTTTGAAATAATAATCTTTATTTATATTAAAACCAGTAAAAGTTGCTAAAATATAACCATCAACAATATCATAATTTCTAAGTGTTAAAGGTGATATTCCCTGATTGCAGAAATGTTTATCCCACTCATAAATATTTTCAGAAAAATAAATCATATATTCATCTATTAAATCAGCAGAAATATTTGTTTGAGTGAATTTTAAAACTAAAGTATCTTCAACACTGAATACATTTACTATTTCAACAGCTTCAGGTGGAATAGTATGTCTTTGAACATACTCATAAGGATAGTTCAGCATTTCGGCTTTAATTTCTATTGTATTTTTTTGAATCTTTCTCTCGACAACTCTAAGAGGTTCCCGAATCCAGTTCATATAACTAACATCAATATGTGTGTTTAAATAAACTTTATCAATCAGCTTTTTAGAAAGATTAAATTGAATCTCTTTCTTCTTATTGAATGATCTTTCAATGATAAGATCCCCGAAATACTGTGCAGAATCAATAGATTTAAACAATATCCGATAATCATTTAAAGATGTGCTTTTCTGATCTTTATCAGGTACAATGAATTGTTTCGTCCCATACATCTGTCTTGACAGCCCTATATGTTCCGGGAGTGTTTGCGGGATTAAGAAATTAACATTAGACTCTGAGTCTAAATATGCAATATAGTAATCATTAAATATATTATCTGTATTATACCCTGTCGAAAGAGCATTAGAAACAATTTCAGATTCTGTAATTTCTAAATTGGCTTCACCATTATAAAGAACAAAAGGTTTGTAATAAATTATATTGTTCTTTGTGTATAGGAATGATGATGTTATTTTTAATATTTCTGAAATGACTGAAGAACATTTAATATTACTCGCGGTATCATATTGAATCAAAATATAACCACTGTTTGCTGCTTGAATAGCGTGGGCTATATCAAAAGATTCTTTATTGATTGCATATTCCGGTATTCCAACTACTAAAGATAATAATTCATATATGATTTCGGAAGGTGTTTTATCACTCAAAACCCCGGAACTATGAATGCAATTAGTATCTACAATTTCTTTAATGAAATTGCTGGTTTCAATTGCTAATGTTTTCTTCTTATCATCTCTTTTGAGGTTTTTAATTCTACCGTTCCAGGTAGTTATTTTATACTGTGTATCATATAATCTGATGTTTCTATCAAACCAATTGTTAAATAATAAGCTCCCTTGAATTTCTTCATCATATTTTGTTCTATCAATATTATTGAGATCTATTGACATCTTAGCTGATATGATATTTGAAAAACTAAAAGAAAGCCTTTCCTGAGAAACAGTTTCTATTTTTATAATATCAGAATCGGGGATTAAATAATCATCTATATATACTTGTATCATTATCTACTCCAACTCATC
>Ga0334901_1000808_pt1 | contig 38616 bp, 42 predicted proteins | sample GraSluR3_MG_3_FD_207216 | JGI IMG/M metagenome (GOLD analysis project Ga0334901, IMG submission 207216) | Sludge microbial communities from methane-producing bioreactor in Wageningen University, Netherlands - Granular Sludge_15_08-R3 | ecosystem: Engineered > Bioreactor > Anaerobic >...
AATGGTATTTCATGTCAACCATGTGAAATATAGGGTTCAAACTGTTAAATGCCCAACTCGTCTAATCCGTGGTTCCAACGTGGTGGTAACTACTCCAATGGTAGCAATGCGGGGGTGTTCAACTTCAACAACAACAATGGCAATGCCAACAGCAACAACGGGTGGCGTGTTGCGGCGCTTAGGACTCTGGTATGATGAACCGGTAAAAATGAATAATCTTTTTGTTCATTTAGTTGTTCATTAGGACCCATAATATGAGTAAAATTCCATATTAAGATGGATACCAAAGAAGTTTGATTCCTTTCTATTAAGTAGAAAAACACTTAAATAGTAATATTCTAGTTAGTAGCAAAATGGTGAATATTAGATATTACATTATAAGAAATAATGGGTTGACATTGTTTCTTATTTATTAATTATTTTAATATTAAGAAGGAGATGATATATTGAGTAAAATTTATAATGAATATTTAAGATTAAAGCAAAAAGATTTTAATAAAATATATTTAATTAAAAATGGTAATTTTTATATATTTTTAGATGAAGATGCAAAAGTTATGTCAGAAGAATTAGGATTAAAATTATCTAAGTTTAATAACAAAATAAATAAATGTGGGTTTCCAATAACTGAATTAAATAAATATTTAAAATTTATTAAACTTTTAAAATTTGATTATGAAATTATATATTTAGGTTATGATTTTATTATTAATGATATATTAAATTTGGATCTTAATCATTTAGATGAAAAAGAAGTAAAAGAAAAATTGAAATATTATCAAAAATTGTTAGGTGATATTAGAAATGGAAAATAAAAAAGTAAAACCAAAAGAAGAAGAAATGTTAATTATAAAGAAATACCAAGATATGATGTTGTATGTATATAATTTATTGCAAAAATTACCTAAAAGTGAGCAGTTGGCTTTAAATAGCGAAATATAACAATGTTTATTTAAGGGGTATGAATTATTATTATATGCTAAAAAAGCATATAGTAAAAGAGAAAAGTTAAAATACTTAAGTGAGTTTGATATTAAAATAAATTGTGTAAAGTTATATATTCGTATTAGTCGTAAAAAAGGTTATATTAATCGTCGTAATTATCGAGCATGGAGTTATAAAATTACTGATATTAGTAATATGTTAGGAAGTTGGATTAATTCATGCCACGTATGATAAAAAAATGCTTTGTTAAAATTTAACTTTTGATAAAATGTTAATGGCTCATGAAAGAGCGAAAAAGGGTAAAATGAGTCGCTATGAAGTATTAGATTTTGAATTCAATTTAGAAAATTATATTGTTAATTTAGTTGAAAAAATTAGAAATAATCAATATCGTTTAGGTCAATATCGTGAATTTAAAATATATGAACCAAAAGAGCGAATAATTAAAGCTTTACCTTATATTGATAGAGTTGTTCATCAATGGTATATTCATGAGTTTATTAAACCTTATATTGTTTCTAAATTGATTAAAGATACTTATGCTTGTTTTGATGGTCGTGGTACTCATAAAGCAGTTGCTATGGTTCAAAAATATATGCGAATCATGAAAAGAGAAAATAAAGAATATTATATTTTGAAAATGGATATTAAAAAATTCTTTTATAATATTGATCATGAGATTTTAATGAATATATTAATTAAATATATTAAAGATAAAAAGTTATTAGCTTTTACAGCATTAATGATTTTTAATGATAATGAAAAAATTGGGATCCCTATTGGGAATTATACTTCACAATACTTTGCTAATATTTATTTAAATGAATTAGATCAATTTATTAAACATGAATTTAAAATAAAGTATTATGTTCGTTATATGGATGATTTTGTTTTATTAGTTAAAGATAAAGAGACAGCGAAAGTGGTATATGATAAAATTAAACTATTTTTAGAAAATAAACTTAAACTATCTTTAAATCATAAATCAAGATACTATCCATCGGCTTTGGGGGTAAACTTTTGTGGTTATCGTATTTGGTCTACGCATCGTTTGGTTAGAACTAGATGTAAGCAAAAAATCAAAAAGAAAATAAAAAATTGGGATAAATTAAATAAAGAAGGAAAATTAGATCGAAAGCATATTGTTTTATCCTTTAATTCTTGGTTAGGTCATGTTAAACATGCTAATAGTTATAACTTGGTGAAAAAGATTAAAAGAAAATTACTTTTATAACAGGTCTATAATTGACTCCTAAATATTTATATGTTAATATTTAATTATGATAGGTGTGATATAAATGAGGAATAATAAAGGGTTTTCGACTTTAGAGTTAATAGTTAGTTTTGTGCTTATTTCTTTTATTGCAATTGCCATGTTTCGGGCGGTATTAATGTTAAATGATCGTTTATTTTATCATCAAAATGCGTATCAAATAACAGTGTTAATTGGTAGTATGAGTAATACTATTCAACAAGATTTATTAAATAACTTAGATAATCAATTAACTACTAATATTGTTAGTTGTGGTACTGATTGTTATGAAATAAAATTTAAAGATAATAGCAAAAGAAAAATAAAAATTGATCGTAATTTAAAGTTAATTCAGTATGGTGATTATATTGAAAAACTACCAACCGATTTTAGTTTTAGTGAAGATGGTATTAGTCTTGGTTTCGCACAGCATGATGAGGTTGAAACTACTGGTGTATATAATAGTATTTTTTCTTTAAAGATACCGATTGTAAGTGATATATATGATGAAGAATATGCAATTGATATTGTGTATGCTTATTATGATGATACCTTATAATTAAAAGATAAAATAATAATAATCAAATAGTAAATAAATTAATAAACTGGCAATGGAAGCATGTAGAACTCTCGCAATTAAAAAGGGATAATATTTTATCTTGGTATCACTAATAATACTAATTGTTTGCATATGAACACTTAAACCCCCAAAAGAAATAAACATCGTCGCTAAAATGGCTTTGTTTTTTAATGGAATTGGTAATAAAGAAACATACTTTAATCCTTGGGTCATTTCGAAAATTCCATTAAGAATAGATTGATTATAGGGACTTAAATTAACATTATTATCAATAATAGTAGTAATAATTAAAAAAATAGTAATAACCCCTAAAATTAAAAAAAGCGTATTAATGGTATTCATTAAAGCATTACTAATAAGTTGACCAAAGTTCATTTTATTAGTAATTCTTTTTTGATGCATAGTATTTATAGCTTTTTTCAATGATATTTTAGTAGTTTCTTTTTGACTAATATAATAACTACGAAAAAGTAACCCAATAATAAAATTACTTAAATAATGACAAACTAAAATTAATAAACCGATTTCTTTATTATTTAGAAACATAATAGAAATAGTACCTAAGATAAATAATGGATTAGAGAAATGGGTAAAAGTTAATATTTTAGTGGCTTCATGTTCGTTAATTAAGCCTTTTACATGTAATTCTTTAGTATATTTAGACCCACTAGGGAAACCACTTAACATACTAAAAACTAAGGCAAAAGATGATTCTCCTTTTAATTTAAATATTTTAGTCATTATTGGTTTTAGGATTTCACCTAAGAAGGAAGCGAAACCACAATTAATTAGTAAGTCTGATATAACAAAAAATGGGAACAAGGAAGGAAAAATATTAGTTTCCCAAATTGCTAAAGAAAATTTAACTGTTTCCATAATACTTTTTGCTTCTCTTAATACTTGAACGCTGATAATTAATATTATTAATACAATTAATACTGATAATATTTTTCTTTTCATAAATTCTCCTTTTTTTGTTATAATTATATTAGGAATGAGGATTACAGATGGTTAGTAAATTATATTCAAAGGTTAATCAATTTTTAAAAGAAAATATTATGTTTATTATCGGGATGGTTCTTTTTTATTTGATCGTAAATATGCCATTACCATATTATATTCATACGGCGGGTGGTTTAATTGATATTACGGATAAAGTAACGATTGAAGGTGAATATAAACAAGAAGGAAGTATTAATTTAACTTATGTTTCGGAAATAAAGGGCAATGTTCTTACTTGTTTAATGTCATATGTATTTCCTAATTGGGATTTAGTTAGAAAAGAAGAGGTATATCCTGTTAATGAAACATATGAAGATGCGACATATCGTAATCAATTATTTTTAACTGAAGCTAATCAAAATGCTGTTTTTTTAGCATATCAAGAGGCTGGTAAATATATTAATATTAATAAACAAAATCATTATTTAGTTTATATTGATAAGATCGCGAAAACTAATTTAAAAATTAAAGATGAAATTTTATTAGTAGAAAACCAACCAATTAGTTCCGTTATTGATTATCAAAATATTGTTAATAATTATAAAGTGGGGGATAAATTAACAATAAAAGTAAAGGATGAAAAAGGTAAAGAGATTGATAAATATATTGAAGTTATTGAATATGAAGGTATTAAAATAACTGGTATTTATTTTGTGACAAAGTATGATTATATTACTAATCCAAAAATTAAATTTAATTTTAAAGAAAGTGAATCAGGAGCAAGTGGGGGCTTAATGATGACTTTATCGATATATAATAAATTAACCAAAGAAGATATTACTAAGGGTAAAAAAATAGTAGGCACTGGTACGATTGATTTATATGGAAATGTTGGCGAAATTAGTGGTATAAAGTATAAATTAAAAGGAGCAGTTAGAAATAAAGCAGATATCTTTTTTGTCCCTAATGGGTCAAATTATGAAGAAGCCATTGCTTTAAAAGCAAAAAACGATTATAATATACAAATAATTAGTATTTCTACTTTTGTTGATGCTTTAAATTATTTAAATGAGTTATAGGAGGGAATTGGATGGAACAAGAATTACAGTTATTAATACTTAATAAAAAGGATTTGGCTGAAATTAGTAGATTAAGAAAGGAATTATATTTTGTTCGTATTATTGATGATACGTTTATTGTTTTAGGAGCACTACCTAATGTTTTTAATAAAGATTGTTCTTATTTTAAATATTTAAAAGATATGGAGGCAAGTTTGTGTTTTGTTGTTGGTGATGGAAAAGATGATAAAAAGATGAAACAAAAATATAAAGATCGTATCGTTAAATATAATGTTAATAAATATGATCCAGAAGTTAATCCGAAAATTGGTATAGCAGATTATAATAATGTTAATTACAAAATATATAAGATTGCTGTAAAGCAATATAATAGAAATGATAATGAATGCCAACCAAGAGCATTAGCTAGATAAATTATCCTATTTTGTAGTAAGGAGGAAATTATATGAATACTAAATTAGAATTATTATTAATTGAAGAATCAAACAAACAATTATTAAATTTAAATCGTTCTTATTATTTATATAGGATTACTAATGAGGGAAAAATTCAATTAAATAAAATAGATTTATCTAATAATTTAAAAGCCCAAGAAGGAAAATTATGTATTAAACTTGAACCAACTATACAAGATCAAGAATTATGTAATCTATATCTTAATTTAGTTAGAACTTTTTATATTGATAAAGACATGTATATTGTTTCAATAGGAATAGGATTAAAAAAGGAAATCGAGAAACAAGCAATGAGATAAATGAATAGGATATTAAATAAAATAGAAACCTAATTCCTTTATGGAAAAATGTTTCTTTTTTATTGTCATTCTGTTAAAATATAGATAGGTGATTAATGTGCAGCGAAAAGATATTGACCGTAATAAAATTACCCCAATGATGGCACAGTATATGGAAATTAAAGATCAATATGAAGATATTATTTTAATGTTTCGTTTAGGTGATTTTTACGAAATGTTTTTTGAAGATGCGATTACTGTTTCCCATGAATTAGAAATTGTTCTTACTGGGAAAAGTGCGGGGTTAGAAGAAAGAATTCCCATGTGTGGGGTTCCTCATCATTCCGTTACTAATTATTTAGATCAATTAATTGAAAAAGGTTATAAAGTAGCGTTATGTGAGCAAGTTGAAGATCCGAAAGAAGCAAAAGGGGTAGTTAAAAGAGAAGTAACTCAAATTGTTTCTAAGGGTACGATCATGAATAGTGAATTACTTGATGAAAAAAATAATAATTATATTGGTAATATTATTGATTTTAATCATTGTTATGTAATTAGTTATGCTGATATTTCAACTGGTGAATTTAATACGGTAATTATTGAATATAATAAAAATACTTTAGTATCTGAAATTGTTTCTTTAGGAATAAAAGAAATAATTGTTAATGATCAGTTTGATCTAAGTATAATTGATTTATTAAAAAATAAGTATCATTTAGTAGTAACTATTTTTAATCAAAAGGAAGAATATCCGGAATATAAACATTTATATCAAAGTATTAAAGATATTAGATATATTGAAACCATTAAACATTTATTAACTTATTTACAAGCAACTCAAAAACGTAGTTTAACTCATTTACAAGCAGTAAAGATTAAAGAAAATAATACTTATTTAAAAATGGATATGCATACGAAAAAGAATTTAGAGTTAGTGGAAAATATTCGGTTAAAAGCTCGTAATTATTCTTTATTATGGTTATTAGATAAAACTAAAACGGCAATGGGTAGTCGTTTATTAAAGAATTGGATTCTTAATCCATTAGTTGATAAAAAAATAATTAATAAACGTTATGATATGGTTGAAACTTTATTAGAGGAATTTATCTTAAAAGAAGAATTAAAAAATTTATTATATCAAATATATGATTTAGAACGTCTTTGTGGACGAATTGCCTATGGAAATGCGAATGGAAGAGATTTGATTCAATTAAAAAACTCGTTAAAAGTCTTGCCAGAAATTAAAAAAATTTTAATACAATTAAAATTTTATTTAAAGATTAATCCATTAAATGATATTTATGAATTATTAGATAAAAGTATTCATGATGATCCTCCTCTTACTCTAAAAGAGGGATATTTAATAAAAGAAGGTTATAATGAAACATTAGACGAATTAAAAGAAAGTAGAAGGGGTAATAAGGATTTTATTATTAGATTAGAGCAGGAAGAACGTAATCGGACTGGGATTAAAAATTTAAAAGTTGGTTTTAATAAAATATTTGGTTATTATATTGAAGTATCAAAAGGAAATCTTAGTTTAATTCCAGTTGATGCTGGATATGAACGTAAACAAACCTTAGCTAATTGTGAAAGATTTATTACGCCATTATTAAAAGAAAAGGAAGCATTAATATTAGGTGCTGAAGAAAAGATTATTAATTTAGAGTATGAATTATTTGTGGCGATTAGAGATCAAATTAAAAAGAAAATTCCGGAAATTCAAAATATAGCCCATGTAATTGCGGAAATTGATGTTTTACAATCATTTGCAATGGTAACGGAAGAAAATAATTATGTGCGTCCAATTTTAAGTGAAGAACGTATTATTGCGATTAAAGATAGTCGTCATCCAATTGTGGAAAAAGTAATGATGGATGAATTTGTCCCTAATGATATTATGCTAGATAAAGAAACTGATATTCTATTAATAACTGGTCCTAATATGGCCGGAAAATCAACTTATATGCGTCAATTAGCCTTAACAGTGGTTATGGCTCAAGTTGGATGTTTTATTCCTTGTACGGAGGCTAAATTACCGGTATTTGATAAAATCTTTACCCGCATTGGAGCGAGTGATGACTTAGTTAGTGGTGAATCAACTTTTATGGTGGAAATGATGGAAGCTAATTATGCGATTACGGAAGCTACTACTAATAGTTTAATCTTATTTGATGAACTAGGGCGTGGTACTGCTACTTATGATGGTATGAGTCTGGCCCAAGCTATTATTGAATATATTCATGAACATATAAAAGCGAAAACTTTATTTTCTACCCATTATCATGAATTAACTGATTTAGAAAATACGTTACTAAGATTAAAAAATATTCATGTCAGTGCGCTTGAAGAAGATGGTAATATTACTTTTTTGCATAAAATTAAAGAAGGATCAATTGATAAAAGTTATGGGATTCATGTTGCTAAATTAGCGAAATTACCTAATAGTTTAATTAAAAGAGCAAATGCAATATTAAAAATATATGAACAAAAGAGTAAAAAAGAATTATATCAACAATTAGAAATGAATCTTAGTAGTAGCGAAGAAAAACCCAAAACGGATGAATTAAAAGACTATTTAAAAGAAATAGATCCGCTTACAATTACACCAATCGAAGCTTTAAATATTTTGCATAATTTAAAAGAAAAAATAAAAGAAACAATTGATCATAAATAAAGGGTGGTTTGATGTTGAAATTAACTAAAAAAAACAATGGCAATTATGATAAGCCTAATACAACTTTTATAATTACTGATGCCAATACAGAGGCTTCATTTCAAATTTCTTATCTTGATAATGGGGATTTATATTGGCAAAACAATTCTAAAATAGAAAAGGAAACTTTTGTTATTAAACGTGAATATTTAGTTTTATATCATATATTTAAACAATTATTTATTGATTTAGATACTAATCGTTTATTTAAACAAGATAAAGAGGAATGGTTTTATGATGAAGAGCGAGAAAAACTATATTTAAAATCATTAAATGATCTTAAAAAGTTATTATATCAGCAAAAAGAGAAGCAAATTAAATTTAAATCTTGTGATTTAGTTGATTTAAATAGTTCTGAAAAAAAGTTTAATTATTTTGAAATTAAAGCGAAAGATAAATGTTTTGTATTAACTTTTCATAATTTAGGGGAACGTAAAGCGACGATTAGAATTAATACTAATCGTTGTGAATATGGTAATTTAGTAATATTATTTATTGAGTTTTATAAAAGATTAAATAAATATTATGACGAATATCAAATTACTATGGATGATTATTTAGAAGTAATAAAACCACTTGAACAACCAAAAGAAGATATAAATGTGTTACAATTAAGATGTTAAATAATGATTAAGGAGCGATATAATGAAACCTAAAAATCGTAGTGAACAACGTCAAACAATTATGATTATTTTATACCAAATTTTTCTTTTTGAACAAAAAGAAAACTTAATTGAATTACAAAGTTATATTGAGGAAATGACGAAAAAGGAAGAACCTTTTGTTAAAGATACAATTAATGGAGTATTAAAAAATCGTGTTACAATAATAGAAAAAGCCAATCAATATTTAAAAGATTGGTCACTTGATCGTTTAAGTAAAATTGATCAAGCGATTATAAGCATTGGTATTTATGAATTATTATGGACTGATACACCACCAGTAGTTTGTATTAATGAAGCGATTGAATTAGCAAAGCAATATTCCGATGATGCTGTTCGTAAAATGATTAATGGTATTTTAGATAAAGTATACCGTAATAAAGAGTAGGTGATATATTTGCAAGATATAAGTAAATATTTAACAGTTACTGCCTTAACTAAGTATTTAAAGTATTTAATTGATAATGATGAACATTTACAAAATGTTTATTTACGTGGTGAAATTTCTAATTTTAAATTACATAGTCGTGGTCATTTATATTTTTCATTAAAAGATGAAAATAGTAAAATAAATGCGATTATGTTTGCTGGTCATGCTTCTAAATTAAAATTTAAAATAGAAGATGGCATGAAAGTATTAGTAAAAGGTAAAGTTAGTGTTTATGAACCTAGTGGTAATTATCAAATTTATGTTACAGATATGATTGAAGATGGTATTGGTAATTTATATGTTGCTTTTGAGCAATTAAAAAAGCAATTAACTAAAGAAGGTTTATTTGATCAAAAACATAAAAAACCAATTCCTAAAATTCCTAATCGAATTGGTATTATTACCGCTCCAACAGGCGCTGCTATTAAAGATATCTTATCAACGATTAAAAGAAGATATCCCATTTGTGAAACAATTTTATTTCCTTCCTTAGTACAAGGGCCAGAAGCTCATTTAAATCTTATTAAACAATTACAAAAAGCGGAAGAATATGATTTAGATGTTTTGATAATTGGTCGTGGTGGTGGTTCGATTGAGGATTTATGGCCTTTTAATGAAGAACTTTTAGCAAGAACTATTTTTGATTTTTCCATTCCAATTATAAGTGCGGTTGGTCATGAAGTCGATTATACAATTTGTGATTTTGTGGCTGATGTAAGAGCTGCTACTCCAACCGGCGCCGCGGAAATAGCAGTACCAAATTTAGTTGATTTATTAAATTTAATTGAAAATTATAAAATTAGATTAAATAAATCAATGTTAAATCAAATTGATAATTATCAAATATGGTTAAATAAATTAAGAAATAGTTATGTTTTAAAAAATCCAATGGCAATTTATCAAGTGAAAGAACAAATGCTTGATCACTTAATTGAAAATTTAATTACTAATATGAAAAATTTAATGGAAAGAAAGAAAAATAAGTATAATCAAATAGCCAGTAGTTATGTTTTAAAAAAACCACAAATTATTTATGAACAAAAACAAAATAATCTTAATAAATTAATTGAAAAATTAGAAGTATTAAATCCAATGAGTACTTTAAAACGAGGATATGCAATTATTAAGAAAAACAATAAAGCGATTTTTAACATTAAATTATTTAAACCTAATGATGAAATAGATATCATTTTAAATGAAGGTTTATTAAAAGTGAATATATTAAGAGTGGAGGGAAAAACTAATGACAAAGGAAGAAAAATTTGAGGAAAAATTAACTAAATTAGAAGCAATTGTTAAGGATTTAGAATCAGGTAACATTGATTTAGATGATGCCATTAATAAGTATACAGATGCAATGAAGATTGCTAAAGAATGTTCTAATAAATTAACAAAAGCGGAAGAACAAGTTAATAAAATTTTAACTGAAAATGGTAAACTAGAAGATTATGCACCCGAAGAATAAATATTCTAATTAGGAAGGTTTTAATTTATGGGTAAATTAAATGATGTATTTAATAAAGAAAAAATTAGTCTGGATAAAATTAATGATTATAGTAAATTTGTTAACGATGAGTTTTATCAATTAACAAAGCATAATATTGCTTATAAATTAGAATACTTTGATATGCTTAAAGAAGTAAATCGTAAATTACTTAAATTGATTTTTAAAAAATTGAAGAAGGAAAAAGACGCTGAAGATGTTGAACGAGAAATTAAATCGTATTGGAAAAACTATAATTATATGGAAAATGAAAAAATGGAAATTTTAGAAATGTCAGATGAGTTTTTAATAAAACATAATAAATATAATGAGTTATATTGTAAATTAATAATAAACGCTTTAAATCGAAATGATTATGAAGCAATACCGGAAATTGTTAGTAATATACTTCATATTAGTAATTTATCTGTTGAAGTATTTAAAGGAATTGTACCTAAATATAATTATCCATTTCAAGAAAAAGTAATAAAAAAATAATTTTAAAAAAACTGGTATTTATTACATCAATATTTATTTAATTTTTAAGCAAAATAATAATGTAGTCTATGATTTTTAAAAGGAGATGTTTTGATGTTTTACAAAAAATGTAAAAACATGCTTAGCGTCTTTCTCATTACATTATTTTTTATTCCTAATTTAGTTTTTGCATATTCTAATTATATTATTCCTGGTGGCGAAAATATTGGTATTCAAATTAACACCAAAGGAGTAATGATTGTTGGTCTATACAAAGTAGACAATTCCTATCCCGGACGTGATGCTGGTCTAAAATTAGGGGATAAAATCATTGCCATCGATAATAAACCGGTTTCTAACATCAATGAAATGGTCTTAGCAATTAATAGTGCTAATCATAATAATAAAATTATGATTAAATACGAACGTAATAATAAAATTTATACAACTTCCTTACAACTGGTAAAAAGCACTGATAATGTTTATAAAACAGGATTATATGTTAAGGATACTATTAATGGTATTGGCACTCTTACATATATTGATCCTAAAACTAAAATATATGGTGCATTAGGCCATGAAATTATTGAAAAAACAACTGGGCAAAAGGTTGAAGTTAAAGATGGTAAAATATTCAAATCAGGGGTTTTAAGTATTGCTAAAAGTAATAATGGATCTCCTGGTGAAAAAAATGCTCGTTTTTATTCTAATATTGTTTATGGCAAAATTAAAGAAAATACTAATGCAGGAATTTTTGGTTCTTATACTGCTATAATTCCTGAAAAAAAAGTTTATAAAGTAGCTGAACCTAGTGAAGTAAAATTAGGGAACGCTTCTATCTTAACAGTAATTAAAGATGAATTGGTTGAGGAATTTGATATTGAAATTATCAGATTAAATAATAATCAAACCCAAAAAATTAAAAACATTTTATTTAATATTACTGATGCCAAATTATTAGATGCGACTGGCGGTATCGTCCAAGGAATGAGTGGTAGTCCCATTATTCAAAATGAAATGATTGTAGGTGCTGTTACTCACGTTGTTGTTGATGAAACAACAAAAGGATATGGAATCTTTATTAAATATATGTTAGAGGAAGGCGAAAACTAAACAACAAAAAAGCAATGCCATTTGGCATTGCTTTTATTTAAATAAAGGATAAACAATTGATCCGATTACTCCCATTAACATACAAATTAATGCGATCCAAGTAATAATTTTAACACTTTTTTTCTTCATGGTTCCACCTCATATAGTATTATAACATATTATTATAATTTATTTAAATTATAATCTTGATTCGGTGTTAATATAATTGCTTTACTATTAGTTTTGGTAATAATTTCTTGTTTAAATATTTCTGGTTTAGCATCTAAATAGTGCATTGGTATTACTATTTTAGGATTTAAGATTGAAGTAGCAATTACTGCTTCTTTTATATCCATTGTGTATGTACCACCAATTGGTAATAAAGCAATACTAATATTATTAAATTTCTTCATTTCTGGAATTATATCAGTATCACCAGCATGATAAATAGTAATATCATTAAAAGTAATTAAGTAACCAATCCCCGTATTAGGAGGATGAAATGGTTTATTTAAATTATAAGCAGGGACGGTGTTAATCATAATTTCTTCCCATTGATAACTTTCCTTTTCATTCATAATGGTTACTTTATTTCTTAATTTTTGGGCACATGCATCTGGACCAATGATAATAGTATTATCATTTTTTAATTTATTAATAGTATCTTGATCACAATGGTCATAATGATCATGAGTAATTAATATTAAATCAGCTTTTGGTAAATAATCAATAATATTATTATCAGTTGTTACTGCTAATTCTTTTAATACTGGGTCAATATAAATAATTTTGTCATTAATTATTAATTGAAACCAAGATTGACCAAACCATTTAATTTTTGCGTTCATTATTTTTTCCTCCTTATTTATATTATTAATTATACTAAATAAATATTAATTGGTAAATAATAGACAAGTCATAATTTTAGTGATCAGATAATATAATTCACTAGGTGATGAAATGGGCAAATTAATAAATTATTTAAAACGCGATTTTACCAAAGACCGTAAATTAATTTTATTTCTTTGGTTAATATTATTAATGGGTTTAATATTTGGTGCTTTTTTTATTACCATATTGGACGAGCATGATAAATTAACAGTATCTAATTATATTACTAATTTTTTTGGGCAAATCAAAAATAATAAGCTTGATTATGAAATGGCTTTAAGAAATTGTTTAACTTCTAATTTAATATATATATTAATTATTTGGTTATTAGGAATTTCCATTATTGGCATTCCCGTAATTATTTTATTAGTATTTTGTAAAGGCTATATTATTGGTTTTAGTATAGCGGCTATTATTGCTAATTATAAATTTATTGGTTTATTAGGCGCATTTACTTATATTTTCCCCCATATTATTATTATGTCAATCGTAATTATATTAATTAGTTGTTATGCATTATCTATTTCTACTAATTTATTAAGAGCCTTAATTAAAAGACGAGAAATTAATTTTAAAAATATTATTAATCGTTATTGTTTAGTAATGTTATTTGGTATTATTATCACTGTTATAGTGTCCATTATTGAAGTGTATATTTCTCCATATCTAATAAAAATTTTTCTTTTCTTTATTAAATTATAAAGGATACGTGGTATAATAATAATGGTGATTATAGATGAAAACAGTTGTTGTTGGTATGAGTGGCGGTGTTGATTCGGCTGTTGCAGCATACTTATTAAAAAAACAAGGTTATAATGTAATTGGTTTATTTATGCGTAATTGGGATTCATTAGTTAATAATGATATTGTAGGAAATCATACATTAAATAATGAAATATGTACCCAAGAAGAAGATTATAATGATGCGAAACAAGTATGTGAATTATTAGATATTCCTTTACGAAGAGTAGAATTTATTAAAGAATATTGGGATTATGTTTTTACTTATTTTTTAGAAGAATTAAAACAAGGAAGAACTCCTAATCCAGATATTTTATGTAATAAATATATTAAATTTGATTTATTTATTGAAGAAGCTAAAAAACTAGGGGCTGATTATATTGCCACTGGTCATTATGCGCGGATTGTTAATCAAAAATTATATAAAGCAATTGATATAAATAAAGATCAAACTTATTTTTTATCACAATTAACGAAAGAGCAAATAAAAAATGTATTATTTCCAATTGGCATATTAGAGAAAAAAGAAGTACGAGCGATTGCTACTAAAATTAGTAAAAGAATTGCCGAAAAAAAAGATTCAACTGGCATTTGTTTTATTGGCGAGCGTGATTTTCAGGACTTTTTAACTAATTATTTACCACATCAACCAGGAGATGTTATTGATATTGAAACTAATGAAAAAATAGGTAATCATGATGGATTAATGTATTATACAATTGGTCAACGTAAGGGTTTAGGAATAGGCGGCAGTAAAGATAAATTATATGTAGTTGGTAAAAATTTAGATGATAATATTTTATATGTTGCCTATGGCGAAAATAATGAATATTTATTTAGTGATGAAGCAATTATTGAAGAAGTGAATTTTATTAGTGATGAAAGACCAACTGTTTGTAGTGCCAAATTTAGATATCGTCAACCAGATAAAGGTGTTACTATAGAATATTTAGATAATGGGGATATTAAAGTAAAATATGATCGGTTAAGAGCAATAACCCCAGGACAAGCTTGTGTTTTTTATCAAGGTGATGAATGTTTAGGGGGAGGTATTATAAAAGAAGTACGTAAATTAGGAGTGAAACTTTGGTATATTTAGTAAAAAAAATTAAAAATATTTTTAACTTTATTTGTCATTCATTTGACACTTGACAATTGACATTTATGTGATAAAATGATAATAGGAGGTTGGGGAAGTTGATAAATGAAATATTAAAAGAATTAGGAATTTCCAAAGTAAAATTAGCAAAATTTTTAGGTGTTTCCCGTCAAATGGTTTATAATTACTTAGAAATGGGCGATATTGATGCATGGCCAAAAGATAAAAAAATGCGTATGTTTATGTTACTTAATATTAATTCAACTGATGAAATAAAAGATATTAAAATTACTAGTGATTATATTATGAAAGTAGAAAACGTTTTAAATAACGAAGAATTTATGTCTTTAAAAAAGGATTTTAGTAATTATAATATTAAAAATATAAATAAGAAAAACCAAGAAATAATTATGGATTTAATTGATCTTATTAAAGAACATATTAGTGAAGATGAAACTGGTGAAATGGGATTTGTTTATAAATATTTATTACATTATTTACAATTGTTAAATGATGCACCAGAATTAAAATATGCTTTAGCGTATTTTGCAAAGGCTAATGGATTTGTTTCGCCAAAGGAATTTGCTTTTGATGAGGATAAACAAATTACTTTTGAAGGAATTATGTTTCAAGCGATGGTATTATTTTATAACGGTGGGGCTTCTAAATCAAAAATAGGTGAAGCTCATAAACGATTTATTGCTGATATCGAACAAAAAAAAGAAGAAAAATTAAGCCGTACCCAAGAGTTAAATACGGCTAAAATACAAGCTTTAAAGGAATTAGGTTATACTGAAATTAATTCTAATAATGCATCAGAAGTATTTGAAAAAATAGCGGAAATACAAGCTAGAAGACATGTATAGGAGGAAATTATGATTGAAGTTGAATTAAGGACCTTTTTAACTAATAAACAGTATCATGATTTAACTTCTTTTTTTATTAGTTTAGATTATGATATAAAAGAAACTAGGCAAATAACATATTATTTTAAAGGAGAAAAAGATTTTCGTTTAATGATTACTACTGATTATCTAATGTTATGGGTAAAAACTGGTCATATTCATGATGAAGCACGTAATGAAATGATAGTTAAAATTGATCCAAAATATAAAGATGATTTAATAAAAATGCTTCATTTTTTAGGTTATGAAGAAGAAATTAAATGGTATCGGATTAGACGTGAATTATCTTATAATGAAATTAGTGTTACTATTGATTATACTTATGGTTATGGTTATATTATGGAAGCTGAAGTATTAGTTAAAAAAGAAGTAGAAGTAAAAGAAGCAAAACAAAAATTAGAAAATTTATTTAAAGAATTAAATATTGAAATCAGTCCGAAAGAAATATTTAAAAACAAATATGAAGATTATAAAGTTAATTGGCAAGTATTAACTAAAGATGTTGATGAATCTAATTTTTTGACTGAAAAAATAGAAGATTTAGTGACTGTATAATAAAAAAAACATAAAAAACGTGATATTAAAGAAGATTTATAATATCTTTAATAATAAAGGAGGAAATACTATGCCAGTAGTTGCTATTATCCCTGCTCTTAACGAAGAAAAAACAGTAGGCGAAATTGTAAAAGTAGTTAAATCTGTTGATATGATAAAAAAAGTAATTGTTGTTAGTGATGGTTCAACTGATAATACTGTTATTAATGCTAAAAAAAATGGAGCGAAAGTAATTGCCTTAAAAGAAAATGTTGGTAAAGGCGGGGCCATGAGTATTGGTGTTAATAGTTGTAAAGAAGATATAATTCTTTTTTTAGATGCTGATTTAGTAGGATTAACAGAAGAACATGTACATCAGTTATTAGAGCCAGTTATTAATGGTCAGTATCAAATGTCAATGGGCATTTTTATTAAAGGTGGTTTTAGTACTGATGCAGCTCATCGTATTGCTCCTTTTTTAACTGGTCAAAGAGCAATAAAAAGGGAATTATTTAATAAAATCCCTTTTGTCGAAGTATCACGTTATGGAGTAGAAATGGCTCTTACTAGATATACTGACAAAAATAAAATTCCAACTATTAAAGTAAAACTATATAATTTAACGCATGTTATGAAAGAAAATAAATTGGGGTTTTTTAAAGGTTTTGTGATGCGTTTGAAAATGTATAAAGAAATAATAACAGCCTTGATTATTAATATCATAAAATAATAGTAAAAAAGTGATTTTTAGATCTCACCTAACAGGTGAGATTTTTATTTGAAAATAGTAACAAAAAAACACTAATATATCTTGCAAATTTAATAAAATATGATATAATAATTATCATTTCCAATTAGTTGTATTATAATTTTTACAACAAGAGGGGAGGCTTAAAAGCATGAGTATATTACTTTTTTATTTAACTGATAGTAGTATTGAACGTTTGCAATTATTCTTCGTTATTTCTCTTATCCTTATTGTAGTAGGTATTGCAATTATTCTAATGCGTTCAAATTCAGTTGTTACTGTTAGAAAAGGAATATTTCATTCTTCAAAGAAAAAGAATAAATATATCCCTGAAGATTTATATTTTTAAAGAAATAATAACAAGCCAAAAAGGCTTGTTTTATTTTATATACTTGCAATTATTAATATTTTTAAGTTATAATTAAAACGTAGTAGGAGTAGTATATGGAAAAAAAAATAGATTATTTTATGGAAAATTCAAAAGTTATTTTAATTTTTTTAGTAGTAATTGGTCATTTTACAGTAATGGATTATAATTTTCCACGCTTAACCAATTTACTTTTTACTAGTTTTAGGATGCCCGCTTTTATTTTTGTGTGTGGTTATTTTGCTAAACGTCATAATTTAATGAAAGATTTAAAAAAATTATTAGTACCATATTTAATATTACAAGTTATCTGGTTTTTATACAATACTTTTTGTTTGCAAATAAATGACTCATTTTTCTTTTTTCGTCCTGCATATACTTTATGGTTCTTATTATCTATTTTTACCATGAAACAATTAGTACATTTTATTGATAAATTAAAATATCCGCTCTTTACTTTATTTTTTATTGCTATTATTGCTGGTTATACATCTTATATTGGTACCTATTTATCATTATCACGAACAATTGTTTTTTTCCCTTTCTTTTATATGGGATTTAAGTTTAAACGTGATCAATTTGTAAATAAAACAAATAATTATCAAATAAAAGCTTTAGCAATTTTATTATTTATTGTATTATTTATTATTTTATATAATAATCAAACTATTTTTACTCGTTTATTATTTTTTGGTAATAGTTCATATAGTCAAATTATTAGTGAAATATATCCACAAACTAAAATTAACATATATTCAGGATTGTTAAGAGTTTGTCAATATATCTTTTCAACAATTGCCATGTATTGCTTCTTTGTTTTAGTACCAAAAGAAAAAAATAAATTATCTTATATTGGACATGCTACATTAGGAGTTTATATTGTCCATCCATTTATTGTCCAAGCTTTAAGATATAGTGGCTTTTATAAAATAATTAATAATCCTTTTGAAATTATTATGTGCTATGTAATAGCAATAATAATTACGTTGATTTTATCAACTAAAACAGTTAATAAGTATATAAGATATCTTTTTAAGATACCAATTGAAAAACTATTTAAAAAAGAAAAATTAGGTTAATATTTAAAAAAATATCATAAAGTATATTAATATAAAATATAGGAGGCTTATATATAATGTCAAAATTTAATACCAATGAATGGTTTATTGAGAAAGAAATGAGAAAAATTCATGAATATTGGCAAGTTGATTTAACTAGACATAGGTTTTTTATTGAAGATGTATTATTTAATTTAATACAACAATATTATAGTTTTATTCAAGAGGTAACTGTTCAATATGATCAAAAAAATCAATTTAAGAAAGCATTAGAAAAACAGTTATTATTACTTGAGTCGGTTTCATTAGTTATGCATGATTATTTTAATAAAGCACCTAAAATAACTAAAAAAGATGTATACCTTTTATTAAATAAATGTGGTATCCTTGATTATAATTTTAATGAAATATTTCTTAATATCATGTTTCAAACTATCAAAAATAATATTGATTCTAGTAAATGGGATTATTATGATTTAGAGCAACATAATGTTACAACTACAAAATATAGTGATTATCGAATAATATTAAATAATAAAGAAATACCTATTGGTAAACCTGATATAGAATTTTCGAGATTAACCAATATTATGAACGAATACATTAATAATTCAGGTAAAACATTAGATGATAGAGTAGGGATATTAAATGAATTAGCATTAGTGCTTAATCCCGAAAATCAAGTATATATGAATAATTTAATTAAGGGTTATTCATATATCAAAGAAAAAGAAAACCCAACAGGATTAGTTAAACAGTTAAATGCCATAAAAATAGATTAATATAAAAATATAATTATAATTAAATTACTATTTAAAACAAACTGTAAACTACATCACAGTTTGTTTTTTATTATGTATATAATTTATAAGGGAGAAAGCATGAAATGCCTTCTCCCTATTAACTATATTTACTTTTTTTTTAAAAGATGTTATATTTAGGTTATAAGGTATATTTTTGGAAGGGGATATTATGGATTTATTTATATTTGCTTTTTTTCTTAAATATTGGCCTTTAATACTTATTTTTATTTTATTTTATCATTTATTTTTAGTTTGGTTTTTAAGTGCTATTATTGAATGTAGTGTTTTAAAAGCATTAAAGAAATTTAAAAATGATATTAATATAAATAAGATTTAACATATTTGTATTTTTATATTATTATTTAAATGATAGGCAATTACTTCCTATAATATATATTATGTTAACTTGTATTTGTAAATTAATAAGAATAGATATATTTTATATACTCTATTCTTTTATTATTGTATTATCTTTTTACTATTTTCATATACATTAGTATGGAGGATAGAATAAATGAATACTAATGAAATTATTTCTTTTTGGGCTAATATTATGAAAGATCATGCTGATTTTATTGTTACTAATTTAGCATATAATGAAACTGATTATATTAGGGGTGGTTTATTTTATAAGGAACAATTTACTACAATTGCTAATGAAGTACCTAATCAATTAACAAATGACGATTTAGAGCGTTTAACAGCGCTTATTACTTCTTTTATTGAATATAAAAGTAGTATTATTAATCGTTTATTAACTTGTAATATTTTATTTGGCTTTACCCCTACTTTTATTAATCATATGATTAATGAAGCGTTAGAATTTATTAATGATATTAATAAAATAAGATATAATACGGCTTTAGAGCCAGTTAGAGAAAATATTATGTTACATAGTGTTTGGTTACCTGATGCAGCTGGGCATGCTAACTCCATTATTGAACAATTAGATGGTGTTGAAGCGTATTATATTAAAATTGCTAATGATTTTAAAAAGAGATTTAATTCCTTATTTATTAAAAATTCTGAATTAGAAAAGATGTTACCACGTGCTGATTTAAAAAATGGCACTTTAGAGCAATTTAATAATGAAGTTAATTTAGAAATTACTAATTTTATTCTTTTTTTAGAAGAATTAAAAGATCTACGCACTAAATGTAAGGTAATGGGTAATTTGTTACCAATGGTACTTGACCATATGATTAGAGAAGAAAACTATTATTTATTAAGTATTCAAAGGGTTTCTTAATATAGTTATTTACCTTTTTTTTAATTATAAAAAGATAAAGATAAATATTATTTATGGCTACTAAAAAAGCAAAGAAAATAAAATAATAAAAATGCACTAAATAGTGCATTTTATAATTGATTAGCATTTAGCATCCATAATTGTTTTTGGAAGAAAGCTCCGTAATCTCCTAATAGTACTATACTTACTTCATCATTGGCTTGATCTGCTATTTCGATTAATTGATTAGTAATATTAACCATATATTCGAAATCGCGAATTAAGTTAGTTATTATCTCTTTTGAGTAATAGTCTTTACTTGCTACTGTTTTTATTTGGGCCATTCCTTCATATTGATTTAAACTAGCAACTGGATAACCACCTAGTTGTTTAATTCTTTCTGCTACTTCATCATATATTTCCGTTAATTCTTCATAATATTCTTGTAGTTTTTCATGCATTGGGAAAAAATCAGGCCCTACTACATTCCAATGATAATTATATAAATTAACAATTAAGACCGCGATATTAGATAAGTATTGATTTAAGAGATTAACCATTTCTTGATAGTAATTATTATACTGGTTATTGTTCATATAAAACCTCCCATATTAGTCTATGGGAGATTTTATATTTGGTGATTATTTATCAATTTTACTACGGGGATGATACTCATTATAATTATCAATAATTTTATTATTAGCAAGATGGGTATACATACCAGTAGTTGTTATATCACTATGACCTAACATTTCTTGGATACTACGTAAATCAGCCCCATATTCAAGTAAATGGGTTGCAAAAGAATGTCTTAAAGTATGAGGGGAAAAGTCTTTATTAATTTCTTGTTTCTTTGCCATTTGTTTTAATACCTTAAAGAATCCTTGTCTTGTTATCTTAGTACCATGATTATTTAAAAATAAATCATCAGTTAAACGTCCTTTTAAAAGAGTTGGGCGATATATATTTATATATTCAGTAAGAGCTTTAGTTGCCATATCACCAATCGGAATAATTCGTTCTTTACTCCCCTTCCCCATACATCTTACTAAATTCATTTCTAAGTTTATATCATTAAGTTTTAAATTAACTAATTCAGTTACTCTAAGACCAGTGGCATACATTAATTCTAACATTGCTTTATTACGATATTCATAATTATTAGTTGGTTGCCAATTTAATAATTTAGTTATTTCTTCGATCGTTAATACTTGTGGTAATTTTTTCTTTAATTTAGGGGTTTCAATATTCTCACTTGGGTTATGCGTACATAATTTTTCTCTGCTTAAATACTTATAAAAGTTTTTAATACTAATAATATGTCTAGTTCGACTATTAGGACTTATTCCTTGTTTAGTTAAGTCTTCAAGATAAAAAATAATATCTTGTTCAGTAATATCATTAATATTATTTTTATGACGTTTTTTATGTAAAAATTGTCTGAAATTCATTAAATCATGTTCATAGGCATTTTTGGTATTAAGACTTAGTTTTTTTTCAATATAAATGTAATTAATATAGTCTTTAATTAAAGTTAGCATTATATCACCTAGTTAAATTATACCATATTCTTCTTATATATGATAAAATAAAGATGGAGGTATTTATTATGGATGAACCTTTATCATATAAATTAAGACCAACTAAATTAAATGAAATTATTGGTCAAAAACATTTAGTAGGACAAAATAAAGTGATTACTAATTTAGTTAAAAATAAAAAACTGTTTTCAATGATTTTATATGGAAAGCCAGGAACTGGTAAAACTAGTATGGCCCATGCGATATGTTTAGAATTAAGTTTAAAATACCGACAATTAAATGCGGTAATAAATAATAAAAAAGATTTTGATATAGTTGTTGAAGAAGCTAAAATGTATAAGGGTATTATATTAATAATGGATGAAATACATCGTTTAAATAAAGATAAACAAGACTTATTATTACCCTATTTAGAAAGTGGTTTAATTACGATTATTGGGTTAACAACTGCTAATCCTTATCATAAAATTAATCCGGCGATTAGAAGTCGTTGTCAAATCTTTGAATTTTATGAATTAACTAATGATGATATAAAAAAAGGATTACAACAAGCCATTAAAAGTGAATATTTAAAAGATATAAATATTAATAAAGAAGCGATTGATTATATTGTAAATGTAGCAAGTGGTGATTTAAGAGCAGCATATAATTTGTTAGAAATATGTTATTATGCTAGTAGTGATAAAACTATTACAATCGATATAATTAAGGAAATAAATGCGAAACCAATCTTTTTTCATGATCAAAATGAAGATGGTCATTATGATGTTTTAAGTGCTTTTCAAAAATCAATCCGGGGTAGTGATGTTAATGCAGCGCTTCATTATTTAGCAAGATTAATTACTGTTGGTGATTTAGATAGTATTTATCGTCGTTTAAGTGTTTGTGCTTATGAAGATATTGGGCTTGCCAATCCTAGTATAGGTCCTAAAGTACTAGCATGTATTGAAATATGTGAAATGCTAGGACTACCAGAAGCTAGAATTCCTCTTGCTGATATTGTAATTGAATTATGTTTATCGCCTAAATCTAATAGTGGTATTATGGCGATTGATTTAGCCTTAGAAGATATTGCTAATGGTAATACTGGTAATGTTCCTAAACATTTAAAAACTACTTCGAAAGAATATAAGTATCCTCATAATTATCCTAACGCTTATGTTGACCAGCAGTACTTACCAGATAAAATTAAAAATCGCCAATATTATAATCCTAAAAATACTAGTAAATATGAAAAACTATTAAAGGAAATATATGAGAAAATAAATAAAAGAAGATCATAATGATGATCTTCTTTTGGTTTTTTCTTCATTAAAATTAAGTACTTTGCATTTATTTTCATTAGGTAGTTTTGGGGTATTATTAGCTAATGAAAAAATATTATTACGAAGTTCAAATAATTGTTCATTATTCAAACCATCTTTTGAAGTATTATAAATACTTTTTAGTCCAGGATATTCCTCTAAAATTTGATCTAAAATTTTATTAGCTTCAGTATCAATTTCATTATAATCATGATCAAATTGTATAATAAAGGTATCGTAAAGATTCATTTCTACTAATAGATCTTCTAAAATTGAACTATTTACTATTTGTGGTTCAAATAAACAATCATGAATATAATATAAATAATTAGGTTCAGCAGGAGTAACTCTTGTATAGCCGTCCTCGTTTGAATTGATAATATTATTAATAAGATTAGTAAAGATAAAATCTTTAATTTTATCTTGTTGTATTTGAATATCCATTGTATTATTTATATTTGTAATACGTAAATGATTAATCACTCTTTCATATGTGATTCCAATTTTATTTAATTTATCCTTAATCGGATTATCAATTTTTAAAATACTTAAATAAATAGATAAAACAGTCCAATCAAAATTATTAATAGTCCTTTTTGGTTCTATTATTATTCTTTTTATTTCTTCATCATCAATAGATTTATACGGACCATATTTATTAATTTTTATATTTTGATAATTAATAATATAATATATATCCATTGTAATATAAATAATGTTTTTTATTAAAATATTTAGATTATTAAATTTGTAATACTTCATTTAATAATTCCCCCATAATAAAACCCGCAAAGGCGTAGTTTCAAATACGATAAACCTGAATATTTCCAGGTGGGTATCTCCATGCTACCTTTAGGATTCTTACCAATAAATAATATGGGTAAGTATTCAACACCAGTAACACTTTAGACTCCCTTATCGTAACTTAGTAGGTTTTTCAATAAAGAAACTCGCTTATTGCAGGTATTTTCATTATATCATTTATAAATATTTTTGCCAACTTATTTTATTAATAATTGTCAAGAAAGTGATGAGTTTCTTTATCTTGATGATAACCTATAATAGCATTTAAATTAACATTTTCACTGGCATGTAAAATATTAATATCAGCATTTTTATTTTCTGTGGTTAATTCTTTAATTAGTTGTTTAATCATTTGTCTTTTATTACTAATTTGCTTTTTAGTTACTTCACAACCACATTCCATAAATTGGAGATTATTATAATGGGTCCAGTTAATAATGTCAAGTTCTTTTACATAATAAAATGGTCTAATTAATTCCATTCCTTGAAAGTGTTTACTTTTAAGTTTAGGCATCATTGTTTCAAATTGTCCATTATATAGTATGTTAAGTAGTGTTGTTTCAATTACATCATTAAAATGATGTGCTAAGGCGATTTTATTACAACCTAGTTCTTGGGCTTTATTATATAAGTGCCCTCTTCGCATACGAGCGCATAAATAACAAGGACTTTTATGTTTTTTTAGGTTTAAAACTTGAAATATATCAGTTTTAAATATAGTCAAAGGGATATTTAATTCAGTTGCTTTAGTTTTGATTATATTAATATCTTTTTGGTCATATCCCGGATCCATTAATAAAAATATTAATTCGAAAGAAATTTGACCATGTCGTTTTAATTCTTGCATACATTTTGCGAGGAGCATACTATCTTTACCACCACTAATACAAACAGCAATTTTATCATTAGGTTTAATTAATTGGTAGTCATTTATAGCATTAATAAAAGGCCGCCATATTGTTTTGCGAAATTTTTTAATAATACTTTTTTCTATTTTTCGATATTGTTCCATTTCCATCACCACTCATTAGATTATACTGAAAACAATAAAAGAAGGCAAGTAAAAGAAAAAAGCATATGAATGCTTTTTTCTATTCAACAGTAACACTTTTAGCAAGATTTTTGGGTTTATCAATATTACAATTACGATTATTAGCCATATGATAAGCAAATAATTGTAAAGGAATAACACTAAGTATTGAATTAAAATAAGGATTAGTTGGGGGAATAAAAATATGATAATCCCCTACTTCATCTTTATTATTAGTAATTACTAATGTTTTAGCACCTCTAGCCGTTATCTCTTTAATATTATTAATCATCTTTGGATATAATTCTTTATTAGTACATAATGATACTACTAAGGTTCCTTCTTCAATTAAAGCAATAGTGCCGTGTTTTAACTCTCCTGCTGCATATGCTTCAGCATGAATATAAGATATCTCTTTTAGCTTTAAAGCTCCTTCTAAAGCCGTATAATAGTCAATATTACGTCCAATAAAATAAATATCTTGTTCCTTATAAAATTCATTAGCTAATGCTCTAATTTTTTCATTTTGAGTAAGAATTTCATTAACTTGGTCAGGAATTAATTGTAAAGTTTTAACTAAATTTATTAATTCCTTTTTCTTAACTTTTCCTTTTAAATTAGCTAATTTAATTGTTAGTAAGTAAATAATTGCTAATTGGGTAGTATAAGCCTTAGTAGATGCAACGGCGATTTCTGGACCAGCCCACGTATAGATAGTTTGGTCTGCTTCTCTGGCAATTGTAGAACCAACTACATTAACAATAGCGATTGTTTTAGCGTTTTTCTCTTTTGCTAAACGAAGGGCTGCTAAAGTATCTGCTGTTTCGCCTGATTGACTAATAATAATTACTAATGAGTTATTATCTATTAGTGGTTGTCGATAGCGAAATTCTGATGCTAAATCAACTTCAGTTGTTATATTTAATAATTGTTCCATTAATGGTTTAGCATTCAATCCAGCATAATAAGAAGTACCACATGCAATTACATAAATTTTATTAACATTATTTAATTCTTGTTTAGTTATGTTTATATCTAATAAGGGCATATTATTTTTAATTCGTGGATTAATTGTATTAGCAATGGCTTTTCTTTGTTCAAATATTTCTTTTATCATAAAATGCTTGTAACCATGTTTAGCAGCTTCTTCATTATCCCAAGTTATTTTTGATAAATATTTTTGAATTTCTTGTAATTTAATATTATAAAATTTAATTTGATTTTTAGTTAAAACTGCTATTTCTAAATTATCTAAATAATATATTTCTTTCGTCCAATTAATGATAGCAGGAATATCAGAAGCAATGAATTGTTCGTTACTAGTAGTACCTACAATTAAAGGGCTTTCATTACGAACTGCATATAAGGTATCAGGATAATTTTCATTAATAATACCTAAAGCAAATGATCCTTTTAGGCGTTTAACTGTTTTTTGAATACTAATTAAGAAATTAGAATGTTGATAATATTCTAATAAATTAGCAATTACTTCACTATCAGTTTCTGTTTTAAATTTATATCCTTTACTTTCTAATTCTTTTTTTAATGAAAGATAATTTTCAATAATACCATTATGAATAATAGCAATTTTACCATTTTGACTAATATGGGGATGAGCATTTAAACTAGAAGGTGCGCCATGCGTTGCCCATCTAGTATGTCCTATTCCAAGGTTACCAGTTATTTTTTGATCCCCTAGTTTATTTATTAAATTAGTTAGTTCACCCTTATTTTTTATAATTTTAATTTTATGGTTAGTTATGATACCAATTCCTGCTGAATCATAACCACGGTATTCTAGTTTTGATAAACCACTTATCAAGATATTAAGTGCTTGTTTTGATCCAATATAACCAATAATTCCACACATAATATTTCCTTTCATTGATATGTTTAGTTTTGTTTATTTGTATCTAAACATTTACGATTATTTTACAATAACCGGGAAGCATCCGCCGAAAATTCGATTCTCTTCCTCCTCGTCAATCAATAAAATATTGATTCAGGCGCTTTTTTAATAAATTTACTTTTTGCTTATCACATCCTTTCTATTAATTTTATGTATAAAAGAAACAATTTAATTTAATACTAATAATGAGGTGAATTAAATGGATGATTTAAAACGATATGAATATTATGGTTATTTTATTATTGTTGGTTTTTGTATATTAGGTTTATTTTATTTACTTTTAGATTATACTAATGTTTTCTTTTGGCGTTGGTTTTTACCACACAATACTAGTTTATGGGAATTAGGTCGTTTAATGTTTACAGCCATCCTTTTACAAAGTATTATTCAATATTTTATCTATGGTAAAATGTATGATAATTATTTCTTTGCTAAAGCTTCAACTTTATTTATTGCACCTTTAATTTTTATTGGTGGTAGTTATTTAATTGATTTAATGTTTGGTGATGTATTCCCTGTTATTCATATTATTATGTTTGCCTTAGGAATTGCAGTTGGTCAAGTAATTAGTTATCAGTTTTTAGAACATGATTATTACTTTCGCTTAATGAATGAGTATGCGGTATTTGGTGTAATTGCGATGTTATTAGTTTTATTTTCCCAATTATATGAAACTAAGCAATTTCGTTCCCCTATTTTTAAACCAAGAACTATTTATCAACAAAAAATACGTCCTAATCGTTAAGGATGTAAACGATTAGGACCACGATATATATAAGTAACTTCTCTTACATTATCTAAATCAAATAAGCGCATTAGGACACGACTAAGCCCAATGGCAAAACCGCCATGAGGTGGACATCCATATTTGAAAAAGTCTAAATAAAACGCAATTGTTTCTAGTGACAAGCCACTATTAAGGGCTTGTTCTTTTAATATTTCATAACGATGTTCTCGTTGAGCCCCAGTTGTAATTTCAATTCCTTTATATATTAAATCAAAACTTTTGGTGTTATTATTTTCATCTAACATATGATAAAAAGGTCTTGCTTCTTTTGGGTATTCAGTAATAAAGACAAATTCAGAATTATATTTTTTATAAACATAATCACTTATTAATTCTTCTTCTTTACGATCTATATCAAGTTTTTTAGGATTATGATAATTATATTCAGTTTCTATTATTTCTTTTACTTCTTGAAAAGGAATCCGTGGAAATTTAACAGTTGGTATTTTTAAATCAATATTTAATACATTCTTTAAATCAGTTCCATGTTTTTCTTTAATTTTAGTAAAACAGGCTACTATTAATTTTTCTTCAATGTCCATTAGTTCATGATATGAATTAATCCATGATATTTCTGCATCAATACTTGTAAACTCAGTTGCATGATAAGAAGTATGAGAATTTTCCGCTCGAAAAACTGGTCCGATTTCAAATACTTGATTAAAACCAGCAGCCATTGCCATTTGTTTATAAAATTGAGGAGACTGTGCTAAATAGGCTTTGGTACCAAAATAATCTAATTCAAATACAGTTGCTCCTGATTCTGATGCTGTTCCTAAAATCTTTGGTGAATTAATTTCTATATAATCATGATTAACCCAATATTCGCGCATAGTATGTAATAAAGTTGTTTGTACTTGAAAAATTAAATTAGCTTCTTTCCTTCTTAAATCAAGAAAACGATAATCAAGTCTAGTTTCTCTTAAGGTTTTTTCTTTATCAATTAAGTTAACCGGAATTTCATCTAAGTTTTTACTAGTAACTTCAATTTGATTAGGAATTAATTCTAAACCTTTTAATTTTACCTTTTCATTCTTTTTTAAAATACCAGTTACTTTAATAGTACTTTCTAAACGAAGATTAGAAACGATATCATTTATCTTTTTATTAGTATCATTTTTTTCAATGGTAATTTGTAATTGTTCAATTCCATTTCTTAATATAATAAATTGAACATATTGTAAATCACGAATCGAATTAACAAAACCACTTACGGTTATTTCAGTTTCTATTTTTGTTTCTAGTTCTTTAAATATTTCGTTGTTCATTGTGGACCTCCTTTATTATATTATTAATATCCATTGTTTTTTGTTCAAAGGTTTTAATATTTTTAATAGTTACTGTTTTATTTTTAATCTCATCATCACCAATAAAGATAACATATGGGATGTTTAAATTAATAGCATAATTAATAATACTTTTAATACTACGTTGTTCATAAAATATTTGAGTATATATATTATTTTCCATTAATTTATTATAACAGTTAATAATATATTCATAATTATTAGTCATTGGAATAATTAAAACATCAGATACATTTATTGGTTCCTCTTTTAATAAATTTAATTCATTAAGATTAGTAAATAATCTAGTTAAACCAATTGAAATCCCTACCCCTGGTAATTTCTTATCAGTATAATATTCAGCTAAATCATCATAACGGCCACCTGAACAGATACTACCTAGTTCAAGGTAATCAGTTAAAAATGTTTCGTATACGGTTCCAGTATAATAATCTAATCCTCTAGCAATTCCTAAATCAATTTGAATATTGTTTTCTTTAATTCCAAATTGAATACTGTATTGATAAACAGTTTCTAATTCTGCTATTCCTTCTTGCCATAATTCATTATTTATATCTAATGTTTGTAATTGGTTTATTATTTCATTATTAGTACCATTAATATTAATAAAGGTTAAAAGTTTATTAATAATATTAGGATCAATATTTAAATTTTCTAATTCATTAATTAAACTTTCTTTACTAATTTTATCTTTTTTATCAATTAAACGCATAATGTCACTACTTTGGTTAGTTAAGTTTAAAGCTTGTAAGAAGCCATTTAAAACTTTACGATTATTTATTTTAATTACAAAGTTTGTTAATCCCATATTATTAAATAAATTATATATAATATTAGGAATTTCCGCATCATTAATAATATTTAAACTACCATCTCCGATTATATCAATATCACATTGATAAAATTCACGATATCTACCTTTTTGAGCTCTTTCCCCGCGATATACTTTGCCAATTTGATAACGACGAAAAGGAAAGTTTAGTTGACCATAATTTTTTGCTACATATTTTGCTAAAGGCACGGTTAAATCGAAACGTAAGGTCAAGTCAGAATTACCTCTTTTGATTTGATAAATTTGTTTTTCGGTTTCCCCACCAGCTTTTGCTAATAAGACTTCTGATGCTTCAATAATTGGTGTATCAAGTGGTAAAAATCCAAATTGTTGATACGTTTCTTCAATTGTATTTTTTATTTTATTAAATTTTAATTGATCACTTGGTAATAATTCCATAAATCCTGATAATGTTCTTGGTTCTACTTTTTTCATAGTATTCCTCCTTATAAACAAAAAGCACTTATTACATAAGGACGAGTATCCCCGTGGTGCCACCTTATTTCACAAATGTGCTCTTAATGTTTTAACGTTACAAACGATTTCTTTTTGTTAAGTGTCTTTCGTAATAATAATAGGAATATTTTCACCACCATATTCTCGCTGTAACATATATTATTACTACTTTTCTTAACTAGAAATATTATTTTCTTAATGCTCTAACAAATGATTTATGCTTAGTATCAGTTGTTTTTATTATAATTGATACTTGTTTCTCCGAAAGGATATTTCTAATCATATAATTAGCAATTTGAGGCCAAATACGATTGATATCATTCATTGCTTTATATAAATAACGTTTTTCTTCCTGTTTATGATTTAAGACATCACTTATGGTACCCTCTTTATTATAAATTAATTTTAATGGACGTGAATCATTAATTGTATATCTTTCTTTAATAACTTCTGTACAAGGGTAATTTATATTAGTATTATTTTCTCTTAATGTTAATTTTGATACACTTTCTAATATAAAATTTCCATCTTTATTAGTATGAACCCATTTATGATGGATATAATTATTGTTATTAATATCATAATGAATTAATTCTTCAATTATATTTTGACCTGATAATTTATTAACTAGGAATTTAAAACCAGTATCTTTATTAACGGTAAAACTAGTTTCAATTAAATTACTTTTAATTTGAATAACAGCTTCATTACCATTAATAGTTTGGTATGTTATATAATAATCAGTATTACCTTCTTGTAATATAATCTTTTTAATAATTTTACTAAAATTGTACTCAATATCAGTTACGATACTTATTGTCTTATCTTCATCAGTTATATTTGTTTTTAAAACTAAGTTATGATTTTTAGTTTCATAACAATTTATTTTCCCACATTTTTTGTTTTTATTATTAATTATTAAAATCGGAAAAGAAATATAATTATTATTATCAAGTTTAGTAGTATATCCGATTAAATTTAATAATTCAATTTCTTGTATTATAGCCATATTAAATTCTTTATTATAATTCATTATTTCACCCTTTTTCTTATGTAAGGGAATCTATTATAATTATATCGGATTATTATCAAGATGTAAAGGTTATTATTTATGCCAATCGTTACTGTCTAAAATAATGGTAACTGGTCCATCATTAATAAATTCAACTTGCATATCGCCCCCAAAGACACCAGTGCTTATTTCTATATTTTGTTCTTTTAACTTTTGATTAAATAAAAGATATAGTTTTTCGGCTTCTTCGTATTTTAAAGAATTTATATAACTAGGACGACGTCCTTTACTAGTATCAGCATATAAGGTAAATTGGGAAATTGATAAAATTGAACCATTAATATCTTTTAATGATATATTCATTACGCCATTTTCATCATCAAAAATTCTTAAATTAATTATTTTATTAATCATAGTATCAATAATTTGTTCATTATCGCCTTCGGTAAAGCCTACTAAAATAACTAATCCTTTTTTAATTTCACCAGTTATTTTGTTATCAACAGTAACCTTAGCATTGGTAGTACGTTGTAATATTGCTTTCATTATTTAATTATCCTTTCTACTTTATGAACATTTGGTATTTGTTCAATATCATTCATAAATTTTTTTAATTTATCAGTATTTTCAGCTAAAACAACTAAATCATATTTAATTAAATGAGGATTATTAATCGTATTAATACTTTGGATACTTACATTAGAATTAGCTGTTTTCGATAATAATTCAAGTAAGAAATTATCTTTTTTTTCTGCTTCAATTACAAGATTAGTTGGCCATTTTTTATCGACATTATCATTCCATGTAACATCAATAATTCGTTCTTCTAAATTAGAAACATTATGGCATTCGACACGATGAACGGTAATTCCTTTTCCCTTAGTAATATAACCAATAATATTATCTCCTTTAATGGGACCGCAACAATTAGCAAGTGTAATTTTCACTTCATCAATTCCTTCGACTAAGACATCGTTTTTAATCGCAATTGACTTAATTGTATTACTTTTTAATTTATCTAATATAATATTTTCTTTAGTTTTATTTTCTTTATAAATAATATTAATTATATTATTAGCTGTATACTTATTACTACCAATTGCATAATAAATGTCATTAATATGATCAAGATTTAATTCTTCTAAAATAATATCAAGATTTTCGTCAGAAAGAAATTCATTAAAGGTTTTATTTTGTTTTCGTAATTCCTTTAATAATGTTTCTTCTCCTTTTTTAATTGTTTCATCTTTATCAATACGACTAAAAAAGTTTTTAATTTTAGTTTTTGCTTGTGCTGTTTTAGCAATGTTTATCCATTCATGGCTTGGTCCTTTAGCGTTTTTATTAGTATTAACTTTGACAATATCTCCATCTTGTAATTGGTAATCAAGAGGGACAATATTATCATTAACTATCGCACCAATCATTTTTTCACCGACTTCGGTATGGACACGGTATGCAAAATCAATAGGCGTACTACCAACTGGTAATTCAATTACATCACCTTTAGGGGTAAATAAATAAATATTATCGTTTAAGACTTCGCTTTCAACATTTCTAACAAATTCTTCTGGATTACGTTCTTCGTTATTTAAATCAATTAAAGAACGAAACATTTCTAGTTTTTGTTCCATTACTCCTTTTAATTTATTATTACCTTTATCCTTATATGACCAATGTGATGCAATACCGTATTCAGCTATTTGATCCATTTCGTATGTTCTGATTTGAATTTCAAATAAATGACCATCTATCCCAAAAATAGTTGTATGTAATGATTGATACATATTTTCTTTTGGCATTGCTACATAATCTTTAAATCGTTTTGGTAATGGTTTAAATTTAGAATGTATTAAACCTAACGCTAAATAACAATTTTGTTCTGTTTCAACATAAACACGAAGAGCAAGAATATCATATATTTCTTTAAACTTTTTCCCTTTTTGTAATTTTTGATAAATACTAAAAATACTTTTAGAACGTCCTTTAATTTCATGATTAATGTTATTATCATGTAACATTTCGGAAATCTTTAATTTCATTTCTTCAATCGCTTTTTCTCGTTCTAATTTAGTATTGTTTAATGTTTTAACAATATCTAAATAAATATCTGGTTTATAATAGCGAAGAGATAAATCCTCTAATTCACTTTTTATATTATAAATACCTAAATGATGCGCAATCGGAGCTAGGATTTCCATTGTTTCTTTTGCTTTTTCTTTTTGTTTATGTTCTGGTATCGCCCATAATGTTCGCATATTATGTAAACGATCTCCTAATTTGATAAATATTACCCGTACATCTTCACATAAACCAACTAAAATTTTTCGATAATAAATAATTGTCCATTCACTTTCAGCAGAAAATGATAGACGATTAATTTTAGTAATACTATCTACTAATTTAGCAATTTCTTCACCAAATTTATTCTTTATTTCTGTTGTAGGGGTATTACCTTCGTCAATAATTTCATGTAATAAAGCAGTAGCAATAGTAGTATAATCGGCTGATAAATCAGTCATAATATAGGCAACATTAAGAGGGTGTTCAATAAAATCACTACCATCTAAACGTTTTTGACCAGTATGTTTATTATTAGCATATTCATATGCTTGTTTAATTACTTCTATCTCCTTATCGTTTTCGAGATACGATTCTATTCGTTTTAATAAATCAGCAAAAGTAATTTTATTATTTTCATTAGTCATCTTTTCACTCCTTGTTTATTTATTAATTCCTGATATTTCTATTTCATCTAATTCATCTTCAATTTCTGTATTAAATTTAGTACCTAATTTACTAGTTTCAATATGATACCATATTTGACTTGCTAAAAAGATTGATGAATAGGTACCAATAATAAGGCCAATGATAATAGCTATATTAAAATTAAGCATGGCAAATGAACCAAACGATATTAAGGCGATTATTGGTAGCATGGTTGTAATTGTTGTATTTAAAGTTCTTTTAATAGTATTATTTAAACTAGAATTAATAATATCTTTTAATTGTAATTGTTTGGTTTCTTTTTCGTTATTTTTAATATTTTCTCGAATTCGATCAAAAATAACAACGGTATCATTAATTGAATAACCAACGATAGTTAAGATTGCGGCAATAAATATAACTGCTATTTCTAAACGGAATATAGTAAATATAGCAAGTACTAATAAAGCATCATGTAATAATGGAATTAATGCTGCTAAGGCAAAACTAAATTTAAATCTAATGGTTACATATATAACCATTCCAATTGCTGCTAAAATGATTGAATAAATAGCATTCTTAGTTAATTCTTTTTTCACAATATTAGAAATAATTCCGGTTTCACTTTCAGCTTTATATTTAGTTTCTAAATGATCTTCTAATTGATTAAGTTGATCTTTATTTAAAACATTATCTAATTTAATATAAACAGTATTCTTATTATTTATATGATGGATATCATTATATTGATAATTAAATTCAGTAATATCTTTTTTAATAGTATTAATGTTAATACTATCTTTACTAATTAAAGTTATATAAGTACCACCTTTATAATCAACACTTAGATTAAATCCTTGTTGAAAATAAAAGATAATACTAATAATAATAATTATTAAAGAACCAATATAACATAAGCGAAAATGTTTAAAGAAATTAAATTTGATTGTTTGTTTCTTTTCTTTATAGTTATTTATTTTATTAATATTATCTTTTTTTAGATTAATAAATAATCTTGGTTTTTCATTAAAATACTTAGTATTAATAAATAACTTTAATAAATATTTAATAATAAATACCATTATAACAATAGTTACAATAATATTAATAATTAACATAGTAGCAAACCCTTTAACACTACTTTCGCCAAAGATAAACATAATAATCGCTACAATTAAAGTTGTTATATTAGCGTCAATTATTGTTGACAATGATCTTTGATAACCTTCTTTATGAGCGGCAATAAATGAACGCCCTTTTCTTAATTCTTCTTTTATGCGTTCAAAACTAATAACACAAGCATCAACTGCCATCCCAATTCCTAGTACTAAAGAGGCAATTCCTGGTAAGGTTAAAACACCACCAATTAACCAGAAGATAAGGAAAACAAGGAAGATATATAAGATAATACCGATTCCTGAAATTAAACCTGCAAAGTGATAAATAAGGGTCATGAAAATGAGAATAACAGCTATTCCAATTAACCCTGCCCAAAGGGTTTTATTTAAAGCTTGTTCCCCAAAAATAGAACTAACGTTACGAGTTGATAACTCTTCTAATTTAGTAGGAATGGAACCAGAATTAATTAATTCCACTAAAGTAGAGGCTTTTTCTTTAGTAAAATTACCTTGAATAATCACATCATTAGCAAATGCTTGGTTAACATAAGCAGCTGATAAACATTTAGATTCTGGATCTTCACCACAACGATTCATTTCTTGATAATAACTATCTTCATTAGGATTAAAATCCAACCAAATTACAATTAAATTTTCTTCACGGTTTTTTATTTCACTAGTTACTTGATGAAAAGTATCTTTATCTTTAATCGAAAGTGAAACAGCAGGTTTTCCATATTCATCAGTTGCCAGTTTTGCTCCCCCACTACTTAAAACCGTACTAGTCATTAATAAATTATCATTAGTATCACGAAAAGATAAAGTTGCCGGTTGACTTAGTATTTCTTTTGCTTCTTTTTCATTAGTGATGCCTGGTAATTGAATACGAATTCGATTTTCGCCTTCAATAATAATGTCTGGTTCACTAACCCCTAAAATATCAATTCGTTTTTGAATTGTTTTATAAGTATTAGTAAGCATCTCTTTAGTAAGTTTACTATCATCTAAAGTAGAAGCCTCGTATAATACTTCAAAACCACCTTGTAAATCTAATCCATATTTTATTTTATTAAAAATAGGCCGAAAAATAGTTATTGTCATAACAACAATAACAAATAAAATACTACTATAATAAATCAATTTTTTATTCATGTTACACCTCGTTATTTTCTTCTAAATTTACTGTTCTTGGTATTTCATCCATTTTCTTTTGGACATAACTTTCAATTTTATAATTATCACTATTTAAAACATCATTAACCATTTCACTTAAAGATAAATTTATTGATTTCCCCCACTTTGTTTCTTTTAAATAATTCCAAATATCTTCCTCTTTAATATACTTTATACCTAAACGTTGGAATTCATTTTTTTTAGCTGTTAAAGCCGGTTTCATTCGTTTATATAATTCTGTTAATGATTCAAATTTAATATCCATTCTATCACCTTAATTTTTTAATAATTATTCACATATATTATTATAACTTAATTAATAATTTTTTTAAAGGTGATTTAATGGAAAAGAACAAATTTTTGACATCTACTTTAATTTTACTAATTAGTGGTTTTATCACTAAAATTTTAGGAATGGTTATAAAGATTGTTAAAACTAGATATATAGGTGTTGAAGGAATCGGTATTTATATGTTAATAGTACCTACTTTCAACTTATTTATGAATGTCGCCCTTTTAGGTTTTCCGATTGCGGTTTCCAAATTAGTAGCAGAAGAAAAAAAAAGAGGAAAAAGGATTATTTTTTCGGTTATTCCAATTTCTCTTTTATTAAATGTTATTATTTCTTTTATTATTATATTAATTAGTCCCTTAATTAGTAAATTATTAGTCGATGAACGAACTTTATACCCATTAATGGCAATTGCTTTTGTGCTTCCTTTTATTAGTATATCAGGTATTATTAGAGGTTATTTTTTTGGTAAACAACGAATGGTACCACATGCTGTATCACATGTATCCGAACAAATAGTAAAATTATTATTAGTTATTATTATTACCCCATTTTTATTACCAAAAGGTTTAGCAGTAACGGTTACAGGATTAGTATTAATTAATATACTAAGTGAATTAACATCGATTATTATTTTAATTTTCTTCATACCAAAAAAAACAAATATTAAAAAGGAAGAATTAAGACCAGATAAAGAAATTATTAAAAATAGTTTAAATATTGGATTACCAACTATGGGTTCTAGAATTATTGGTTCGATTGGTAGTTTTATTGAACCAATTTTATTAGGTTATGTATTAATTAAAATTGGTTATTCTAATTTGTTTTTTGTTAAAGAATACGGCATTATCAATGGTTATGTTTTTCCGTTATTATTTATTCCTTCTTTTTTTGTTCAAACAATTGGATCAGCTTTATTACCAGTAATAAGTAAAGCATACTCTAAAAATAATATTAAATATATTAAACATAAATTAAAACAAGCCATTGGGATATCATTATTAATTGGTATTATTAGTAATAGTTTAATAATGTTAAAACCAGAATTCTTTTTACAATTAATTTATCATACCAAAGAAGGAGCAAATTATTTACTCTTTCTCGCTCCGTTCTTTCTTTTATATTATATTCAAGTACCATTAACCATTACTTTACAAGCTACTAATCACGCTAATGAAGCAATGATGAGTACTTTGATTAGTATGATTATTAAAATAATAATTCTATTTAGTTTTTCATTTTTAAAAATCGGTTTATATTCATTAATAATTGCAACTATTGTTAATATACTAATCGTTACCATTTATAATTATATAAAGGTGAACAAGGTATTAAATTTATAATTCTTCGCTAACTAGTATCACAACGCTACCCACTACCCTTGTTGGCATTGCCATTGTTGTTGTTGAAATTGAACACCCCCGCATTGCTACCATTGGAGTAGTTACCACCACGTTGGAACCACGGATTAGACGAGTTGGGCATTTAACAGTTTGAACCCTATATTTCACATGGTTGACATGAAATACCATTGTTAATAACTTTTTCGAAGACGACGCTGGACTATCACCCAGCACCGT
>Ga0334901_1000811_pt1 | contig 38523 bp, 23 predicted proteins | sample GraSluR3_MG_3_FD_207216 | JGI IMG/M metagenome (GOLD analysis project Ga0334901, IMG submission 207216) | Sludge microbial communities from methane-producing bioreactor in Wageningen University, Netherlands - Granular Sludge_15_08-R3 | ecosystem: Engineered > Bioreactor > Anaerobic >...
GGCTTCAGATCGAACCGATCGGTCTGACGTGGGATCCCGAGGCCCTGACCCCGTCGAGGCTGCCCGACCTGTTCGCCGACCGGCCCGTGACGATCCACGGCCGGTTTCAGGGCGAGGCGTCGTCGTTACGGGTGCGGTTGCGCGGGATGGATGCCCGCGGCAAGCCCTGGGAACAGCAGGTATCGGCACGTCCGGGTCCGGCCGAGGCGCTTCGCGCCCAGTGGGGTCGGGCCAAGGTTCGCGAACTCGAAGACCGCTACGCCGCCGGCCGCGCGAAAGACCCCGAGGCCCTGGCCCGGCACATCGTCGAGGTCTCGCTTTGCAGCCGCGTGCTCTCCCGTTTCACGGCCTACGTGGCGGTCGATCGCGCCGAGGTGGTCAACGAGGGCGGGCGCCAGCAGCGGATCGTGCAGCCGGTCGAGGCGCCCGACGGATGGGACATGCTCGCCGAGGCGGACGGGATGGCGCGCGCGGTTTGCCTGATGTCGGCGGGCGCCGACGAGGCCTTGTTCCGCCGAAGGCGAACGGGGGGGAGGATGCTCGCGATGTCTTTACCCCTGCCCGGACGACGCACGTTGGAAGACGTGGTCGCGGAGATCGCCGGCTTGATCGAGAGGATCGAGAAACCTCGAACGTGGCTGCGGACGCGCCGCGCCAAGCTCGCACGGCTCGCCGGGCTTTTGGAGGAACTGGCCGACCTGCTGCGTGTGGCGGGCCATGCGCGGTCCGACCCGGCGCCACGGGCCGTCGAGCAGCTCGCCCGCGACGCGCGGGCCGCGCTGCTCGACGACAGGCAGGGCAACAGCGAGGCCCTCGCGCCGGACCGGCTGAAGTCGTTTTTCGACAAGGTGCGCCAGGCGCTCGATCTGCGGGCGCCGCCCCCGGGTCCGAAGGCCGGGCGGGAACGCTTCTGGACGTGACGCCGCGCGCGGATTGACGTTGGCGCTGGGGCGCGTGCGTGCGCGCGGCATGGCATGACGCGCCGAGGGGCGAATGCCGACGGGGGCGCCCGCGCGGTGGGCCGTGTCCATCCTCGGCGCCGTGTGATATACTGGCGGCCGGTTGCCGGATCGACGGGAGATGGTGTCTTGGATCGCAAAGCCCTGTCCTATTTTACCGCGGGAATCTTCCTCGGGGTGCTGTTGGCCACGGCCGGGTTCGCGCTGGTGATGCGCCATCAGAATCTCGCCGGGCGGCAGGGCGGGCCGATCGTGCTCAAGTTGGGGCACGGTCTCGACCAGAACCACCCGGTCCACGCGGCCATGATGTACATGGCCGAGCGCCTTCGCGAGAAATCGGCGGGCAGCGTCGAGCTGCAGGTGTTCCCCAACGGCCAGTTGGGCTCGGAGACCGAGTGCATCGAGCAACTGCAGCGCGGCGCGTTGGCGATGACCAAGACCTCGGCCGCGCCGATGGAGAGCTTCGTGCCCGAGATGGCCGTCTTCGGCATCCCCTACGTGTTCCGCGACGGCGATCATTGCTGGCGCGTGCTCGAGAGCGACGTGGGCAAGGAGCTGCTGGCCGCCGGCGAACGGGTGGGCCTGTACGGCCTGTGCTATTACGACGCGGGCAGCCGCAGCTTCTACACGATCGACCGGCCGATTCTGGTGCCCGACGATCTGCGGGGCTTGAAGATCCGCGTCCAGCAGAGCAAGACGGCCATGGACATGGTCGAAGCGCTCGGCGGATCGCCGACTCCCATCCCCTGGGGCGAGTTGTACACCGCGCTACAGCAGCGCATGGTCGACGGGGCCGAGAACAATCCGCCCAGCTTCTACACGAACCGGCACTTCGAGGTGTGCAAGCACCTGTCGCTCGACGAGCACACGATCGTTCCCGACATCCTGGTCGTCAGCCGGAAGGTCTGGGACGATCTGCCGCCGCACGTGCGGGCATGGGTGCAGGAGGCGGCCGACGAATCGTCGGTCTTCCAGCGCCGGCTGTGGCGTGAAGGTACCGAAGAGGCCCTGGCGGCCGTCCAGCGCGAGGGCGTGACCATCCACCGGCCCGAGCGCCGGGCGTTTGTCGAGCGGGTGCGGCCGATGCACGAGAGCTACGCGGGCACGCCGGTCGGCGACCTGCTCGCCCGAATTCAAGCGATGGAGTCGCCCTGATGCTCGGCGGGTTGCTTGCCGTCAAAGCCGCTCTGGTTCGCCTGCTCGAGTGGATCGTGATCGTCGTGGTGGCGGCCCTGGTCTTGGACGTGTTGTGGGGCGTGTGCAGCCGCTTCGTGCTGCGCGCGCCCAGCCGCTGGACCGAGGAGGTGGCGACGATCCTGCTGATCTGGGTGTCGCTGTTGGGCGCGGCGGTCGCGTTCGGGCGCAACGAGCATCTGGGGATCGACTATCTGGTCGGGAAGTTCGACCCGTCGGCGCGCCGGCTCATGGCGGTCGTCGTCCAACTGCTGGTCGCCGCGTTCGCCGGCGCGGTGCTGGTCTTCGGTGGCTACGTGCTGGTGAACGAGACGCTCCGCGCCGGCCAGCTCACGTCGGCGCTGGGCGTGCGCCAAGGTCACGTCTACCTCGCGGTGCCGGTCAGCGGGGGGTTCATCCTGTTGTTTTGTCTGGAGCGGATCGTGGAGCTGATCCTGGGCCGACCGATCGACGACGCCGAGGGCCGCGACGTTCGCCCGGCGGCGCCCTCCGCCGAAGAAGCCCCTCGCGCCGATTAACCGCCGATGGAAGCCCAAGCGATCATTCTGGCGACCAGTTTTCTCACGCTGCTGTTGATGGGCGTGCCGATCGCGGTGGCGATCGGGCTGTCGACCTGGCTGGCCGTCCTGTCGCTGGGCCATGTGCCCACCTGCTACATCCTCGCGCAGCGCATGTCGACCGGCATCGCCAGCTTTCCGCTGTTGGCCATCCCGTTCTTCATCCTGGCGGGCATCCTGATGGGCGAGGGCGGCATGGCGCGGCGCCTGATCGACTTTGCCGCGGCCCTGGTGGGCCGCTTCACGGGCGGGCTCTCGTACGTCAGCGTCTTGACCTGCATGATGTTCGGCGCCATCTCCGGATCGGCCACGGCGGCCGTCTCGTCGATCGGCGGGTTCATGATTCCCGAGATGAACAAAAAGGGCTACGACCGGCGATTCAGCGTGGCCGTCACGACCACCGCGGCCACGACGGGACTGATCATCCCGCCCAGCAACATCATGATCGTCTACGCCGTGGTAACCGGCAACATCTCGGTGGCCGCCATGTTCCTGGCGGGCGTGCTGCCGGGCGTCGTCGTCGGGCTGCTCATCATGGCCGTGGCGGGGATGATCAGCACGCACCGCGGCTACGGCGGCGGCATGCGCGCGGGCCTGCGCGACGTCTTCCGCACCGCACGGCGCGCGGTGCTGAGCCTGCTGCTGGTCGTGATCGTGCTGGCCGGCATCTTGGGCGGCGTGTTCTCGGCGACCGAGGCCGCGGCGATCGCCGTGCTGTACGCCTTCGTGCTGGCCGTGCTCGTGTACCGCGAGGTCCGCTTGCGCGATCTGCCCCGCATCCTGCTCCGCTGCGGCATCACCACGTCGGTGATCATGCTGTTGATCGGCACCAGCCAGGCCATGAGCTGGCTGCTGGCCTACGAGAACATTCCGCAAAGCGTCAGCCGTGCCATGCTCGGATTGAGCGACAACCCGGTCGTGATCCTGCTGTGGATCAACGTCTTGCTGCTGGCCGTGGGCACGTTCATGGACATGACGCCGGCCGTGCTGATCTTCACGCCGATCTTTCTGCCGGTGGTGATCGGGTTGGGCATGGATCCCGTGCACTTCGGCATCATGATGATCGTGAACCTGTGCATCGGACTCTGCACGCCGCCGGTGGGCACCTGCTTGTTCGTGGGTTGCGGGGTGGGGGGCACGTCGATCGCCGAGGTCACGCGGCCGATGGTGCCGTTCTTCCTGGCCATGCTCGCGGCCCTCATGCTGATCGCCTACGTGCCGTGGCTTTCGTTGTGGCTGCCGCAACTGGCGGGCTTGGCGAAATGAAATGACGGGCCCGAGCGGCGCCTATTGCTTCGCGGCGGCCTCGAGCTTCTTCAGACGCTCATCGAGCCTGCGGTTGGTTTTCTCGAGGGTCTCGACCTGCTGGCGGAGCCTGGCCAGGTCGGCCTGCTTCGCGCGGAGCTTTTCGAGGCTCTCGTCGATCGTGTAGCGCATCGACGTGTTCTCCTCCTTGGCGCGACGGGCGACGAGCGGGTCGATGGCGGCCGCCGCGCCCGTCTCGGCCAGGGCTTCGCACGCGGCCGCGCGCACTTCGCGCCGGACGTCGTCGAGCCCCCGGGCCAGGGCCTCGATCAGCGTGGGATCGTCGCCGCCCAGCCGGGCCAGGGCCTTCATCACGGCAATGCGCCGATCGGGCGCCGAGGGGTCGTCGAGCATGGCCCGCAGCCTGAGAAGCGACTCCTTGTCGCCCAGTTCCGCCAGGCCGTCGGCGCCCGCCTTGAGAATCGCGTCGCGATGGCTGGGAAGCTCCAGGGCCGCCAGGAGCTCGGGCTTGGCGCCGTCGCGGTCGACCTTGACCAGCGCCCGAAGCGCCTCGGCCACCGCGTAGTACGAACGGTCGTTCTCGATCGCCTGGCGGAGCGTCTGGCGCGTCTCGTCGTGCGAAAACCCGGCCAGCGCCTTGAGCGCGTCGCGGCGCACGAGCGACTTGGCGTCGGAGCGGGCCGCGTCGCGCAGCGCCTCGCGCACCGCGTCGCCGCGGAACCGGGCCAGGGCCTTGACGGCCTCACGGCGAACGCCCCAGAAGGCGTCGCCCCCGGCCGCCGCGACCAGGGCCGCCGCGACGGCGTCGTCCTTCGTCTCCTTGGCCAGTTCCTGGGCGGCGCGCGCGCGGCACATGACGTGCTCGTCGTGGGCAAGCTGATCGAGCCACTCCTCCCGGCTCTTCGCGAACGTGAGCTTCTTGAGCACCCAGTCGTTCGGATCGAAGCACACCCGTTGCGGGCGCGCGTCGAGCGGAAAGTGGAACGTCTCTTCGGCCTTCGACACGGTGATCGTGTGCCGGGTCGACTTGTCCGACGCGACCAGCTCGATTTCGACGGGCATGCGGAACAGGGGAGTCAGGTCGTCGACGGTCTGAGTTTGCTTGACGGTCAGGGCGAGCGACTTCTGCTTTTCGTCCCACGCGTAGCGAACGTCGTACTCGGGATGCCCGCCGTGGTCGATCCACTGGTCGAAGAACCAATGAAGCCCCTGGCCCGTGACGTCTTCGACGGCGATGCGGAACTGGGCCGTCTCGACCGAGGTGAAGGCGTGCTTGTGCGTGTAGTGGGCGACGGCCTTCCAGAAGAGTTCGTCGCCGAGCACGAAGCGCAGCATGTGCAGCACGCGACCGCCCTTGGGATACGAGTGGCGGTCGAACATCCGGTTGGGGGTTTCGTAGCGGTAGGTGACGATGGGCCGGCGGTAGCGCCCGCCGTCCTCGCCGAAGTACGACTGGGCCTCTTCGTAGCGCCGCCAGGCGGCTTCGTCGGGGCCCTGGTCGTGCTCGACCCACACGGTGGTGAAGTAGGTGGCAAAGCTCTCGTTCAGCCACAGCTCGCCCCAATCCTTGCAGGTGAGCAGATTGCCGTACCATTGATGGGCCAGCTCGTGGGCGACCAGCCCGTCGCTCGACGTGTCGAGATGCGCCCGCTCGTCGTGCAGCGTGTTCAGGTTGAGCGTGGTGGCCGAGGTGTGCTCCATGCCGCCCCAGGTGTACTCGTCGACGCAGATCTGGGCGTACTTCGGCCAGGGATAGCGGCAGCCGAACCGCTCGGAGAAGAAGGCGACCATGTCGGGCGTTTTCTCGAACGATCGGGCCGCGTCGGCCAGCCGGCCCTTGGGCACGTACGACACGACGGGGATGCCGTCCCACTGCTGCTCGTAGGCCTCGAACTCGCCGGCCACGACCGACATGAGGTAAGTCACGTGGGTCTGCTCCTGCACCCAGTGCCAGGTGCGCGTGCCGTCGCCGTTGTCTTTCTTCTCCTTCAACACGCCGTTCGAGAGCACGAAATACGCCTCGGGCACCGTGGCCGCGATCTCGCTGGTGAGCCGGTCGGACGGGTGGTCGTGGCAGGGAAACCAGTACCGCGCGTACTCGGGCTCGCTCTGCGTCCAGACCATGCGAACCGGGTTCGGCTCGTTCTCGCCGGGCAGCACGAAGTGAAAGCCGTGGACCGGCTCCTTGACGCGGTAGTCGACGGCCACGCGGATCGTCTCGCCGGCCGCGTAGGTGCGATCCAACGCGATCGCGAGCGTTCCGCCCCGCGACTCGAACTTCAATTCGGCCGGTGGGTCGCCCCCTTCGAGCGTCGCCTTTCGGATCTGCATGTCGACCGCGTCGAACTCGATCCGCTCGAGGGGCTTGAAGGGCACGAGCGTGTGGATCGCCCGGCCGGCGACTTCCTGCCGATCCCAATCGAAGTCGAGCTCGAGGCGCACGTGCCGCTGATCGAAGTCGCGGCTGCGGACCGACCGCGGCGGCTCGGTGAACGGGCCGCGCTTCGTTTGGGCGAGGCTCTCGCCCGGCGGAAGCAGCAGCGCCAGGACGATAACGAAAACTCGGCGAAGTGGGGCTTGCATGGCCGGCTCTTTTCTTCATCAGGGTGTTGCGGAACGAGTCGGGCGGATGAACGGTCCCCGCGTCGCGCCCACGCGCCCGGGCCGACGCCCCGTCCGGGCGCTTTGGAGCCCTGGTTTACCGATCGCGGGTCGCTACCGCTTCTGGCGGGCGGCCTGGGCCTCGGCGATCGTCTGGCGAACCACGACCAGGGTCTCCTTCTGGCGCTTGTGTACGATGTCCATCGCCGATCGGACCTTCGCCAACGCGGCGTCGTAGTCGGCGTCGATCGCCAGGAGGGCGTCGGTCACGCGCTGGGCGGGTTCGTCGTCGATGTCGAAAAGCCACTCCCGCAGACCCAGGTCGCGAAGCATCCACGCCTTGCGCCCCGCCTCGGCGAAGCGGGGATGCAGGGTCGGGGTGCCGGCGGCGAGCCCCAGAATGATCGAGTGCATCTCCATGCTCACGATGGCCCGCGCCCGGGCGTAGACCGAGAACGCCTCGTCGGGCAGCCAGAACTCGTCCTTGAAGCGGACGTGCCGGCGCGTCGCTTCGTCGAGCCGGTCGTAGATCAAACGCCGCGCCGGCTCGATCTCGTGCACCACCTCGGGGCAGATGAGCACGTCTTGGCCGGTCCGCTCGACCCAGGTCGCGATCAGCGATCGCATTTTGGCGGCGTGGGACTTTTCGCGCTTCTCGTCGATGAACCCCTGGCCGCTCGTGCGGATGGTGATCGTGATGAACCGCCGCGGCTGGAGCCGATGGCGCTCCATGAAGGCGTCGGCCCGGGCCTCGTCGCGCAGGTCGAACGCGAACGTGGCGTCGGGGCCGAACTCGAGCACGGGCGGCTTGACGCCCAGGCCCCGAAGGTATTCGAGCGAATCGGTGTCGCGCGCGAACACGAACGAGGCTTGCGAGAGCAGCGGCACGAACAGCTCGTCGCTGGGCCAGGCGAACCGCTCGAACGACTGGCAGTAGATGCCGAAGGGCCTGCCGGCCTCGCGCGCCATCACCAGGGGCATGGCGTAGCGCATCGTGCGATTCCAGTTGTACTCCCACCGCCCGTACGAAAGCGTCGTGCCCGAGTTGTACAGAATCAAATCGGCCCGGTCGAACGCCTCGCGGAACTCGGGCGTGACCTCTTTCTGGTTGAAGGGAGTCGCGATCACGCGGCACTTGGGAAACCTCGCCTTGAGGTAGGCTTCGGTCTCGGGCGCCTTCGAGTTGGCCACGATCGTCAGCTCGGCCTCGGGAAGGTGCTGCTCCATGAGCCGGAGCAGTCCCGGCGTGATGCCGATGTCGCCGATGTTGCTGTGACTCCACGAAAAAAAGACGAGGATCGAGCAGGCTGCGAGTTTCACGGGGGCGCTCCTTTCATGCAAGCTATCACGGAGAGGCTTCTCTCTTGCGCGGCCCGTGGCGCGTCGATTCATCGGACCGGCACGAGCCAGTATAGGCACCGCGAAGCACCGATCACAACGACCGAGTTCGAAACGCCCCCCGTCGACGGGCCGGACTTTGCCAGGGTGTCTATAAACCCCCCGAAAGTAGCACGAGCCGGTTGCCCTCCGGGAAAGCACTTCGGTTGAATAGCGGATTGAGGAAATCCAGGAGGGCTCTTCCGATTTCGACGATTTTCTCGATTCTGACGATCGTCCGGCCGATAAACCGTTGCTGAGGGCACCAGCGACGTGCGCCCTCGGTTGGCTTCCGGTGCATCGCGACCGGCTTCCGGTCGGAGCCCGTCTTTGACTTCGGCTCTAACGAAACAGGTAATCGGAATCATGAAACAGGCCTCCCTCCTCACCCTGGTCTCCCTGGCGTTGGCCGTTTCGGGCTGCCGCATCCCGGTCTGCGATTCCATGAACTACTGCGGTCCTCCGTACGGTCCCGTGGGGCCCGCGTGCGGTCCGGTCTGCGACGCACCCTGCCCCGACGCGTGCGGCGATCCGTGTTGCGGGGTCGACGCGTGCGGCGATCCGTGCGGCGGGGTCGACGTGTGCGGCGATCCGTGCGGTGCGGGAGGGCCCCTCAGGTGGACGGGCGGAATCCTTCGGGCGACATTCCGCTTCCTCGGCTTCGGCTACCCCTGCAACGGTTGCGGCGAAATGTACTGGAGCGACTTCCACAGCGAGCCACCCGATTGCTGGGATCCCTGCGACGCCTGCGGCAACTGGACGGGCCCCGGGGCCACCGGACAGATGGACTACACGACCGGCCCGTATCCGAGCGACGGATACGCCGCCAACCAGCGTCCCGGCGCGGCGAATCGCCGGCTACCCGCCGCCCAAAAAGCCTACGCCCAAAACGGCTCGTCGTCCCAGGCGCCGAGAATCCTCTCGGTGACCGACCGGGCGGCCACCCCGACCTTGGCCGAGCCCGCCCCGGCGCAACAGGCCGCCCGACCGACCCCGGCGGCGCGGTAGGCGCGGGCATCGTTGGTGCGACGCCGGACGCCCGGCGTGGGAAGCATCCTCGGCCGCCGGCAGGCGGTGCGTGCCGAGATCACTGCTGCGGGCTTGCCTCGATCCTTTCGAGCCCCAGGCGGAATCGAGCCGGATCGCGCCCGGGCCGCACCGTCAAGGGGATTTCGAGGCTCTCGTCGCGGACTTGCATCGGGCCGTCGACGGTCACCTCGGTCGAGAACCGGCCGCCCGACCGCGTCAAGGTCGCGCCTTCTTCGTCCAACAGCAGCAGCCACACTCGCCAGTCGGCCTTGCGAAGCGCTGCCCATTGCAGCCGCAAGCTGGCTTGGATCTGCTTCTTCCCCTCGACTTCGGCGCCCTCGTCGAAGCGGATCGTCTCCGTCCACACGAGCCGCTCTCGGTCGGGGCCCTTCGCCTCGAGACGGACGGGAATGTCGGCCGCCAGGCTCAACGGCGCTTCGGCCGGCCGCGTCACGTCGACCGTCGACGGAGGGTGGCGATCGTCGGCGACCTGTTCGACCGACAACTCGAACCGTCGCACCCGATCGACGTCGTCCACGCGTCCGAAGCTCAATTCGTGGGGCTGGACGGTCATGAGGAGCCTTACCGTGATGATGAAGCCCGCCGTCTTGACGGCCGTCTCGCCGCCGGCCACGACCCGGCCCCGGTCGTCGCGCAGCTCGATGAGGACCTTCCAGGTCGACGCCGGCCAACTGTACTGGTTGAGCTGCACGACGGCCTTCAGATCGCCCGACTCGTTGCGGAATTCGACCGAGCGGATCATCACCACCTCGGGCCATTCCGGGGTGCCCACGGTCAGCGGCGTCAGGATGGGCTTGTCGAGCTCGAACGTCCCCGCCAGCCGATTGCCCCCATCGACCGGCCGGGCGCGCGGAATGAGGTCACCCGCTTCATCGGTTCTGCCCGCGGCGATCAGGTACCGAACCCGCTGCACCTCGTTGCGGGGCTTCCAGCCGAGCGAGGCCAGGGCTCGCGCGGCGGGCCGCACGATTTCGTGCCGCTTGTCGGCCAGGGCGCGCTCGAGCGTTTCGATCGAGCGAGGATGATCGATTCGCAACTCCCCGCCGGTTTTGACCGGCGCTTTCCCCGACCGCTTCAAGCTTCAAGCGTCGTCCGACTTCGCCGCTCCCGTGCATCGGATTGTTCGTTGCTGGATTCGGGCAACCGGATGGCCCTCGCCCTTCAGACGCTCGAATTCGCGGTGGAGGTAGGCGGAGAGGTCATCGCCGTGTTGCGCCTGGATCTGCGACCGGACAGCATACAGTTCATCGAGAATTGGGTTCTTAGACATCGGACGATCCATCAAGAAATTCCATCGGCGTGCACACAAGGAGCCCGGACAGCCCGAGATCGTCCAGCACACGGTACACTCCGGGCAGCTCGCGAGCATTCGCGATGTGTCGACAGTTCAGCGTCAGCAAGTATTGTACACCCGCCAGCGCGGCAATTCCGGGGACAGCATACGCATCTCGTCGTGGCCTCGGAGAGTCGTGTGTGGTTTCCTCCGAGCTTACCCGTACTTCAGTCCTATCGTCTCGTAAACCTTAGCGTGCGAGTAACGAAGCCTCTAAGCTCTGCATCGTTGATGCTTTCGGTCTCCCAGGCGGGGTTAGTATCGTGGTGAAAATGATTGGCGTACTCGACCAAGTCGCGTATTTCCTGGACGTCGTTCTGACCGAGAACCTCTTGTGGCGTGCCGAGTCTCCCCTCACATAGACCGCGAAAACGACCGATCAGGGTGCCTGGCGGAACGTGGTCGGGGTAAGCGACGCGAAGGAATGCTTCAATCACTGGCCGAATTGCACGGGCTACGTCTCGCCTGTCGCCCGTACCATTGTCCCGGTAGTCGCGGAGCAGGGCGTGGCGCCGGTCGTGCTCGGTGATGCAATCCTGGGTAACATCCCATATTCGAAGCGCGGACGCTGTGCCGTCGCGTCCGATCATTAAAGCAGCGCGGACCGTAGAGTCGGTGCCTTCCCAGAGGCGACAGAGAAACGGCTTGTTGTGGGAAAGCACGATCACCTGTGAAGCACGATTTGAAAGTCGCCGCACCTCCTGAGCCGTAGTGAGTGAGCGATGCTCGTCAAGGCTTGATATGGGATCGTCGACGACGATGATCTTCTGAGAGAGAGCGGGGTCTTGATCCAAGGAGGCAAAAAAGAAAGCCAGAGCGAGAGTGTTGCGGTCACCCGCACTCAATGTTGTGCGAAAGGTGGGCTCGCCGGGTCTTTCGGGAGAGCCCGCCACGGGTATCGGCGTATTGTTGACGAGGACATTGTAGGTGCACGCCGGACCGCCACGCGTCAGGGTGGACGTGACACTGTCGAGTCTGAATCCTGCGTTGAATCTCTCCAAGTAGAGGTTGATCGTGCTCTGAAAGCCTGGAAACGCGGACGTTCGGTATTGGTCAAGCGCGGCCTTTGCTCTGTCCCGTGCTTGTTCCGTCTTGGTCTTGGCGGCGCGGGCGGCCAAGTAATCTTCACAGAGAGCACGGGTCGCAGCAGTGTGCCGAGCTTTTGTCGCTCTCAGTCGCGCCAGATCGGCAGCTACCGCAGTGGCGTCGCCGGTCGCAGCCTGTTCTTTCACGACATCAATTGCATTGTTGAGTCGCTGAAGGTCCTGGGCGAGCTGAGCAATCGTTTGGCGGTGCGCCTCGTAAGCCTCGATGGCGGATCGCGCGGGGACGGGTAGCTCAAGCCGATCCAGCGGCACGTTCTGCTTTGAGCCGAGTGCCGAGAGAACCGCTTCGCGGGCGGCGCGCCAATCACGGGCGACGGCAAGAGTATCCACATTAATCTCGGGAATATCCGAGAACTGGGACCAGAACTGCCGACGCTGCACAATGACGCGGACCGCACGCTCAAAGGCAGCTTGGGCGTCTCCCCCGTGCTGGCGGTTGACGGCCACAACAGCATCCGCTACTCGACGCTTGAGGCTCTCGTACTCTTCACTGAAGTACGCGCGGTAATGCGCAAACAGGGTGGACTCACTCAAATGCTGCGCGCAAAAGGGGCAGACGGATTCAGAGTCCGTGGTTTGGTAAACCCTTGCCATGCCGTCGGCTATCCAGGCCTCAGCACGCTCGCCAATTTGCGAGAAGTGGTCCTGGACGAGGGCGGCTGCGGCAGCATCGAGGGTTGCGAGACTCGCCTGCAAGAGGGACTCGATTGCAGAGGCGTCGATCTCTGGAAGAAGGGCGGGGACGAATGCCGGAGTGTCACGAATGGCCTGTTGTTGGCGAAGGGCGGCGAGATTGCGTTCCGCGGCCTGGATCGCTTCGTCAATGTCATCCCGCGCCGGTAGTGCAGAGAAATCGTCGATGGAAAGCGTTCCGCGCTCCGCGGCTGGGATAGCAGCGGACTTTGTACGCAACTCGGCATTATGAATCTCAATACGCGTGGCAAACTCCTGCAATTGTCGACTCAGTGCGACGCCCTGTGGCCCGAGCACAAGCTCGTGGAGCTTCTGACGCTGGTCGGGGCGCACGACGAGTCCCGAGTACACATTTTGCTCGACGAAGAAGTCGTCGAATATCAGCACGTTTGGGACGCTGCGATTCCACGCGTTGTTCTCGAACGTCGCAGGCGGGGGGCCGCCGGTGCAATCCAGGACAACATGTGGAAGGTGCTGACCTGCGAGTCGTTTTCGCTCAGATATGGAGATAGGGTCGCCGGTGGCAAGCGAACGGAGTACTGCCGCCAGGGTAGTCTTACCTCGGCCGTTCTCAGCATACACGAGCGTTAGCCTGTTGAGTGGGATGGTAGCGCCCGTTGTGACGGAATCGAATATGCCGATGTTTCGGAGCAGGCGAATCGAGTTGATCATGTCTAGGTTTGCCAAAGTCTCAATTCCGCCGACAGCATACGCATCTCGTCGTTGGCTCGGAGAGTCGTGTAATGGTGTCGCCCGGACTCCCCGCCCGCCTCGCGGGGCAAAACGTCGCCGCGCGGTGGGGCAGGAGGGGGAATCTTGGCGAAACGACTCATGAGCGCAAGCCTCCGGCGACCGGGCCGGCGCGTCGGACCAATGCGTGGCACATGCGGACGAAGGCGCTGCACCCGCCATCAGGGTACCACTCGGACGGGGCGTGTCAAGCGGGCCTGCATGAAAAAAACGGCGTGGGTGCTCCAAATCGGCGGCTCGGGGGTCTTGGCGGGCGGCGTGCTCCGGGCGAGCGCCGGCCGATCGGGATCTGGTCACTGCCCACCGGGCGCGATTCGCCCGAGACTGCTTCAAGAACACGTCTCGAAATTGGGCCAGCACCTCGGGTAAAATGGTCCGCGATCGAGCGAGAACCACGAAATGGACAAACTGCACGAAAAAGGAGGGATCGTCATAAAGACTTCGGGGGTGCCGTTGCATGGCCAACGAATTCGGGGGGTGATCGGCCGGGAGGGGAGTTGCCGGGATGGCGACGGCCACCCGGTGAGGGCCGATGGGGCCGCGCGAGGCGCGACCGGGTCCAACGAGGACTCCCTCGCGCGGCGCCGGGAAGATTGCCCGGGGCGAATCGGGCACGGGAATATTACGACACGCACAACAGCCTTCCCGCGGGGCGGCGCGGCCCGCACGAGAACCCCCACCATCGGCCGAGCGACCTGGAAAAACGGCCCGGCGGTTGACCAAAACACTCATCGGACGGGCCGCGCTACCACGATCCGCCAGCCGAACTGGAAAAAGCGCCGGGGCGTTGACCAAAACGGGGAGCAAAGAGGTGTCGGGAACGCTTTTCTAGTGTTTAATCGTCGTCGGAGCGAAATCCGACGGGTTGTTGTGACAAATCCGCATCCTTTTCAGCTTCCTACCGTTCCGCTGGTCGAGTCCCAACGCGGGACGCTGAGGGGAAAGAATCTCGGCGACAAGCCGAGCAGTGGCACACACTCGGCCGCTCCGTCGTCATTGGAGCCACCGCGCGGCCCAACGCATGCCCGGCCGACTCGAGAGCGTGAAAGCGGACATCCTCCCGAAGGCCCCGCACGTCGATTTCCAGCCGATCGGACACGTCCAGAAAAAACCTCCCACTCCGCTTCGCTGATCTTGGCTCGCGCCATCGTCGTTGCTGCTTGAAAATCGCGACTTTGCTGCCGGGGCATCCCATTCTCCCCAGCTTCACCGCCAGGATACAAAAAAATCCTCGATTCTCCGATTGACGTTTTTTCAAATCTCCGCTTCTCAGCGCAATTCTCCTTATCCCCCCCTCCCGCACCCGGGCGGCCCGATTGCTCTTGCCTTCCGAGGCGAATTCGGTTTAACTACAAGTACGGTTGGCAAATATCGAGACGTTCTCCGCGTGCGATCGTTCGGCCGGTTTTTGCCGCAGCCCGTGACCGTGCCTTCCCAGCGATCGAACCTTGGGCCGGGCGAGTTACGGTCGGTTGTTGTCGAACGCACGCGAGAACCCCCAGGAAAGGTGGTTGACGCCAAGATCATGAGCACGATTCTTGAAAGGCGAGAACTGGCGCCGCGCATCCACGAGATCGTGGTCGAAGCGCCCCGGATCGCGCGCAAGGCCCTGCCCGGCCAGTTCGTCATGGTGATGGCCGACGAAAAGGGGGAGCGAATTCCATTGACCATCGCCGACTTCGACTGTGCCGAGGGGACCGTGACCATGGTTCTGATGGTCGTCGGGGCCAGTTCGCTGAAGCTCTCGCGCTTGGAGGTCGGCGATCGGCTTTACGCCTTGATCGGCCCGTTGGGCCAACCCTCGGACATCGCGCCGGTCGACACGGTGGTCATGGTCGCCGGCGGGGTGGGGACCGCCCCGATCTACCCGATCGCCCGGGCGTATCACCAGTCGGGGGCCCGCGTGATCACGATCCAAGGGGCTCGGTCCAAGGAATTGCTGTTCTGGGCGGATCGGCTCGCCTCGGTCAGCCACGAGCACGTGGTCACCACCGACGACGGCACGGCCGGGCGTCAAGGCCTCGTGACCGAGCCGCTCGCGGAGCTGTTGAGCCGCGACGCCGAAAAGAAGATCGCCCGCGTTTATGCGATCGGCCCGGCCGTCATGATGAAGTTCTGCTCGCTGACCACCCGGCCTTTCGGGGTCGAGACGATCGTTAGCCTGAACTCGGTGATGGTCGACGGGACGGGGATGTGCGGGGGCTGCCGGGTCGACGTGGGGGGCCAAACGCGGTTCACCTGCGTCGACGGCCCCGAGTTCGACGGCCATCTGGTCGATTGGGACCTGTTGCTGTCCCGCCAGAAGATCTATCACTCCCAAGAAAACTGTGCCCGGGAACGACTGACAAAGGAGTCGGCGGAGCGATGACCGATAAGCCTGATAAGCCTTCCCCGAAGCGCGAGCGCAAGCCGCGGGTCGCCATGCCCGAGCAGGCGCCGCAGGTTCGCATCCACAATTTCGACGAGGTGCCGCTCGGGTACCTCCCCGAGCAGGCGCAAGACGAGGCCGCGCGGTGTCTGCAGTGCAAGAAGCCCTTGTGCCTTCAGGGCTGCCCGGTGAACGTCGACATTCCCGGCTTCATCGCGCTGGTCGTCCAAGGCAAGTTCGCCGAGGCCGCGCGCAAGGTGAAGGAAACGAACTGTCTGCCGGCGATCTGCGGGCGGGTGTGTCCCCAGGAGTCGCAGTGCGAATCCCTCTGCATTCTCGGCAAGAAGGGCGAGCCCGTGGCGGTCGGCCGGCTCGAACGATTCGTGGCCGATTATGAGCGCGAGCACGGGTTGATCGAGATCCCGGAGAAGGCGCCTCGCACGGGAAAGCGGGTGGCCGTGATCGGGTCGGGACCGGCGGGGCTCACCGTGGCGGGCGATCTGATCCTCTTGGGCCACGACGTGACCGTCTTCGAGGCGTTCCACAGGCCGGGCGGCGTGTTGATGTACGGCATTCCCGAGTTCCGCCTGCCTAAGGCGATCGTCGAGCAGGAGGTCGACTATTTGCGCCGCCTGGGCGTCGAATTCGAGATGAACCAGGTGATCGGCAAGTCGATCACCGTCGACGAGCTGCTCGACCAGGAGGGATACGACGCCGCGTTCGTGGGGGTCGGAGCGGGGCTTCCGTACTTCATGGATGTTCCCGGCGAGAATCTCGGGGGCGTCTACTCGGCCAGCGAATACCTCACCCGAAGCAATCTGATGAAGGCGTTCGCTTTTCCCGACTACGACACGCCCGTCGTCCAGGGCCGCACCGTGTGCGTCATCGGCGGCGGGAACGTGGCCATGGATGCCGCCCGAACCGCCCGCCGCCTGGGCGCGGAAGCGGTGTACGTCGTATATCGGCGTTCCCGGGCGGAGCTTCCGGCCCGGGCCGAGGAAGTGCACCACGCCGAGCAGGAGGGCATCATCTTCAAGCTGCTTTGCGCCCCAATCGAGTACGTGGGCGACGAACGCGGCATGGTCCGGCAGATTCGCTGCCAGGAGATGGAGCTCGACGAGCCCGACGACTCGGGCCGGCGCCGGCCCGTGCCCAAGGCCGGCGCCGAGTTCACGATCGATACCGATCTGGTGATCGTGGCGATCGGCTCCGGCGCGAATCCGCTGCTCACCCAAACGACCGGCGACATCGATCTCAATCGCCGGGGATACATCGCAACCCGAGGCGCCGGCCGCACGAGCCGGCGGGGCATCTGGGCCGGCGGCGACATCGTCACCGGCAGCGCCACGGTGATCTTGGCCATGGGCGCGGGAAAGGCCGCGGCCAGCGACATCCACGAGTTCCTCCGCGCCGACGTCGGCATTCCCAGCGATTGGAGCCGGGCCGCCCCCGAAGGCGTGCAGGCCGTGCCGAGCCGTTGACCCGCTTCGGGCGCGCGCCGGAATCGGCGGACCCAGCTTGTGGTGCGGGCGTCTCGCCTGCACTGCCGGCCGGGCCGGCTCACTCGCTCGGCACGACGTCGGTCGGAAGGGCCGAGTCGATCACGCCAGCGGCACGAGCCAAGCCGCCAGCAGGGTGAAGGCCATGCCGCTGAAGCCGAGGATCAGCAGGGTGACGGTCCAGGTCTTGAGGGCCTCGACTTCGCTGAAGCCGCTCATGCGGGCGAAGATCCAGAAGCCGCTGTCGTTCATCCACGAGCCGCACACGGAGCCGCAGCCGATGGCGCAGGCCAGGTAGACCGGGTGGCACCCGAGCATTTCGGGCGATGCGCCCATGGCGGCCAGCATGGCCGAGGTCGTGATCATCGAGACGGTGCCCGACCCCTGGGCGATCTTCATGACGCCGGCCACGGCGAATCCGAGCACGAGCATGACCAGCCCCAGGCTTTGGCCCCCGTCGGAGCCGACCAGCGCGACGATCGAGTCTTTGACGCCCGCCTCGCGAAGCATCTGGCCGAAGGCGCCTCCGCCCGCCGTAATCAGGATGATCACCCCACCGCTCATTAGGGAGGTCTCGGTCGCCCGCGCCAATTGGCCGAGGCTTAGCCCCCGCTGCCTGACGAGAACGATCATGGCGATCGCCGCCGAGAGCAGCAGCGCCAGGTTGGCGTTGCCAAGCAGGGCGGTTACTCCGGCCGCCCGGCGCCGGGCGGTCTGGCGGACCTGATCAGGGAAGGCCGCCTCGAGCAGGAGCCAGTTGAACTGCTCGACCTCCCGGGGCGAGAGCTTCGCCATGGCGAGGTCTTCCCGGCGGATCGGGTCGAGCCTTCGCTCGTCTTGCGACAGTCGCTCAACCCCGAGGTCGCGGAGCTTTTCGGCCTCGGCCGGCAGCGCGAGCCCCTCGAAGGCCCTCTCGCGGTAGAGTTGGGGATCCTGGGCGATCCGGGCGATCGCGGCCCGCAGCCGATCGTCGACTTCGGGCGGTATGGGCCGGTCGGCCTCGGCCAGTTCGCCGCGCAGGTCGGGAGGAAGCAGATCGCGCATCGGCCTGGCCGCCTTGGGAGCTTGGCTCGTCGAGGCGATCGCCAGGCTCGCGGAAAGTTCCCCCCAGTCGAACACCTCGCCCTGCCGGACCAGGGCGGCATGCTCGGCGTCGGCCAGCATCTTGGTCACCGTGTTCGTCGAGATCAAGAGGACCGGCAACACGACGGGCGCCAGGGCGATCCACAACCGCGGGAGCTGATCGTCGGCAAGCGGCTCGGGCTCGGGCTCGCCCGCGTAGGGCCGCATGGGAATGTCGATCAGGCGGTTCATCACGGCGCACACCACCAGTCCGACCAGGGCCATGAACAGGCCGATGACCGAACCCACGAGGATCATGACCCCCAGGTCGATCTTCAGGTTGGCGGCCATCAGGAGCGGGCCCGGCGTGGGCGGCACCAGGGTGTGGGTGATCACGGCGCCCGCCGCAATCGCCGTAACGTAGAGGACGTAGTCTTTGCGGGTCTGGCGCCACAGCGACCGGGCCAGCGGCACCAGCAGGTAGAAGACCGTGTCGAAGAACACCGGCACCGAGAGCACGAACCCGCTGCCCAGCAAGGCGACGCTGGTTCGCTTCCGGCCGAACAGCTTCAGCAGCGAGCGCACGATGCGGTCGGCCGAGCCGCTGTCCATCAGGCACTTGCCGATCACGGCGGCCATGGCGATCACGATGCCGATGTTGCCGGCCACTTCGCCGAAGGCCGTCGCCACCCTCGAGATCTTCTCGCTCAGCTCGCCCGCCGAAAGCAAACTGACCAGGATCGCCGCGGTGATCAAGGCGATGAAGGCGTTGACCCGCAGCACGATGATCATGCCGATGACCGTGACGATGCCGATCAGAAGGACGACGAGCGGATACCACATGGCGGGTTCCCCGGCGAGCGCGCGGCGGTTTGCGAGACGGTCGCAGTGTAGTTCGAGGCACGGCGGGCTGCAAGCGGGAAAGGGGCAACGCGAGGAGGATCGCGTCGCGGGGCGGGCGGGGAAAAGGGCGAAACGGAAAGGAAGATGGAATTCGGGGGCGGAACGAAAAAGGGCCCTTGCGAGGAAGGGCCCGTCGTCGAGGAATCAGGCACCAGAAGGAATGCCCGGGCTATTTCACTCCACCACCCCGCTCGAGCCGGCGGTCGCGGGGGCCCGACCGGCGCGGCTCAAGACGGGGAAACGGGTGGTCCGTGTCGCATCAGCCCGTCGACTTCAGAACGACGAACCGGGCGCCCTCGCTGGTCTCGACCAGAAGCAGCAGGCCCTTTTCGAGAGGCTGCTTTTCGAGGGCCTGTTTGAGGTCGTCGGGGCTCCCGATCGGCTGATGGTTGGCCCGGGTGATGACCATTCCCGGCCGAAGACCGGCCTGGGCGGCCAGGCTGCCCGGCCTGACGTTGGTGATCACGATGCCCTGCTCCGCCTTGACGCCCAGTTGCTCGGCGACCTCGGACGTGAGCGTTTCGGCCTGCAGGCCGAGCTTGTCGAAATCGGACGAGTGGGGCCGGAGCGGCGCCCGACGGTCGGATCGAGCCAGGCCGTAGTCTTCGGGCTGCTCGTTCGGCACGACCTCGACGGTGATCTGCTTGCCGTCGCGGACCAGCAGCACGTCGACCTTGGCGCCGATCTCGGTCGGTTCGACCAGGGCCTGAAGCTCGCGCGGATTCGAGACCGGCTTGCCGTCGAACTTGAGGATCACATCGCCTTCCTCAATCCCGGCCTTGGCGGCCGGCGCGTCGGGCTGGACCGACGTGACCACGACGCCCTCGTTCACCTTGACGCCGAACTGCTCGGCGAGTTGGTGCGTGACGGGCTGAATCATCACGCCGAGATAGGCACGGCGCACCATGCCGTGCTCGACCAACTGCCCGCCGACCCACTTCGCCAGGTTGATCGGTACGGCGAATCCGACGCCCTGGTAGCCGCCGGTGCGCGAGGAGATGGCCGTGTTGATGCCGATCACCTCGCCGTTGAGGTTCACGAGCGGACCGCCGCTGTTGCCGGGGTTGATGGCGGCGTCGGTCTGGAGGAAGTTCTCGCGGGGGGCGATGCCCAAACCGCGCCCCTTGGCGCTGATGATGCCGGCCGTGACCGTGCCTTCAAGTCCGAAGGGCTGGCCGAGGGCCAACACCCAATCGCCCACGTCGGCCGCGTCACTGTCGCCCAGCCGGGCCGGCTGGAGGTCGTCGGCCCCTTCGATGACGACGACGGCGATGTCGGTCTTCGGGTCCTGCTTGATCTCGACGGCCTCGAACTCCCGTCCGTCGTGCAGTCGAACCGTGATCTTGCCGTCGCCGTCGACGACGTGGTTGTTGGTGAGGATCACGCCCGCCGCGTCAACGATGACGCCCGAGCCAACGCCTCGCTGTCCGGGACGAGGCATCTCGGGGATCGACGGCAACTGCCTGAAGAATCGCCGCAACTCCGAGCCGGGGAAGCCGGGCATGTCGGGAAACATCTCCTCCATGCCTTCGTCACCCCACCACGGCTGGGGCGTTTGGCGTCGCGAGTCGGGAACCTCGGCGGGTCGGGGCGTGTTCGTGATCGACACCACCGACGGAAGCACCTGCCCGGCCACGTTTCGGAAGGCCGTCGAAAGGCCCTTTGCGAAATCGATCGAAGCCGAGGCGTCTTGCCCGGTGCGAATCGCGTGATGGTCTGCCTCGGACGGGGCCGCGACGTCGGCGTACCACGGCGTGCCGGTCGCGGCGGTCTTCTGGCCTGCGCCCGTGGCAAAGGCCAGGGTGCCCAACAGGCCCAGGACGGCCAGTCCGGCGATCCAGGTGCGAAGCTTGACGTGCAGGAACTCGCGGTTCATCATCCCACTCCTCTCTGTCAGAAATATCGTTGCGAAACGGGTCGCGCGAACCGGCGGCGCGACGCACGGAACAGACCTGCCTGTAGAATGTTGGTTGCCGCACGCGGGAGAATGTTGCACAAGAATTGCCGAGCGTCGGCACGCCGCCCTGCGGGGAACGCCCGGCGCGCGGGTCGCGCCGCGTGCGCCCGCATGCCCGCCGCGACGTTCAGCAGAGCGTTTGTCTCGCGTCGCCGAGCCGTGCCGACGCCTCGTCGAGGCAGGCCAGGGCTTCGTCGAGCACCCGATCGACGGCGGCCGACCAGGCGCGGTTGATCTGGCGCTCGGCCGCCGCGTACGAACTCATGACGGCGGCGAATCCCGCCAGTCCGAGCGACGCGATGACCGCCGGCCGGGCTTCGACGAACGCCTCCATGTGCGTCTTCTGCAAGTGGCCGATCTGCGCGACCACGGTCTCGAGCCGCGACGCGTCGTCGGGCAGGCCGGGAAGCTGATCGCGCAATCGGTCGATCGCGGTCTGGACGGCTTCCAGCGTGTCCTTCGGCGAGGCGGCTCGGGCCGCCTCGCGCCCGGCACCCCGCGGGCCGGCGGGCGAGGAGCGCGAAAGCCACGCGCCCAACGCCAGTCCGCCAAGCGCCGAGAGAAAGTACCATCGCCCCCGCCATCGCGCGAACGAAAACTCGTTGACTCGAACGTTGCGAATTCCGGCGGCGCGCAGCGAAGCGAGCGTCTCGGGGGTGATTTGCTCGCCACTGCGGGCGATGGGCTCCGGGGCGTCCTCGGTCGCGACGGTTTCGCCCGCCGGAGCGGCGAGGGTCAAGCCGACGAGCCGCTCGTCCGGTTCGTCGAGCGAGGCGAGGTAGGCCGTGGCGGCGGCCAGGGCCCCGACGCCCAGCGATCCCCAGATCAGCAATTGCCCGAGCACCTTCATGGCCTACCCCTGGTAGAGCACCAATGCGTTGACGAGAAGCGACAGGACGGCCTCGCCGACGATCAGGCCGGCGCAGAAGGGCACGCCCCATTCCTCGGCCCAGGTCTTGCCCTTTCGGGCGGTGACCGCCATGTTCAGCAGGCAGCCGATTCCGTAGGTGAGGATGTACGTGATCGGCAGATACATCGACAAGCCGACGAGCACGCCCAGTCCGGCGAACGAGCCGAGGCCGAGGAAGACGGCCAGAGCCGCGCCGGAACCGTACAGGGCGTAGGGCACCTCGCCTCCCTGAACGCTATGGATGACGGCTTCGAGGGCCTGGGCCTGGGGGGCCACGGTCGCCGTGTCCGGCCCGATGGGCTTCTGGTAGGTTGCCATGTTGGCCCCGACGATCAGCAGCATGGTCGCCATCGTGATGAACGGCCCGAGTCCGGTGCAGGCGAGTTCGACGATCTGCTGCCGCTTGGGCTGGGCGCCGACGAGATGGCCCGTCTTGAGGTCCTGCATCATGTCGGCCGCGCAGGAGATGGCCACGCACATGGCGGCGCCGATGAGCACGGCGCCGACGACCTGGTGGCTGCCGACCAGCAGCATCACGAGCACCACGGTCAACAGGGCCATGCCCGAGATGGGCGACCAGTCGGTCATGCCGGTGCACTGGGCGATGATGATTCCGCCGAACCAGATCCAGCCGGCACCGATCAGGGCGACGATCAGGTTGCGCACGTGGTAGTTCAGCCCGTGGAGCCAACCGCCGTCGGGGTCGATGAGCAGGTCGGCGGCCACGAACAGGCCGGCCAGGGCCAGCAGCGCGGCCAGGGCCAGCACGCCGAGCCCCAGCTCATCGGTCGAGCCTCCCTTTTGCCCGGACGCGAGGGCCAGGCTCTTCAACGCTTCCTTGATCGAGGGCAGCGAGGCCACCACGCCCATCAAGGCCCCGCCGAGCAACATGCCGATGCCCAGGGGACGGTTGAAGGCGCCGTAGGCGTAGCCGGGCACTTCGGCGGCCGAGAGATGCTCGGGCGTCCAGCCCATCGCGAAGGCGACCGGGTTGAGCACGAAGAAGGCCAGCACCCCGCCGGCCAGGACGAGCAGTCCCGCCCGCCCGGTGATGTAGCCCGCCCCGATACAAAACGGGGCAATCGCGAAGACGAACTCGATTTGGTCGGGCAGGCCGATCAGCCGGCCGACGTCGATCCGGTCGTGCTCGAGCACGAGGTCGGGTTGCCCGTCGCCGTCGCGGTCGACGCGCTTCCATTCGTCTTCGTAGCGCCGCCGGTCGGCCGGGTCTTCCGGATCGGCCGGGCGCGGCGCCGAGAGCCGCCAATCGAGGTCGCCGTAGCCGGGAAGCGGCACCCGCACATCCGGCTGCTGCGGTTCGGGACGCTCGCCCAGCTTGATGCTGGGCAGGGCCACGGGCAGAAAGATCAACACCGCCACGGCCGCGCCCGAGAGAAGCACGATCGTTTTGGCCACCCCCACCCCAGGGCTCTTGAGGATCGCGGCCACGGCCGTGCCCGTCGGAAACCGCAGCCGATCGATCTCGATCATCTGCTTGCGGATGGGGATGATAAACGCGCAGCCGAGGATCGATCCCGCCACGCAGGCGACCGCCATGAGCCAGAACAGCGGGCCGTCGATTCGAAGGGCGTAGCGGTCGGCGTCGAGCAGCAAGAGCACCGGCACGGTGAAGATGATGCCCGAATTGGGGATGTTCACCGCCGAGGCGACGGTTTGCCCGATGTTCGTTTCCGCGATGCTTCCCCGCCGCAGGAGGCCGCGCAATACCCCGAACCCCAGCACGGCGGCAATCGTCGAGCCCCCGATCGTGAATCCGATCTTCAACCCCGCGTAGGTGATCGAGGCGTTCATGATCGCCCCGACCACCAGGCCGAAGACGATCGCCGAGACGGTCGTCTCGCGGTAGGTCGACTTTCGGGGCGTCGTTGCGTCGGTGGATTTCTCTGGCGGCATGGTTTTACCATCGTGCCCGACGGGCCCGATCAATGCAAGACGAGTTCGGCAGCAAGGGGGCCAGGCGCGCCTGTTTTCGCGCCGAGATTACCACGATGCCTCGGGGTGGTCATGAACGCTCCCTTTTGCGTCGGATCGTGGTCGTCGTCGCGATTGTCGTCGAAAAGCCGGCGGCTTTCAAGAAACTCGGACCGTCCCTTGAGCGGTTCGGCCGCTTGGCGTATAGAGAAAAAGATGCCCGACGACGATCCCAGCTACGTAGCACTTCTCGAAACCGGCGAGCTGGCCGAGCGCACGCGCCGGGCGCTGGCGTCGCTGGCCGACTGCGCCGTCTGCGCCCGGCACTGCGGCGCCGACCGGCTCGACGACGTGAATCCCGCCTCGTTTTGCCGCACGGGGCGGCGCGCCGTGGTCAGCAGTTACTTTGCCCACCACGGCGAGGAGCCCTGCCTGCGAGGCTGGAACGGGTCGGGCACGATCTTCTTCTCGCACTGCAACCTGCGGTGCGTGTTCTGCCAGAACTTCGATATAAGCTGGCAAGGCCAGGGCCGCCCGGTCGGCGCCGAGGAGCTGGCCGCCATGATGCTCTCGCTCCAGCGCCAGGGCTGTCACAACGTCAACTTCGTGACGCCCTCCCACGTGGTCCCCCAGATCCTCGAGGCCTTGTGCGTGGCGGCCCAGCGCGGGCTGCGACTGCCGCTGGTGTACAACACGGGGGGATACGACAGCCTCGAGACGCTGCAATTGCTCGACGGCGTCGTCGACGTCTACATGCCCGACTTCAAGTTCTGGGCCCCCGAGGTCTCGAAAGAGCTGGCCCATGCCGACGACTATCGGGAGATTGCCTGCCGGGCGATTCGCGAGATGCACCGCCAGGTGGGCGACCTGGTGCTCGACGACCGGGGGCTGGCGCGGCGGGGGCTGCTGGTCCGCCACCTCGTGATGCCCAACGGTCTGGCGAGCACTCGCGAGGTGATGCGGTTCCTCGCCCGCGAGATCTCCCCCGACACCTACGTCAACTTGATGGCCCAATATCGCCCCGCCGGCCACGCCCGCGATCACGAGTCGATCGCTCGCTCGATCACGCTCGACGAGTACCGCGAGGCACTGGCCGCGGCCCGCGAAGAGGGAATCCGGCGTATCGATCGGGGGTAATGCCGAGCCGGATCGGGGGTCGAGGCCGATCGGCGGAGTAGGGGGTTCTTATGGAAACGTGGCGGGCCGGCAACTCGTAGCGGAGTTGCCGGCCCGAAGGGTTCTTGGGTCGTGCGACGGCGGCGCGCGGCGCTTACTTACTTCTTCGCGGCAATCGCGGCCTGGGCCGCGGCCAGGCGCGCGATCGGAACGCGGTACGGCGAGCAGCTCACGTAGTTCAGCCCCGTCTTGAAGCAGAACTTGACCGAGGCGGGATCGCCTCCCTGCTCGCCGCAGATGCCGATCTTCAGGTCGCCGCGCGTGGCGCGGCCCTTCTGGACGGCCATCTCGACCAACTGGCCCACCCCCTCCTGGTCGATCGTCTGGAAGGGGTCGGCTGCCAGGATGTTGCGATCGAGGTACTCCTGGAGGAACCCGCCGATGTCGTCGCGGCTGAAGCCGAAGCCCATCTGGGTCAGGTCGTTCGTGCCGAACGAGAAGAACTCGGCCGTCCTGGCCATCTTGTCGGCGGTCAGGCAGGCGCGGGGGATCTCGATCATCGTGCCGTAGAGGCAATCGACCTCGACGCCGGCTTGCTTCTCGACCTCGGCCTTGACGCGATCGAAGATCGGCTTGACGAAATCGAGCTCCTCGACGCCGCAGGTGACGGGCACCATGACCTCGGGGTGCGGGGCCTTGCCGGCCTTCTTCAACTCGGCCGCCGCCTCGAGAATGGCGCGAATCTGCATTTCCGTCAGATAGGGGTAGGTGATGCCGAGGCGGACACCCCGGTGGCCCATCATCGGGTTGACCTCGTGCAATTCGGCGCCACGCCTGGCGACCTCTTCGGCGGTGATGCCCAGGGCCTTGGCCAACTCGGCCCGCACGGCCTCGTCCTGGGGGACGAACTCGTGCAGGGGCGGGTCGAGCAGGCGCACGGTGACGGGCAGGCCGTCCATCGCTTCGAGCGTGCCCTGGATGCTCTGCTTCACGAACGGGGCCAGCTCGTCGATCGCCTGGTTCCGCTCCGCGTCGCTGCCGGCGTGGATCATCTTGCGCAGGATGAACAGGGGCTCTTCGCTTCCCGCCCCGTAGAACATGTGCTCGGTGCGGAAAAGGCCGATCCCCTCGGCGCCGAACTCGCGGGCGATCTTGGCGTCCTCGGGCGTGTCGGCATTGGTGCGGACGCCCAGGGTTCGGTGCCGGTCGACGATCTTCATGAACTCCTGGAACCGGGGGTTCTCGGTGGCGTCGATCATCGCCAGCGCGCCCTCGTAGACCAGGCCCCTGGTTCCGTTGAGCGTGATCGTGTCGCCTTCGGCGAAGGTCTTGTCGCCGGCCTTCATCTTCCGGCCGGCCAGATCGATCTTGATGGCGCCGGCGCCGACGATGCAGCACTTGCCCCAACCCCGGGCGACCAGGGCGGCGTGGCTGGTCATGCCGCCGCGGGCCGTCAGGATGCCCATGGCGGCCCGCATCCCCTCGACGTCCTCGGGGTTGGTCTCCTCGCGGACCAGGATGACCTGCTCGCCCTTGCGGCTCCAGGACACGGCGTCGTCGCTGGTGAAGACGATCTTGCCCGTGGCGCCGCCGGGACCGGCGGGCAAGCCCGAAACGAACGGCTCGGCCTTCTTCTCGGCCTCGGGATCCACGATCGGGTGCAACAGCTCATCGAGCTGGGCCGGGGCGACGCGCGTGACGACGGTCGCCTCGTCGATCAGGCCCTCGGCGAGCATGTCCATCGCCATGTTCAGCGCCGCCGTGCCGGTGCGCTTGCCGTTGCGGCATTGGAGCATCCACAGGGTGCCCTCCTGGATCGTGAACTCGATATCCTGCATGTCCTTGTAGTGCCGTTCGAGCTTGTTGCGGATATCGACGAGTTGTTGGTACAGCTTCGGGTTTTCTTCTTCGAGCGAGCTGAGGTGCCGGTTCTGGTCGCTCTTCGTGTCGTTGTTCAGCGGGTGGGGGGTGCGCGTGCCGGCGACCACGTCTTCGCCCTGGGCATCGACCAGCCACTCGCCGTAGAACTTGTTCTCGCCGGTGGCCGGATTGCGGCTGAAAGCCACTCCCGTCGCCGAGTTCTTGCCCATGTTGCCGAACACCATGCTCTGCACGTTCACGGCGGTCCCCCACTCGTCGGGAATGCCCTCGATCCGCCGGTACGAGCGGGCCCGCTTGCCGTTCCAACTCTTGAAGATCGCGCCGATGCCGCCCCAAAGCTGCTCTTCGGGGTCGTCGGGGAACTCGCGCCCCAACACCTCCTTCACCTTGGCCTTGTACTTCTCGCAGAGGTCCTTGAGATCGGCGGCGGTCAGGTCGGTGTCGTTCTTGTAGCCCTTGGCCTCCTTCAACGCGTCCATGATCTTGTCGAGCTGGACGCGGATGCCCTGGCCCTCTTTCGGCTCGATCCCTTCGGCCTTCTCCATGACCACGTCGGAGTACATCGTGATCAGCCGGCGGTAGGCGTCGTACACGAACCGTTCGTTGCCCGTCTTCTTGATCAGGCCCGGAATCGTCTTCGAGCACAGCCCCACGTTGAGCACGGTCTCCATCATGCCCGGCATCGAGCTGCGGGCGCCCGATCGGCAGGAGACGAGCAACGGGTTGTCGGGGTCGCCGTACTTCATGCCCATGGCCTTTTCGGTCTTCCGGATCGCCTCGTCGACCTCGGCCTTGAGCCCGTCGGGGTACTTCCCGCCGGTCTTCATGAAGTAGGTGCAGACCTCGGTGCTGATGGTGAATCCGGCGGGGACGGGCAGCCCCAGAACGGCCATTTCGGCCAGATTGGCGCCTTTGCCGCCCAGAAGGTTGCGCATCGAGGCGTCGCCCTCGGAGCCCTCGGGTGCATAGAAGTAGACGTTTTTCTCTGCCATGACGGGTCGCCTTTGCACTGTCAACAGGAAACGGGGAATATCTCGTGGCCGCCGATGCGGCGCCCGGGGCGCCGCGACGCACCGGCCCCTACTGCGGCCGAATCCGCGCAAAACGAAACCCGAGAGTCTATCAGCCGCGGAGAAGGGCGTCAAGGAGCCCAAACGCGGCGGCGGCCCGTTGCGCCATGCCCAGAACGTACTGCCACGACGGTTCGGGGCGGGGGTCGAAAGGGCGTTTCCGGCGCTAAGGCCGGCTTCGTGCCCGTCTTCCGCCTTCGGGAGGCGAATCCTTGCGGTTTTCGACCACGACTGCCCTGGGCCGGGGGCCTCCGGGTGGGAAGAGACTCCCGCCGCTGATACACTTGGCGAGATTCAACCGAACCCGACAAAGCACGGATCCTCCGCGTGCCGAACCCCAAGCCGCCCAGGCTCTGCCCCGATCCGACGACTCCGCTTCGCTCAGAGAACGTCGCCCGCGCCTTCGGCCGGCGCGCGCCGGGTACCGCCGAAGACGTTCGGGCCCTGTATGCGTTGCTCGTCGACGCCGGCGACGCGGCCCGCGCGGCTCTCGATCGATGGAAACGGCTCGTCACCGGGGCGTGCGGCCACGATGTCGACCGGCCTTCGCCCGGCATCGAGGCGCTGGCCAGGAGCTTCGGCATCGCCTTCGACCGAGACCATCCGGCCGAGGTCCTGTTCGCCGTCCAGACGTACTATGCGCTGGTCGCCAAGCTGCTCGTGAGCGAGGTGCTGGCGTCGCTCCACCGGCTGCCCGGGCCGACCCAATGGATCGGCGCGACGTCGGACGGCCCGCTGGAGGGCCAGTTCGCCCGGCTCGAAGCCGGCGCGATCGCGAGGCAACTGGGCATCGTCGACTTCCCGGGCGACGATCCGTTCGCGTGGTACGCCTCGGCCTGGAACGGTGCGATCGACGGCCTGGTCCGCCGGCTTCTCGATCGTCTGCGCAACTGCCGCGTGCCGGCGCTCGGCGACGACCTGCCGGGCGCCCGCGACCTGCTCAAGGATCTGCACGAGGACCTGTTCTGCAAGCCGACGCGGCACATGCTGGGCGAATACTACACGCCCGACTGGCTGGCCCGGCACCTGCTCGACGAGATCGGATTCGACGGCGGCGCCGGGTTGAGGCTGCTCGACCCGGCCTGCGGGTCGGGGGCGTTCCTCGTGTCGGCCATCCGGCGGATTCGCGATTTCTGGGCCGCCCGCGCGGGGCCCCTCCAGGCGTCGAGCGAATCGCTTCGTCGGACGATTCTGGCCGGCGTGGTCGGCTTCGACCTGAATCCGCTGGCCGTCCTCTCGGCCAAGGCGAACTACCTGATTGCCGTGGCCGACCTGCTCGACGGCGCCGAGCCGGTGTGCCTGCCGGTGCTCGTGCGCGACTCGATCCTGGCCGACGACGACGGGCCGCCGATGGGCCGCTTCGACTGCGTGGTGGGCAACCCGCCCTGGATCGCCTGGGACGACCTGCCGGCCGACTACCGCGAGGCCACGAAGCCGCTCTGGCAGCGGTACGGGCTGTTCTCGCTTTCCGGCTCCGATGCGCGGCACGGCGGCGGCAAAAAAGACCTTTCGACGCTCATGCTCTACGCGGCCGCCGACCGCTACCTCAAGCCGCGCGGCAGGCTGGCGATGGTCGTCACCCAGACCGTGTTTCAGACGAAAGGCGCCGGCGACGGGTTCCGCCGCTTCCGCCTGGGCGACGGCGATTGGCTCGGGGTGATCCGGGTCAACGATCTGGCCGACTTCCAGCCCTTCTCCAACGCCGCGAACTGGACGGCGAGCGTCACCCTCGAAAAGGGCTGCCCCACCGTCTACCCCGTGCCCTACGTGCGCTGGTCGCGCGACGGCCCGTCGCGAAGGTCGAACGGCCTGGCCGAGGGCGACTTCCGGCGGCGCACGTGCCTCGCCGCGCCCGTCGATCCCGAGCGGCCCACGTCGCCGTGGCTGGTGCGCCCGCTGGGATTGAGCATCGACCGGTCGCGGCTCGTGGGGCCTTCCGATTATCGAGCTCATCTCGGCGCGAACACCGGTGGGGCCAACGGCGTCTATTGGGTCGAGATCCTGGAGAAAGCCGGCGGCGGCGTGCGCGTGCGCAACCTCGGCGCCAAGGGAAAGGCGCCCGTCGAGATCGTCGAGGCGGTGATCGAGCCCGATCTGCTCTATCCCCTCGTCCGTTGGGGCGATGTGGCCCGCTATCGCGCCCGGCCGCAAGCCTGCCTGCTGCTGGCCCAGGACGTCGACGGCCGCCGGGGAATCGACCAGCGTGCGATGCTCGGGCGCTACCCGCGAACGTACGATTACCTGGCGCGTTTCCGCGGGCTGCTCGAGCGCCGGGCCGCCTACCGCCGCTACCAGGGGCGGGCGGCGTTCTACTCGATGTACAACGTGGGCCGGTACACGGTGGCGCCCGTCAAGGTCGTGTGGCGGCGCATGGATCGCAGGGTGAACGCGGCCGTGGTCGAACCGGTCGACGATCGGCTGCTCGGACCCAGGCCCGTCATTCCGCAGGAAACGTGCGCGCTCGTCGCCGCCGGGTCGCTCGACGAGGCGCACTACGCGTGCGCCGTGCTCAACAGCGCGATCGTCGACTTCGTGGTCCGTTCCCACAGCGTCCGGGGCGGAAAAGGCTTCGGCACGCCCAGCATGCTCGACTTCGTCCGCCTGCGGCAGTTCGAGCCCGACAACCCGACGCACCAGTCGCTTGCCGCCGCCGGCCGCCGGGCCCACGAGGCGATCGGTTGCGGCGGTCAAGTCGATCCGATCCAACGGCAGATCGACCTGCTCGCCGGCAGCCTGTGGGGGCTCGACGAACATGCGACGCTGGCGATTCGGGGGGCGATGGGTTAGCGGGCATTGGGCTCACCGTCAGCCGGATCGCCCCTCCCCGGCCAGACGGCGCGAAAGAGCCGCTCCACCTCCCGGCAGCACTTTGCGAAAGAATCGGTTCGCTTGCGCGCCAAATCCAGGTCGAACCGTTCTGTCAACGCCGGTTGATCAAGGGGTTCCGAATCGGCCCGGCTGCCCACCATGTGCCGGGTCAGTACTTTCTTCGCATCGCGGGACAATTCCGCATTGGGTATCGCGCGAAGCTCCATGCGTAATCCCCGGTGACCACCAAGCGATTCGAATGCGGCCAGGAACCAGCTTTCGTACTCACGTTTCGCCAGAACGACGCTGAAGGGAGTGTCTGCGCCAGACAATTCTGGGGCGGCCCGCTGGGCCAATCTCGGAGCAAGCTGCTTGGGGCAATCGTCATCGGCATCGATCAGCACGAGCAGGGCCCGGGGCGGAGACATCTGGCGAACCGCGAGTTTCACGGCACGCTCGAGTTCGCCGGGTTTCACGAGTTTGTATCGGCCGCATCGGATCGGACGGAAGACGTTCAAGGCGAGATCCGGAGCCCACGCCCGTTGGAGCCGTCGCAGCAGCACCGGTACGGCTTGGACCTCGCCGTGCCCTTCGACAATCGAGCCGAGGTTCAGGATCCTTCTTTGCGGGGAAACAGGGGAAGGTGACGTTCCGAAGTCTCCGTGGCGCCCGGTCGCGACGAACGGCGTTGAGGGCGCAACTGGTCGAGCTTCAGCAACGCACCGACCGTGTACAGACGCTCCTGGATGGCCGACTTGCTTGCCTCATCGGCCCGGGCGATGTTCGTCTCGCCTTGGTCGGCCTCGACGACCAGGAGCGCTTCGGGGTCGAGGTCGGGCGTGTCGAGCAGTTCCGGGCTGTGGGTGGTCACCAGCACTTGCGTGAAGTGCGAGGCTTCACTGAGAGCCCCCATGAGAACCCCGGCCGCCGCGGGATGCAGCGTGGCCTCGGGCTCCTCGATGCCGACCAGGGGGACCGGAGGCTCCGGCGAACGATCGAAGCATTGAAACAGCGACACCAGCACTCCGAGCGCTCGCAGCGTGCCGTCCGACATGTTCTGCGCGAGAAAGCTCCAGGGATTCGCGTCGCCCGCGACGAGCTGCCTGAACTCGAGCGTCTCCTTGTGTCCCAGCGCCCTCTTGTCGACGTGTCGAACGCCGGGAGCGATGCGGGTTCGCCTACCGTTACCTGCCCGGCAGGGGGGGCGGACCTTGCCAGAGGGCACTCATCCGCTCCAATTCGCGGCGCACCCCCTCGGGCAGGAGCCAGCCAAAGCCGCAGTGCTGAAGCTCTTTGAGGAGCCGGTGAAAATCGGCCTCGCTCCACTTGGGCTGGCCGGCCGGGGCGTTCCGGCCATCGGTGCAGGAGCAACGGACCGCAAGGAAGTTCGCCAGGTGAGGGCGCGCCCGCTCGTCCCACTCGGACCAGCCGGGAAACTCGTATTCCCAGTCGATTTCCCAGAGACGGACGGTCCGCTCCTCGCCGCCCGAAAGTACCCAACGGCCGTCGGGGCTGAGAAAGACCGAGGCGACCTGGCCGGTGTGCCCCTCAAAGACGTGCTGGCAGCGGCCGGTGGCGATCTCCCAGAGGCGGATCGAGCCGTCTTTGCCGCCGGAGAGGGCCCAGCGGCCGTCCGCGCTGAGAGCGACCGACAAGACACTGCCCGTGTGCCCCTCGAAAACGGCCTGGCAGCTTCCCGTGGCGACGTCCCAGAGTCGGACGGTCCGGTCCTTGCTTCCCGAAAGGGCCCAGCGGCCGTCGGGACTGAGGGCGACCCCGTGGACCCAATCGGTGTGGCCGACGAAGGTCCGCAGGCATTCGCCCGTGGCGGTGTCCCAGAGTCGGAGGGTCTGGTCTTCGCTTCCCGAGAGGACCGAGCGTCCGTCGCCGCTGGGGCAGATCGAGTTGACGTAGTTGTCGTGTCCTTGGAGGGTCTGGAGGCAGCGGCCCGTGGCCACGTCCCAGAACCGCAGCGTCTTGTCCCAGCTTCCCGAGAAGGCACGGGCGCCGTCGGGGGCGAAGGCCACCGAGTTCACGTGGTTGGTGTGGCCTTGAAAGATCCGAAGGCACCGTCCGCTGTCGAGATCCCAAAGCCGTAGCGTCTTGTCCCAGCTTCCCGAGAGGGCGCGGCGGCCGTCGGGCGAGAAGCACACCGAATAGACCCAATCGGTGTGGCCCAGGAGGGCTCGCGTGCAGCGCCCCCTGACGAGATCCCACAATCGCAGAGACCGGTCGCCGCTTGCCGAGAGTCCGCGGCGGCCGTCGGGGCTCAAGCAGACCGAGCGCACCTCGCTCTCGTGTCCCTCGAAGACCTGCACGCACCAGGCATCGCGAGGCTGGCGGCGAATGCAGCGGCGCCCGACCAGGGCCCAGAGATCGAGGGAGTCGCGGGCGACCTCGTAGCCGGGCAAGGCGCGGGCGGTGCGGACCAGGGCCACCGCGTCGGCGTATCGGCCCCGGGACAGCGCGGCACGAGCGCTGGCGCACAGGTCGGCGAAGCGCGCTTGGGCCCGGCCGGCCTCTTCCGAACTGGTCACGTGGCAGAGAAGGACCGGCGCGGCCAGATCGTGCTGGCGGCTGCAGAGCAGCTCGAGGTTCCACAATCGCAGCCGGCGCCCGGTGCTCGCCGAAAGGGCCCAGATGCCGTCGGCGCTGAGGTAGACGCTGTTGACCGGATCGGTGTGTCCTTTGAGCGTGCGCAGGCAGCGCCCGGTGGCCACTTCCCACAAGCGCAGGGTGCGGTCGCCGCTTCCCGAGAGGACCCACGAGCCGTCGCCGCTGATGGTAACCGAATTGACCGGGCCGGCGTGGCCTCGGAAGGTCTGCACCAGCGCGCCGGTATCGGCCTCGCGAAGCTCGAAAGCGTACTGTTCGGCCTGGGCGAATTGCCATCGGCCGTCGGGGCCGCGAGGATTGGCGGCGGGAGCCGCTCCCCAGGTGATTTCGCGGATCGTTCTCGCGCCGCCGCCCGAGACCGTCAGGTCTTCCAGACGCAGGGTGTTGGCCCTTCCTTGCGAGAGCTCGAAACGTCCGTCCATGCTTCGCGTCGGCCCCTCGCCGGGCGCGTCGATGGCCACGAGCGAACGGCCCGTGGCCACGTCCCAAAGACGCAGCTTGTGCTGGTCGATGCCCGACAGCGCCAGCCGGCCGTCGACACTCAGATACACCTTGGTGACGAAAGGAGGTTGACCGGTGAACGATCGAACGCATCGCGGCGCCAGGGCAAGCAACGAGCGGGCACGGTCGAGCGTGGCATGCACCTCGGTGCCGCCTCCCAGGGCCACGGCCCGTTCGAACGCCTTGACGGCCAGCTTGACCTCGCCCCGCTCGAGCTGGACCAGGCCCAGCGAGTGGGCGGCCACCCAGTCTTGGGGGCGCGTCTTGCAGAGGTCTTCCAGCTCGGCGACCAATTCGGCGTCGGTGACGTGCCCCATCCGCCAGCGCAGCACGCCGTGATTGTGGGTAACCTGGGGCTGCCAGGGATGCTGCTGCCACGCTTCTTCGAGAAGCTCGGCCGCCTCGGTTTGCCGTCCCAGGTCGAGCAGCGAGGCCGCCCGGTTGTTGAGGCTGTTGGCCTTGAGCTCCGTGGCGACGGGCTGCTGGCGGGGATAATTGCTTCCCACCACCTCCCGATAGATCGCCCGCAGGTCCTCGGCCACCTCCTGCATGGTCTGCGGCCGGCCCTCGGGCGAGATCGCGAAGCATCGCCGCAGCAGCGCGGTCAGCGAGTCGGGCATCCTGGGAAGATCGGCCTCGTCGGGCGGGCGCTCCAGATAGGCCTGAAACACCTGGGGTGCCGTCTGGCCCCCATACCGGCACGGCGGCTTGCCGCAGAACATGGCGAACACGGTCAACGCCCACGACCAGATGTCGGTCCGCCGCGTGAGCCGGGTCCGCTCCTTGTCGGGCACGCCGCTCTCGATCTGCACCGCGGCTTCGATCTGCTCGGGGGAGCAGTAGGCCGGGGTCATGCCGCCCCAACTGACCACCATGCTCCCCTGGGTCGAATCGGGGTTGAAACGCGTGGCCGCCACGCGCGCCTTGGCCAGGCCGAAATCGGTGACCTTGGGCACCTCGCCCTGCATCATCACGTTGCCCGGCTTCACGTCCTGATGGATCAATCCTTGCTCATGGGCGTGATGTAACCCCCAAGCGAACTGGATCGCGATGTCCAGAACCCGGCGCAGGGCCTTCTCCGGCCCCCCCTCGTAGAGCTGCCGGGTGCGAATCCAGTCTTCGAGGCTCCCCCCCTCGATGAACTCGGCGAACACTCGCGGAATGCCTCCGATGCGGCGCACGTAGTAGCAGCTCACGATGTTCGGATGCAGCCCCAGTTCGATCCAGGTCGTGCACTCCCGTTCGAAGTCGCTCTTGCCCTGCTCGGTCTCGAACGATTCGGGCTTGGGGCTCTTGACGGCCAGATCGAGATCCCACGCGCGGTGATGCACCCGGTAGACCACGCCCATGCCCCCTTCGGCGTAGTGCTTCTTCGGGTCGCGGGCCGAATCGAGCCGCTTGACCTCGTAGGCATCAAGGATCACGTCGCCCACGTCCCATGTCGAGCGATCTTCGTCGCCTTCGGCGCCGTCAACCGCGTCGGGTGCGGGTCTGGCGCGGGAACTGGGGGCGAGGGTGCGGGTGACCGTGTCGGCCGCCGTACTCAGCACGAATGACGTGCTGCATTTGCTGCACTGGCCGGTCCTGCCAAGAAGCGTCTCGTCGACGGTGTACCTGGCAAGGCACTTGGGACACATCACCGTGATCTTGGCCATCGCGCCCGCACATTGGGTAGAAATGCCCGAATTTCCTACCGGCGGAATTCGGTGGTCTGGAAGTCGACCTGCTTACCGCTCCTCCTGTTCTCTGAGATTCCGGTCCATTTTCCGATCTTATGTCACCTTTTTCGATAAGTCAATTACACGTACACGGTTGCGACAATCCCCCTCCTGTTTAAAGGACCTGTGCCCCCTGGGTGGGTAGCCTCACGCGGGGCAAGCCAGACCGGTCGGCCCGCCCGTGGCGGAGCGCAGAATGCTCCCGCCCGGTACGGCAACCCAGGAACATAGAACCAGGGCAACGGGGCGACGGCGAAAAGCCGCTGACCGCCGGGGCGATCCCCTCGAGTTGTCGCCGGCCCACGCCGTGCCCGCGCCCACTGCGAGGCCGGACTACGAGACCGCGCCGGCGAATTGCTCACTCCAGGCCGTCAGGGCCTCGACCCCCTGGCGGTCGCAGAAATCGCCGAACGTCTCGCCGCACCGGCGATCCTGCTTGTAGTAGGTGAGCACGGGCACGAGTACGGGGACGATCTCGTCGAGGGGTACGAGGTCCTTGTAGACGAAGGCCAATCGGTCGCCGAGAAGCCGGCCGCCCAGATAAACCGTGTACTTTCCCTTGGTCCTGCCGACCAGCCCCACGTCGGCGTTGTAGGGCCGGGCGCAACCGTTGGGGCACCCGGTCATGCGAACCGTGAACCGTTCGCTCGAAAGCCCCAGCCGAGCCAGCTCGACCTCGAGCCCGTCGACCACGCCCGGCAACACCCGCTCGGCCTCGGCCACCGCCAGCGGGCAAGTGGGCATGGCCACGCAGGCCATCGACCACCGTCGGACCGTCGCGATCTCGTCGTGGAGTGCGACCCCGTGGCGGCGTAGGATGGCCTCGATCTCTCGGCGATCACCGCGCTCGATGTCCGTGAACAAGATGCTCTGATGGGCCGTCAGGCGGATGCCCGGCCCGTAGGCACGCCCGATTTCGCGAAGCGCCGACTTGAGAGTCCAGCCGTCGCGGTCGGCGACCCGGCCGTTCTCGACGTTCAGCCCGTAGAACCAGCGCCCGTCGCCCTGCTCGTGCCATCCCAGGTGATCGTCGAAGCCGTGGACGTCGTCCGGATGCGGGTCGGGCAAGGGGTGCCCGTAATACTCCTCGACCTGGGCCTTGAATCGCTCGAGTCCCCAGTCGGCGATGAGGTACTTCATCCTCGCCCGCTTGCGATCGGAGCGGTTGCCGAAGTCGCGCTGCACCCGGATGATCGCCTCCGAAACGCCGATGAGCTGCTCGGGCAGGACGAAGGCCAGCCGCTTGGCGACGGCGGGGAAGGTGTTCTTGTTGCTGGGCGTGACTCCCATGCCGCCGCCCACCAGCACGTTGTAACCCGCCACGTCGTCGCCGCCGCGAATGGCCAGAAAGCCCAAGTCGTGCGTGTAGACGTCGACGCAGTTGTCCTCGGGAAGGGCGAAGGCGATCTTGAACTTGCGCGGCAGGTAGCCCGGGCCGTACAGGGGCTCGATTTGCTTTCCGTTCTCGCCGCCGCCGGCCAACTCCTTCTCGCCCGTGTCGAAATCGGTCAGCCAAATCTCGTGATAGGCGGGCGTGCGCGGCAGCAAGTGGTCGGAGAGCTTCCTGGCCGTCTCCTGAATGGCCCGGCGCACCGGGTCGTTCTTGAAAGGCGCTGGGCAGCACATCACGTTGCGCACCACGTCGCCGCACGCGCCGAGCGTCGTAAGCTGCACCTCGTTGATCCGGCGGATCACCCGACGCAGGTTGCCTTTGACCACGCCGTGAAACTGGACGCACTGCCGATCGGTCAGCCGCACGGTTCCGTTGCCCACCTCGTCGGCCAGATCGAGCTGGGCCAAGAGTTGGTCGCCGGTCAGCTCGCCGCCAGGCACCTTGACGCGAACCATCATCGAGTAGGCTTTGTCGAGCCGCTTTCCGTCGGGATCTTTGCGCCCGCGCAGGTCGCGGTCGTCCTGCTGGTACGTGCCGTGATGCTTGAGCAACTGTGTGGTTTCGGATGCGAAGGCGCTGCTGTCCTCGGCCAACTCGTGGGCAATGCTGCCGCGGAGGTAGTTGCTCGAGGTCTTGATCGTTTCGACCGCGCTCAGGTTCGGCTCGTCGCTCATCGTGTCTCTTTCTGCAGATCGCGTATGGGAGGTTTCCGGTCGGAATCGACTGTCTGGCCAAATGATTACTATCTTTACAATGTATATCGTCATAATTGTAGCGTTTCGAGAGCGAAAGTCCAGAGGGAAATCGATCAACTCACCCGCCAGACAGAGGGGATAGCGGTCCCGCTCTCGTTGAAGCTCACGCGGGAAGCGGCGGCTCGGGAGGTTGCGGAGATTCTGCGTGACTGGGCAGTAACCGCACGGATTGGCGGCCCAGCCGCAGCCCCACTTCTCGCCCGAGATTCAGACCGAGCCGAGCGTAGTCGGCCTGGGAAAGGTGGGCGACGACGGTTTGACCGGCGTGCAAACGAACGACCAGCCGACACGCGTCCTGGTGTCGAGCGATCGATTCGACCCGGCCTTCCAGAAGCCGGTCGCCGGTCGCGGGCGGCACGACTTCGAGCCCGGCGGCGTCCAGCACGATTCGCGCGGGCGATTCGGCAGTCGGCCGGGCCGCCTCGATGTCTTCGGCGACCAGGGCGTCGGCGGGCAGATGCAGGACGAATCCCCTTTCGCCGTGGAAGACCCGCCCCCCCTTGTCGGCGCGAAGCGTGCCCGCGAAGTAATTGTCGAGCGTGTCCGGAAAGACCCGTCCGTCGAGCAGGGTGACGACGCGGTCGGCCAGGGCCTGGGCCTGGCGCAGGTCGTGGCCGGCCACGATCACCGTGGTGCCGGCGGCGTGCCGTTGCCGGATGACGTCCTCGATCAGCCGGGCATTGGCGTAGTCGACGTGGGCGGTGGGCTCGTCGAGCAGGAGGACGTCGGGCTCCAAGACCAGGAGCCGCGCCAGCGCGACCCGCTGCCGTTCTCCGCCCGAAAGCTCGCGATGGGTGCGATGGGCCAACGCGTCGAGGCGAGTCAGGCGAAGGACCCGTTCGGCCTTCTGCCGTGCCTCGGCCCGAGTCAAGCCGCGGGCGCGGAGCCCGTAGGTCACGTTTCCGAGCACCGAGGTCTTGAACAGCACGGTCCGCTGAAGCAGCATGGGGCAGCGGCGTCGGGCCGCCAGCGACCGGCCTTCGGCCCAGACGTCGCGGCCGTCGAGCAGGACCCGGCCTTCGTCGGGCCGTTCGAGAAAAGCCATCGTCTCCAGCAGGGTCGATTTGCCGCTGCCGTTGGGGCCGACTACGGCGAGGAGTTCGCCGGACCGGACCTCGAGGTCGTCGACGCGAAGGGCCTCGACGGCC